>Ga0056121_1000001_pt1 | contig 304148 bp, 255 predicted proteins | sample WorMetHEROISLAND_FD_83872 | JGI IMG/M metagenome (GOLD analysis project Ga0056121, IMG submission 83872) | Marine gutless worms symbiont microbial communities from Max Planck institute for Marine Microbiology, Germany - Olavius sp. 1 HERON ISLAND ...
ACCTTGTTAAGGGTGTGCAGCGGGTTGCCTGTCTGCTCAAGTTTTTTAAATCGAAACTGCCAATCAAAAAGCCCTGTTTCCATCATCGCTCAATACCTTTTAGCTGTTTTGAGTTGATTTGCTATTGATTGGCTATCGCTAGTAAATTTCGTTGCATTTGTCAATTATTAGAGGAACCCATGTGTTTTATTTATTATTAAAGCAGTCTTCAAAGTTGTGATAGATCCTTGTACTCGGCCAATTAGGATCTGTCTCTTTTTGCCAGGTTAAATGAACAATTGCGAACCTCCCATTCAATGAATCAATCTGAAAAAGAAAGTCGTCCTTATCAATTCTACGGCCCAGTGCGCAGGCATTTACATTGTAAAGAAGATGATCAGCGCATAATTCACGACCTAACTCTCTAGTGAATTTCGGTATATCATTATAGTGGAGAGGCTCCCAGTCTTCGGGCCATTCTAACTCTGATGGATCCTCAATCTCTTTTGGAAATTTAATACCCCGATATTTAACTATATTGATTATTTTGTTTTTTATAGTCATCTAATTACACATAACGGTTGAGCTGAGACGCGCGTGGGTTTTGCGCGTCGCTTTCTCCAGCGATTTGTTAGAAACCTGCATTAAGAATTCAATTGGTGTAACCTGTTTATTCTCGGCTGCAGCCACCAGACACCGATAAAGAATACATATATATGTATGAAGGTTCCAATGTAGTCACTAAATGTAACTTTTCTTTCCAATTCGGCCATAACCAAAATTCTTGCCGCAAAATATACACAATAGATATTCGCCGCAATTGCAATATAGCTTAGTATAGGGAAGTTCTTGTTTGGAAGGATATTTAGTGAAAATAGAACTGAGTGAATTAATAGATATAATAGAGCTAAATATTGAAGAGTAATTGGTGCAGATATTTGAGTTGAATATGTTCGCGTGACAAAAATACATACACTGTAAATCCAAGACAGCTCAACAAAATAAACAAATGTCACAATTATCTGGAAAGCAATTATTGATTCCGTCATTCGGAACAACACACCTCCCAAAATAATTGGGGAAATACACAATAAGAATATCTTCCAGGCTGGTTCAGCCATAAAAAATCTAACCATAATCATTTATGTTTCTAACGGTTGAGCTAAGGTGCCGGGCACTTAACCAGTGCCTGACTCGAAGCTTATTAATTGATATTTATATAATCTTTCTAAATGACGTCGCCTTTGCCCGGTCCCTCTTCAGCGATGGGTTATGCTATTTTTCTTGCATTTCTCTTAATTCAGTAATTACACCATGAGCAACATAAAATAATTGAGATAAATCATCTTTATTATCCCCTAATGTATTCTCAGGTGCTGAATACATAAAAGTTTCATTAAAACCTAAAAAATAAAATTTGACTTCTCCATTGTTGGGAGCAGAATGCGTTGCATCTTTTACGGCTTTTTTATAAAAATGTTGAGCACCAGCAATAAAGTTTCGAGAAGCTTCACGGACGTTTTCATGTTCACCACCCCCTATGATTCCACCGCCGTTACTAAAATATAGACTTGTTGTTCCGTCAGCTAAAGAAACAAGAGTGTAGTATCCATCTGAAAGGCCTGTTTCCATGATAATTCCCCAAATGGAATGTTTGAAGTTTTCCTTTGTGAGGCCTATTTGCTCAGGTTTTAAACTAAAAACTAGGTCACGTAGGCTTTCCGAACCTTCTTTATTTTCATTAGCTTGGCTCATGGTAGGTATCATCACTCCAATCATTATTAGTAGAACTGTCAAATATTTTATTTTCATCTTTAGCATAACGGTTGAGCTTAGTGGCGCTGCTGTTTAGCGTCCACTGCAGCGACATGTTAAGTGCTGCTCTTGTCATACCAAGGAGGAGGTTCACATGAACCTGTCCATCCCCAGTCATAAAGCATTTCCATTGTGCTATTTTTATCAGTTTCCTCGTTTTCAGACGGCTCAGAAAGAGTCGAAAAGCCATATCCTCGGTCAAAAAGCTCATCTGCGATGCTTTTGATTGATTGAAAATCTGTAACAAGAATCATCCCTAACTCTGCGCCAAAATTTTTCAATAGTACTGGTGCAATAAAATGCGAATGTGCGGTCTGGATTCGAAAATTCAACTTAATATCCAAATCTAATATCCTAGCGAGTTCTTTCCATTCTTTTTGAAACGATTCGATACTCATTGCATTTTTATTTTTGCACTTAACTATGTATTGTGCCGCCAGCGACTTTTTTGACCGATTTAGTTATTTGAGGTTTTCCGCAGTTTGGTAAGACTGTCTGACTATACACAAAACAATCAATTTATCAACGCGTTATATATTTTCTACAAAACGGGGTGTTTAGTCCCAAGCGGCTTTTGCTGGTTATTATACAGGTTAGGCCGCCAGCGTGTTTTTTGCAAATTTAGGTATCATCAAAATCAAGTGTCATATTTGAGCTTTTCCTCAAACTTTCGATTGCAGGTAACTTGCCAGTATCACAAATCCGCCAAAACTGCATGTATGCTTAGGATATCTGGACCGAGCACTATTGCCAAATTCCTGTTCCAGAATCAACCGATTGCGGCCGAGGAATAATAGTCGTCGTTTGCAGTTGGGTATTCTCTCGACAGTCTACTAAAAATTCTTACAAACGGATGTTCAAATTCAACTGGCGATCAATTTCGAGGGCCGCCAGTTCCTCTCTAAGCTGGTTCCAATAAGCATGTTCTTTTGAGAATACGGCTGGCTCCACCTGTTCAATTAAATCCGGAAATTCACGCCTTAGAATCTTTTTCATATTCAACCAGTTTTCATCCGAGCGATCGACAATGCTGAGCCCGTAGATCCAGATGACATCAGTGCAAGGTGCCAGCATATCAATCAATTGAATTGCGTCCGTAATATATGGGATAACCGGACAGAGTAAAGCACCGGTCCTGACCCCGGCTGCTTTTATCTGGTGAAGTGCTGCAATCCTTTGCTCGGTGTCCATGGTATTGGCCTCGAACAGACTGCGTGTGCGGTTATCATTGAAGGCCACTGAAACGCTGACATGCGCGCCATCCATTTTTTGTAATATATCCACGTCCCGCAATACCAGTGCGGACTTGGTCAGGATACTCGCTGAAAAGCCTTTTTCCAGCAACAACTCAAGCACCTGGCGGGTTTGCCGGTATTCAGCCTCACAGGGTTGGTATGGATCTGTTATCCAGCCCATGTATATGGTCTGGGGTGGAATATCGGCCAGTTCGGATTCCAATTGGCTGGCAATGTCTTCGTAAATGAGGACTTCTTTGCGCCAATCTGTTTCTGCCTGGTTGAGTGCGTAGCAGTAATAACAGTAATGTTCGCACCCGATATACGGATCGACCTGGTAATTCCGATCCTCCAGGGTGCACGGATTTAATACGGGGCGATTGGCGCAAGGTTTGATTTCCATCTTTCGCTTCCTTATTTTCAGCTGTCGATCCCACTGCGCGGTAAAGGCTGAGAAATTAAAACCGAGATACCAATATGGCCACCCGGTCCGCAAAAGAGCAACTGTACTCCTTGGCAACCAGAAAATCTGGCCTACCAGCAGAACATGGTCTCAGTTGCATGCAATTTTAAAAGTGTTTATCACCTACAGCCGGTTTAACGCTTTCCATTTTGCCTATTCGGGCAAGCCCGCCTTGCGCATACCTTCAATAAGGCGCTTTTTAGCGGCTTCGTCTTTATGCACGGTATACTTTGCATAATGTTCCGTTGAGAATTTGGGATTTATCCTAAGCACTTCTGCTGCTTCAGCATGTGCATCTCCCTTTTGCCCCAATTCAACGTAGCATAATGCTAATTGTAAATGAGAAAACATATCATCGGGTTGCAGTTGAAGCGCCTTTTTAAACTCGTGTACCGCATTTTCATACTGTCCTGTCAAACGATAAGCATGGCCTAACCAACTTATGTACCAGGCTGGTGGAATTGGGTTCAAGCGCATTGCTTTTTTAAGTGCCTGAATTGCTTCCTCCGGTTTACCGGCATCGTTTAAAATCATACCCAAGCCCGCATTTATGTCAGCGTTATTTGGAAAGAGATCACGGGCTATTTCTAATTCCGAAAGGGCCTTATCAAATTGACCTTTTTGCGAATAGGCATAGCCAATCAAGAAATGTGCGCCGGCATCGCTGTCGCCCCGGTCAAGAACTTTGTGTGCCAGTTCAAGGGCCTGTTCGATGGATTTTTCAGGAGTTTTACTCGTGCCCAAAATCCCATCCATAAGCAGGGTCCAGGCAAGCATTTCAGTTGCTGCCGAATAACCCGGGTCCAAATCAAGGGCTTCTTTTGCCTTTTTCCGTGCTAAGATATTATCATCGGGGGTGAAAGCCTTGAAATGCTCCAATGATTGCAGCATCTTTATGTAGGCCTCAAAGCTCTCCGTCTCAGGTCCCCAATTCGCCGACTCTCCTTCGGTCAGTTGTACCTGCAGGGCAGTGGCTATTTTCATCGTGATCTCATCTCGCATAGCAAATATATCTTTGAGCTCGCGGTCGTATTTTTCCGCCCAAAGGTTGTGACCATTCGTGGCATCGATTAGTTGCGCTGAAATCCGAATCTGTTCACCGAATTTCTGGATACTGCCTTCCAATACATACCGCACTCCCAGATCGCGGCCTATCTCTTGGACTTTCACCGCTTTGCCTTTAAATGTGAAGGCCGATTCTCGGGCCACTACAAACAGACTGTGGATTTTGGCCAGCGCGGTAATAATATCTACAGTAAATCCGTCGCTGAAAAATTCTTGCCCTGGATCACCACTCAGATTTTTAAATGGCAGCACCGCAACCGAGGGCTTATCGGGCAGGTCAAGCGTTTTACCGGTGATAGATTCATCGTCACCAGTCGGCTCCAACAATACCTTGTAAACACGTACCGGCTCCTTGATGTTCTTGACTTTGTGCTCACCATGGTATTCAAAGCTCAGTTCCACCTTGTTCTTTATCTGGTCATAGGTACTGTGTGAAACACATATTCCCCCAGCATCTGCAAGGCTCTCGATCCGCGCAGCTACATTGACGCCATCCCCAAAAATTCTGTCTCCATCCTCAATCACATCGGCAATGTTAATTCCAATACGAAACGCCATCTGCTTGTCTTCAGGAAGTTCTTTGTTCTTATCTCTCAGTCTTTTCTGAATCTCTACGGCACACTGAACGGCGTCCACGGCACTATCAAACTCAGCCAGCAGGTTGTCGCCCACAGCATCCACGATTCTGCCGTCATGCTGTTCAATACAGGTAGACATGATATTGCGGTGATCCTTCAGGGTCTGCACCGTGGAGACCTCATCATCCGCCATAAGGGCGCTGTAACCTTTTACATCGGCTGAGAAAATGGCGCTGAGTTTGCGTGTGACTTTTTGCTCGTTAGACATGGTGATCACTTTAGTGGGTTGCGTGGCATAGAGGATGATAGGTCTTTGAAAGCTGCTGACAACTCAAGAGCTGGCCCAGGGCAGGCATATTACTGCCAATTTGAGTTGTCTTGCCAATTCGTCATCCGGCGCAACAAGCTAGTTTAATTTGGATATCTCAACGCTAGCCTACCAATCCTGGGGCAGCCGATAGACCTCTGCCACCGGCCTATTTTTTCAACAACTTGAGAAAAGCGGCCACACTTTCAGAATCGAGCGCCCCTTTGGCTTTGGCGATTCCCGTCGTATCCACCCCGAGACTGCAGTACAGTGCCTTGAGTTCCGGTACCTGGGCCGATATGTGTTCGATGTGAGCGGCCACGGTGTCCACGTCGCCCCGGGCAATGGGGCCGGTCAAGGCCTCCGGTATGCCGATCTTTTCAATATTGTTCAGGGTCCCGTCGATGAGGGGTTTGAGAATCTTGAAGCCGTCGGACGCCTCGATACCGGCGGCCTGGAGCATCTTGAGGGCCAGGTCCATGACCGTGACCAGGTAATTGGAGGCCGCCACGGCCGAGGCATGGTAGAGAGTTTTTCCGGCGGTCTTGATGGTGTGCACCTGCGCCCCAAGATCAGCGGCCAGTCGGCTGGCATGGGCCACCGCCGGTTCGTCACCTTCCACGGCCATGTTGATGCCTTTAAACGGGTTGATGTCGGTGCGGGCGGCCGCAAAGCTTTGCAGCGGGTGCATGGAGCCGATAAAGGCGCCGGTGACCTTTGCCGGAGCAAGAATTGTCGAGGGCAGGGCGCCGCTGCAATGGAGGACGGCAGCACCATCCCGGTAGCCATTGCTCTCGGCGATAAGCGCGCCGGCAGCGGCAATGACGTCATCCGGTGTGGTGATCAATACGACCTGCGCGGCCTGGGCGGCTTCAGCCGATGAGGGCGCCGGATCGGGTCCGTTGATCAGTTGGGCCGTATTTTCCGCTGACGCCCGGGTTTTACTGAAAAGGCCGCTGATTTGATAACCCGTTTTAGACAGGAAATAGGCCAGCGATGTACCGACTTTGCCGCAGCCGATAATGGCGATATCCGGTTTCATGTCAATCACCTTTTTTATAGTAATAGCGTAGATGCCGCCTCAAGAATGGATTTTGGCTCAAGATCAAGGCGGGTGTGAGGTTCAAACCGGAGGAATACATATCAGTATTTCGAGGATTTGAACCTCGCGCCCAACGCGGAGATTGGGCCAAAAGGCGTTTTTGAGGTGGCTTCTAATAGCAGTGTTCCTCCGCTGGAAAGCTTCCCTCGGCTACCTCTTTGGCGTACCCTGCGATAGCCTCCCGGGCGGCATCGGCCAGGCGGGCATACTGCTTGACAAATTTGGGCAGATGACGGTCGTTGAGACCCAGCATGTCGTGCAATACCAGGATCTGTCCGTCGCAGTCCGGTCCGGCGCCGATACCGATGGTCGGGATATTCAGCGTGTCTGTAATTTTCTTGGAGATGTCTCCGGGGATGCCTTCCAGAACGACGGAGAATGCCCCGGCGGCTTCGACTTTGCGGGCATCATCCAGCAGACGGTCTTCATCCCGCTGGACCTTGAAGCCGCCCATCTGGTGCACGGATTGCGGCGTCAGACCGATGTGGGCCTGCACCGGGATGCCGGCAGCGGTAATGGCGGCGATCACATCACTGACATCGGCACCGCCTTCCAGCTTGACTGCGGCCGCATCCGCTTCCTTGAGGAAGCGACCGGCATTTTCCACGGCCTGATCCAATCCGGCCTGGTAAGACATGAACGGCATGTCCCCCACCACCATGGCACCCTGGGCGCCACGGGCCACGATCCTGGTATGATAGAGCATTTCATCCATGGTGACCGGCAGTGTGCTCGATCCTCCCTGGACAACCATACCCAGCGAATCGCCGACCAGGATGACATGTACGCCGGCATCCGCCACAATTTTGGCAAAGGGGAAATCATAGGCGGTAAGGGCGACGATTTTTTCTCCATCCTTTTTCATTTTAATGAGCTTGGTGGTGGTGATCTGTGTTTGCATGGCGGCACCTCTCTGGTGGTTACGGATCGGGCATTTCAGCCCAGGTATGATCTAAGATAGTTACCGTTTGGTCGGCCCCCGGTGACTGGGAACGGGGCCCTATGTTAGGGCTTTGTTAAAAAGTCGTTTAAGTTGACTACGTTTGTGGGCCTGCCGTTACGCTGCGTGGTACCTCGCGCCGGCAGGTCGTTGATTTCGGATGGGCAGTTCAGATGCTCACCAACAGGTTATAACCAAAACGGCCGGAAACAGCAAGCACCCCCTGCTGGGCGGTCTCACCAGCCGACCTGGTGTCAATCCCGGCAAAGGTCACTGAACCTATCCCGAATTTCCCATGCAGATTTTTTCTACCCAATAGATATCATAGAAAAACTCAGAGATATTGGGTTCAGGGCATGCATAGCAAAATTTAGCGATTATGCCAACCCATCGCGAAAATGCCGACGGCATCCAAAATTATTGTGGTTGCCGATTTGTGGTTTTCGTAACAGCCATCAAAAAACAAGGGCATATTATATAGTTGTTGACTCTCCGTACAGGCCTGGGATAGGTATACAGGTTATTCAAAAATAATGAGACTCATGATAAGCGATTAGCTGTTAGCGATTAGCCGTTAGCAAGAGCATTTCAGAGGGTTAGAGCTATTGTGTAATAGGCCAACGCGGTGCAAGTCCAGTCAAGTGAGCCCCGGTTTTTAGAGAGCTAAAAGCTAAAGGCTAAAAGCTAATTGCTCAATATCGATGAGGAAAAGGGAACAGCTAAACGCATGATACAGTTGATCAGAGGGTTTAAAGATGTCCTGCCGGGTGAAGCGGAATTGTGGCAACATATTGAACAGACCGCAGCGGCCCTGTTTACCGATTTCGGTTTCAAGGAGATCCGGATCCCCATCATGGAGCGCACAGAACTTTTTGCCCGCAGTATCGGTGAAGATACGGATATTGTTGAAAAAGAGATGTACACCTTCCCGGACCGCAAGGGCGATTTGATCACGCTGCGGCCCGAAGCCACGGCGGGCATCTGCCGGTCCTACATCCAGCACAAGCTCTACGCCGCCGATCCCGTAAAGAAATTTTATACCATCGGGCCCATGTTTCGGCGGGAAAGACCACAAAAGGGCCGCTATCGTCAGTTTTATCAGTTAGATGCGGAAGTGTTCGGAAGCGACTCGCCTTATGTGGATGCCCAGTTGATTTACATGCTGAAGATTTTGTTTCATCGTCTGGGGGTGACCGATATCATGGCCCATATCAATTCGTTGGGCTGCCCGGAATGCCGCCCCGATTTCAAGGACGCCTTGTTGGCCTACATAACCGGCAAGGAGGCCGATCTCTGTGCGGATTGCCGCCGGCGCAAAGATAAAAATCCCCTGCGGGTTCTGGACTGTAAGGTCCCCGGGTGCCGGGAGGCCATGGCGTCAGCGCCATCGATTCTGGATCACCTCTGCGAAAATTGCCACGTTCATTTCAAAACAGTGCAGACAGCCCTGGATAATTTGGAGACCCCGTTTACGATTGACAAGCGGCTGGTGCGGGGCCTCGATTACTACACCCGCACCACCTTTGAAATGCAGACCGGTAGTTTGGGGGCCCAGAGTGCCGTAGCCGGGGGAGGGCGCTACGATGGCCTGGTCAAGGCTCTGGGTGGGCCGCAAATCCCGGCCACCGGTTTCGCCATCGGGTTTGACCGGCTGGCGGAAATCGTGGCCCAGGCCGGAAAGACCTATGCAACTGATCCGGACCTGTATGTGGCGGCTCTGGGCGAAGCGGCCCTCCCTTTGGTATTTGCGTGGATCTCAAAACTTTCCGAGACGGGCATCCGCGCGGAAATGGATTTTGAAGGCCGCAGCCTGAAAAGTCAGATGAAACGGGCCGACCGCTTGCGAGCGGGCCACGTCCTCATTGTCGGCGATGATGAAATTGAGAAAAAGACAGCTATCTTACGAAATATGACGACCAAGGCGCAAGATGCGGTGCCTTTTGAAGGTATCCTGGAAATATTGCGTACCAGACTGGGAGAAAAGGAGTAAAACCACAGTGACACCTGACAAGCTCGGTGAAATGCGAAGGACCCACGGCTGCAATGAGCTGGGGAAAGAAGATATCGGAAAGGAAGTTGTGCTCATGGGGTGGGTGCAGCGGCGGCGTGACCACGGGGGCGTCATATTTGTAGACCTCCGGGATCGCGATGGCCTCACCCAGGTAGTGTTCAACCCCACGGTCAATTCTGCCGTGCATACCAAGGCCCACGTCATCCGCAGCGAGTATGTCCTGGGCGTGCGCGGGGAGGTTACGGCCCGTCTGGAAGGCATGACCAATCCGAATCTGGCCACCGGTGAAATCGAGATCATGGTGTCTGAGCTTAAAATCCTGAATCCGGCCAAGACGCCACCGTTCATGATCGAAGACAAGATCGATGTTTCCGAGAATGTACGGCTCCAGCACCGCCATATCGATCTGCGGCGCCCCCAGCTGCAGCAAAATATTGTGTTGCGACATAAAATTTCCGCCGCGGTGCGGCAATATTTCAATGAGAACGGGTTCCTGGATATCGAGACGCCGGTTCTGACGAAGAGCACCCCGGAAGGCGCCCGGGATTACCTGGTACCCAGTCGGGTCAACCCCGGCAACTTTTACGCGTTGCCGCAATCGCCCCAACTCTTCAAGCAGCTGCTCATGATCTCCGGTTACGATCGTTACTACCAGATTGTTAAATGCTTCCGGGATGAAGACCTGCGCGCTGACCGCCAGCCCGAGTTCACCCAGATAGATGTCGAGATGTCTTTTGTCGGCGAAGAAGATGTCATGGCTGCGGCCGAGGGCATGATGGTCAAAATCTTCAAAGAAGTAAAAGGGATCGATCTGGCGACGCCTTTCCCGCGCCTGGAGTATGCCGAGGCCATCGACCGGTTCGGCCTGGACAAGCCCGACACCCGGTTTGCCCTGGAATTGAAAGATATTTCCGACATTGTGGCCGATGCCGGGTTCAAGGTATTTGCCAGCGTGGTTCAAAAAGGCGGCATCGTGAAAGCGCTGAATGCCAAGGGGTGCATCGACTTTACCCGCAAAGAGATCGATGACCTCACGGATTTCGTGGCTGTTTACCGGGCCAAGGGCCTGGCCTGGATAAAAGTCCGGGAAGATGCCTGGCAGTCCCCGATTGCCAAATTCTTCACGGACGAGGAAAAGGCGGCCCTGGCTGAAAGGCTCGATATGCAACCGGGCGATCTGGTTTTCTTCGTTGCGGACCAGCCTAACGTGACCAATGAGGCCCTGGGCCACCTGCGGAATCATCTGGGCCGCAAACTTGGCTTGATCGCAGAAAATACCTTCGACTTAACCTGGGTGACGCGTTTTCCTTTGATGGAATACGACGAGATCGAAAAACGTTATCAGGCCCTGCACCACCCCTTTACGGCACCTCTCGAAGCGGATTATGACCGGTTGGAATCCGATCCGGCCACCGCGCGGTCCCGGGCCTATGACCTGGTGCTCAATGGACACGAGGTGGGTGGGGGCAGCATCCGTATTCACCAGCTGGCCCTCCAGGAGAAAGTCTTTGCCGCCCTGGGTATGGACCGGGAGGAATATACGGCCAAGTTCGGTTTCCTGCTCGCCGCCCTTGAATCCGGGGCCCCGCCCCACGGCGGCATCGCCTTTGGGTTCGATCGCCTGGTTATGATCCTGACCGGCCAGCCGTCGATCCGGGATATCATTGCCTTTCCAAAGACCCAAAAGGCCGCCTGCCTGCTGACCGAGGCGCCTTCCGCGGCCGAACGGGCCCAGCTGCAAGAGCTGTCGCTGCGTATTCGTAAGATAGCGGAAGACAACTAAGAAGAGGAACGTTTCGGCTTTGCCAAGAAAGACGCCTGTCCATGCAATTTCTGGACGGGCGTTTTCGTTTTAAAATCTGAATAAGTCAAAATCTAAATCAATATCTCGCGCAGAGGCACAGAGGCGCAGAGAAGGTCAAAAGCCTTTAAATGGTCGCGCTAACGCGCGAAAAACCTTTCAATTGTTTCTGAAATAGTTTCACCGGCGAAGCCGGTAATTATCTGTGGTTTCCTCCGCGTCTCTGCGCCTCCGCGCGAGGACCAGGTTTTACTTTCCTATTGATATTATTTATTGTATGTATCGATTTATTTGATGCTGGACCTGGTTGGTTACTGCGGGGACGAATAACAAGGAGTAGCTATGGACCTTTGGCGTTTGAACATATTCATCAAGGTAATCGATTCCGGCAGTTTTTCCAAGGCGGCGGACCAGGTGCTGCTTACCCAGCCCACGGTCAGCAGCCATATCAATGACCTCGAGGCGCACTACGGCTGCCGCCTGATCGATCGCCTGGGCAAAGAAGTTGCTCCAACCCGCGCCGGGCAACTGCTCTACAAGTATGCCCATAAACTGATCACGTTGCAGAATGAAACCGAATCGGTCATGGCGGAATATCATGGGAAAATGCGCGGTCACCTCCACATCGGGGGCAGTACCATTCCCGGCGAGTATATCCTGCCCGCGGTAATCGGCCGCTATACGGCGGATTACCCCGAGGCGAAAGTCTCCCTGTCCATTGGCGACACCCGCCAGATCACTGCAGAGGTTCTCGCCGGTACCCTGGAGTGCGGTATCGTCGGCGCGCTTACCAAAAACAGGAAGCTGATCCAGGAGGAGATCGCCACGGACAAGCTGTGCCTGGTGGTACCCGCGGATCACAAGTGGGCCGAACGCCGGCGGGTGTCTATAGAAAATGTGTTCTCCGAACCGTTTATCATTCGTGAAAGGGGCTCCGGTACGCTGCAGGCCCTGCTCGACAGTTTGTCCGCCGCCGGGCACAAGAGCGGCGCTCTGAACGTCGCTGCCGAAATGGGCAGTACCACCGCCGTTATCCAGGGCATCAAAAACAAGGTGGGGTTGTCGGTTCTTTCTACCCTGGCTGTCCAGGAAGAACTACTGGCGGGTCACCTGAGGGCCATACCGGTCGCGGGGCTGAAACTGCAGCGTAATTTTCACCTGACCATCAATAAGCAGCGTACCCTTTCACCCCTGTGCAAGTCATTCTTCGCTTACCTGAGATAAGGGCAGCAGCTGGCCCCGATGCAGTCAGGGGGCTTTTGCGTCAGCTGGTAGTGAGATATTCAGGATGTCGCCGACCCTCACATGATGGGCTTTGAACCAACCCCGGTGGACCTCGATGGCATAAAGAACCGCCTGGGGAGAGACATATATCTTAGTACTGTGCAGCGGGTCCATCTGTTCGATCGCGACGATTTTCCCGCCGGCTTCGATAAAGGCAATGTCCAGCGGCAGGCGCGTATCCTTCATCCAGACGGCAAACGGCATGGTTTCCGGCAACACGAACAGCATGCCGGCATCCGGCGGCAGAGCGGCACGCTTGGAAAGACCGCACCGTCGCGCCTCGGGTGTGGTGGCAATTTCAAGATTCAGTTGAACGTCGTTAATATCTATGACTATACTGGTTAGCTGTAAGGGGCAGGCATTGCCCCCCGGTACCAACGCCAGCAGATAGAGCGCGAAGGTCAGCCCAAAAAGAGCTTTTGTAGTGTGTAGGCATCTTGGCAATTGTAAAACAGTCGCCATAAGAGAAGCCTCCTTATCTGATTTACCGAACAGCGTCGCGTTCTGGCTCCAGAAAGACCGCTTGATACTGGATCGCAGCCACCAGAGGTAAACCTATGCGCAGAATAACCTTTTTACTGCCACTAATCAATGTAATCGGGGCCGTTTTTACCTACATTTACTTTTCTTCGGTCCTCGAACTGCGTTATGCCGCAGGAACCGTGCCGGCCTATTATTCACATCTCTATTTCGTGATCGGGACAGCCCTGCTTATCTTTACCTTCAAAGTAGGGAGCAGTAGAACCGTCAAGGAATTGTTTGCAATTGCTAACGGTGACATATCCATAGACACCCTGGAGGAGTCGGAAAAGTACCATTTGCAGCGGGAAGCCCTGCAGTTTCCCATTGTGGTGACGATGGTTACCTTTGCCGTCTGGATTTTGGCCGGATTTGTATTCGGGCTCCTCGAACCCCTGATTACCGGCAAACTCTTTGATGTGGAAGCTCCGGGATTACTTTACGGCATGCGACGTTTTTTGGGGATTGCCTTTTTCGGCGGTGGGGTCACCACCCTGATCGTCTATTTTGTGCTGGAAAACGAGTGGCGTAAATTTATACCACGATTTTTTCCGGAAGGCCATTTGAGCAGGGTCAAGCACACCTTCCGGCTTACGGTGCGCAAGCGTTTTCTGATTGTGTTTTTGGGGGTGATTTTGATACCGCTGCCGGTCCTGGGCCTGACCATCTATACCCGCATCCAGGCGCTGCACGCGGCGGATGCCGTTACCCGTTCCCAGTTGATGGCCTCCCTGGCCAGGGAGTTGACTTTTATTATGGTGGATGAGCTGGTTGTCTGTCTGCTCCTGGCCTATTTTCTGGCCAAAAGCATCTCCGACCCCCTATTACAGATCAAACGCGTCATCAAAGAAGTTGAAAACAACAACCTGGATGCGCGGGTGGAGATCGTCTCCAACGACGAACTCGGCGAAGTCGCCGAAGGCCTCAACAGCATGGTTAGCAGTATGCGGGAGAACCAGAGTTTGAAAGAATCCTTCGGCAAGTTTGTTTCCCAGGAGATCCGGGACGAAATTATTGCCGGCAAGACCACCCTGGATGGCGAAATGAAGCGGGCCACCTTGCTTTTTTCCGACCTTCGCAATTTTACTACCCTGGTGGAGCAGAATCATCCCAAGCATGTGGTCACCATCATGAACCAGTATTTCAATGAGATGACCCATGCTGTCAAAGCCAACCGCGGCCTGATTCTGCAGTATGTCGGTGACGAAATCGAGGCGGTTTTCGGAGCGCCCATCGGTTTTGACGACCATCCCGATATGGCCGTCAAAGCCGCCCTGGAGATGCGCCGGCGCCTGGATGCCCTGAATATGCGCTTGGAGCAGCAGGGTTTTGAACCGCTTTCTCACGGGATCGGTATTCACTCCGGCGCTGTACTGGCCGGTAACATCGGCAGTGAAGAGCGCATGTCTTACGCCCTGGTCGGCGATACCGTCAATTCGGCCTCCCGCATCGAGGGCCTGACCAAACAGTATCAGTGCGACATCATTATCAGCCAGACCACCTACAACCTGCTTACCGATTCCTACCCCACCGAACAGTTGCCCCCCGTCAAGGTCAAAGGCAAAGAAGACGAGTTGATCATCTACCAACTGAAATAGCCGCCTCTCATCTACCCCAGGGGCGTTATTTACTTTTCAATTAAGGCGTTTTATTGTCATGCCGGACTTGATCCGGCATCCAGAGACGTTTTTCAAGATTGACTGGATCCCGGCTTTCGCGGGGATGACGCGCATTGAATAGGTACGTTGTCCGCCACTGATTTTTATAACGATTCTAACTATGAACACTTATTACTGAAACTCATTCATAGGCATATAAATTTACTTGCGCCATGGATGCGACCTGGTCGGCCAACGCTGAGATTGGTCTAAAAGTCTTGTTGAGAGGGCTTCTAAAAGTGGAAGATTACCGGCGCAAGCAAGATGGTCATAACGCCTACGATCAAGGTCAGGGGTAGACCCACCTTGCCGAAGTCACCGAAGGAATAGCCGCCCGGTTCCCAGACCATCAGATTGGTTTGATAGCCGGTGGGGGTGATAAAGGCGCAGGAGTTGGCAATCATCAGCGTAATGGCAAAGGGCATGAAGCTGACCTGCAACTGGGCCGCCGTGGAAAGGGCAATGGGGAACATGAAGGCTGCGGCGGCGTTGTTGGTGATGACATTGGTCATGAAGGTGCATCCTAAAAAGATCACGGCCAGGGCGGTGTAAGGATCATTGCCACCCACCGATGTCAGCAGGCCGGATAGCAGGTCGGCCAGGCCGCTGCGGCTGACTGCTGATTCCAGGCCGATGGCGCAGGCAATTACCACCAGGGTGCCCCAGTCGATACTACGGGCCGCTTTCTTATAATCGAGGCAGCCGGTCAACAGCATGGCTCCGGCGGCGAGGAGGCCGGCGTTGAGCATATTCAGCCACCCAATGGCCACCAACGAAACCATACTGAGCGTAATCAGCATGGCGCTGATCGCCCGGTCCGTACGCTGGATGCGATAGCCGTCTAACGCCTTGGTCAACGCGAAATCTGCCTCGGTGCGTACATCGTAGAAAAAGGAGTCATTGACTTCCAGTACGGCGGTATCGCCGGCCTCGATTTTCACCTCTTTAAGGGGGCAGCGGACCGGCTCCCGGTCACGCGATATGGCCACCACCTTGTAATCGTAGGCATCCTGGGATAGGGGCAGATCGGCGACCCGCCGTCCGACGGCCAGGCTCTTGCGGGCAATGACCACTTTGGCCAATTGGTGCGTATGCCGCGCGGATTGCATCGGCCGCGGGCGGACATGGGGCAGCAGTCGGTTGGTGCGCCACAGTTCCGCCAGGGCGGCCCGAGTCACCGAGAACGCCAGTATGTCGCCGACCGCCAATGGTCCCAGATCTCGAAACGCATGATGCCGCCGGTCGTTGCGGCTAACGGAAAGCAGTCGGGCGTCCGGTATGCCCATCAGGCCCGATTCGCTCAAGGTTTGACCGATCAGGCGCGACGTCGCATGAATTTCGAACTCGGCCCGGTACTGCCGCCAGCGCACCTTAGCGTCTCTGGTTTCTTTTACTTTCGGTAGTAGCCAGCGGCCGAAAATGACCAGAAACAAAATGCCGGCAATGGTCAGCGGTAACGCTACCAAGGTTGTGTCAAACATGGCGATCGGGCGCATCGCGGGCAGATCGGTACCGCCACGGTTGATGGCGTCGCTTACCAGTCCACCGATGACCAGGTTGGTTGACGTGCCGATCAGGGTACAGGTGCCGCCCAGAATCGAAGCGAAACTCAGGGGGATGAAAAGGTGCTTGGCCGGCAGGCGGCAGGTTCGGGCCAGGTCCTGGACAACCGGGATCATCATGGCGACCAAGGGCGTATTGTTGAGAAAGGCGCTGCCCAGGGATATGGGCGGCAGAATCTTGAGTTGCGCGCTTAGCAGACGCTTGGGGCGGCCGATAATTTTATCCATGACCATGGTGATGGCGCCTGTGGCGTACATGCCGGCGGCCACAATAAACAGGACACCCACGGTCAGCATACCCGAATTCTGAAAGCCCTTGAGCAGCTCTGCCTGGGGGGCCAGGCGAAAGGTCAATGCGGCCGCTAAACTACCCAGAAACACGACCGGTGGCGGTATTTTGGTTTTAATAAGCAGTGCGAAGGTGAGCACCAAAATGGCGAGGGTCAAGCCAGCCGCAACAGACATGCAAATCCTCCTAAACGCCTATAATTTCAACGTAATCTCTACCAGCCAGCTATATACACTGCTTTTTTGGGTTACAGATGACGCAATTCCAGCCAGCTCAGGGCTGGCTGGAAGCTATTCCGGCCTGACCTCCAGAGCGGGCCTTATGAAATGGATCGCGGTTTACTTGGGTTGAAAGGTGAATTTCTGGCCACCGATGGAGGCCTCATACATCAAGCCGCCTTTCGCGAAGGTAAAGACAGCCATGCCTTTTCGATACTTCGATTTGGCCTGGTTTCCCGCACCCCAGAGCCCGGCACTCGCGGAAGCCCCTTCCGTGCTGGTTCGGGCCTGGGCACCGGCCGTGATCGCAACGGCGGAAGCGGCCGCATCAAATTCAAATTGGCCTTTCGTGAAGTCCCGGTAGGCCCGCTTATCCTTGAAAAATATAATTTCACTGAAAGCCTGCCCGCCAAGTTGCAAACCGATGGTTACCTTGGCCAGCGATACAGTGCCGGTCACCACGCCCCGGCGGTAAACGCGGCCTTTGCCAAAGGCGCCGCCGATCCCGATACCGCCCTTGCCGACCGTTGGAAATACCGCATAGCCATAGGCACTCTTGAAGTAAGGTTTCACCACCGGTGATGCCTTAAACACGCCGATGGCCTCCGAATAGCTGTCCGCGTAAACAGGTTTATCAATGCTTATCAGGGCAAGTATGATCAGTATAACCACCAAAAATATTTGACGCATGCAAACCTCCCAACAAGGGTTATCCTTCAGCCCGATGAAGTCGCACCGATTGTTCGGCGATGTGCTGTCGGCCAGCCATCAGCCGTTTATCCATAGCAAAAGATAGCGGGTTGTTCAAATTGATCATCGTTCCTGGAGTTTTCAGCCTGCACCAACCGGTCCATTTCCCTGTTGAAAAGCCCCAGCCGGGGTTACCGACAGTTTGCAAAAGCGTTATGCGGGTAAGCTGATCATGTCCAACCAGCAATCATCCCGGCTGCACGGGCGCTCCAGGTCTTTCCTATCCAATGTGATGGGCACCCCGCAAATAAAAAAGGGTCTAGAGATTCTCATCCCTAAACCCTTGTTTTATTTGGCTCCCCAGCACGGACTCGAACCGCGGACCCAGTGGTTAACAGCCACTTGCTCTACCGACTGAGCTACTGGGGATCAATCAGAGAAATTTGCTATCTAATAGACTCCGGCTGGAATGTCAAGTGAAAATAGAAGCCTCTCAAAAAAGTCATTTGACTCAATCGCGGTGTTGGGTGTTTCGTTGCGTCACACAGTCACACGTCAGCGTTATCGTCGAAAAATTAAACCATTTCAGTGGTTTGTATTTTTCCCCGCCTTGCCGGCACTGTTAGGCGACTTGTCCTGCGACTTGTCCGGCGACTTGTCCGGCGAAGCTCATAGAGCGAAGTAGGAAGCTTATAGAGCGAAGTCGGAAGCTCTTAGAGCGAAGTCGGAAGCTCATAGAGCGAAGTGGGAAGCTCGCAGAGCGTGGACGGGACCTTGGTCCAAAATCCATTATGGAGGAGGCTTCTACTTTTCAGCAACCTTTTCTTTTTTGCCGGCAAGTTTGGCGAAGGTTTTCCGCCAACTTTCCAGGCGGTCATCTGAAAGCGTAAAAGGATAGGCATTGTACGACGATATGGCCGGCAGTTCCGGATTTTTTTTGTTTTCTTTGGCAAACAGCGTAAGTGTGTAAATCTCCTGGCCCTCTAATACAATCTCGAATTGCGGCGACTTGAATTCTTCCTTTTGCCGGCCTTCAAGGTAGTTTTCGCATTTCAGGTTATTGATGGCATTGAGGAAGCTGTCCAGACTGGCCGGGTCCACCCTCCGGCCGGAAGTTGCCTGCCAAAACGACTCCCCCGGCATTTTGAGTTGCAGGCCATCTGATTCGGATTTGGATTGATCCGGGGCCGGCGGCTGGATACGCTTCAACTGTAAGGTTTCGTGGTCGTTTGTAATCCGGATCGTTTGCAGGGTATCCGGGTCAAAAGCCAGGACTTCATGGTCGCGTAGATCAGTGGCGGTTTCTTCGAATTTACGTCGGAAATCTCCCCGGGCGTGATAGACATTGGGATTATCGGGCAACCGCACAAAGGTGTGCTGGAAGGTGGCCGCTTCCTTGCCGATGTCGAAATCACGGACCAGTTGGTCACCGGCCCAGGCCTTTACAGCGATTTTTTTATCGTCCAACGCATAGCGCACGTAGGCCTTGGATTCCGAGACCAGATCGGTCAAGACGATATCCTCAATCTCGAACAGCATACTTTTCACCTTGGCGCCATCGGCCGGATAATTGTGGGGTCCCACAAACCACCGCTTGTCACGATTATGCAAGGCGATGGTCTCCTCCGGTGTTTTTATTTCCAGGCGAGTCACCGTATCAATATTGATTTTGGTGATTTCCGGCAAAGTGTATTGGGTCTGGCCCTTCTTGTGGAAAACCAGATACAGGCCGGCCGCGATAATGATGAAGATCAGGATAAGGGTTTCTTTTTTAGCTCGCATATGCCTTCCAGTATGTAGTGTCCATCCACAAACGGCATCTTCTTGCCCGGCATAGCCATAGGCGACGAAGGGTTGGCCCAGAGCGGCGTTTTCCAGGCTTCGCCTCAGGCAACGCCTGACACGTGCTCTGAAACACAAACACAAGCTACCATTTGTGGACGGACACTGGTTAGATCAGGTCCTAATTCGACTGCGCGGGAAACATCATCTGGATCCGTTTCTTGCGGGCGTGCCGCCGCAACAGGATAAAAAAACCGAATACGCTGACGGCGATGGGCAGTCCCGCAATGTTCAGCATTTTGATGGCGGTGCGTGTAGGTGCCTGAATGTCGTCCAGCGGATTGTATTGCTGCACTTTGCCGCGCATCAGGGCGACATCTTCCCGCTCATTGAGGGCATCAATCACATTCAGGACGTACAAACCGTTGGGCGACGTTTCATTGGGATCGAGGATATTGTCCTTGATCATCTCGGAGGAGGCCATGATAAAAATTTTAGCGCGGGCCCCCTTGGCCAGAAAGTCACCTTTGCCCTGGATCATGGAAAGATCGCGTTGCGCAGTTTTTTCTTCAGCGGGCGGCTTGGCGTCACCAGCCTTGGCTTCGGCCGCTTTGACGGGGATCTGGCGACCATCGAAATAGCTTGAAAATTCGCCTTCCAGGAGCCAGGCCAGCGGTTGGCTGCCGCTGAACTGGGCGGCCGCCGGCGGGGATAGGAACATCGGGTTCAGGTTGATGTTCTCATTCATCTTCCAGGATTGCTCGGAAGTGGCCAGCAGTTGGTGGACCGTTAACCCGGCCGCAGCAGTTTTCTTTTCATCCACGGTCACCGGAGATGCCTTAACGGTGATGAGTCCCTTGATGTTCTGCATGAAAGCCAAATTTTGGTTGATGTGCCGGCTTTTGATAATCGGGGCGAAATAGATATTTCTTTCGCCGCCCCCCATGGCCTGGGAGACCCGCTGTTTGTAGCAGTTCTCGTCTAAAACATAGGCTTTTTCAACGGTGATGCCGTTGTGCGCCAGCAGTTTTTCCAAGCCGGTATCCAAGGGCGTGTAACTTGGTCCGCGATTCATTCCAAAACCCTGCTGGGTCGGCATTTCCTCCTTAAAGGTATCCATAAAGATAACCAGGTTGGTGCCGCGCATGAGGGCCTGGTCTATCTGGTAGAGTTCGTAATCCGAAAATGTTTCCGTGGGCTGGGCGATTACCAGACTTTTCAAGCTGGCCGGAATAGCCTCTTGTTTGAGGTCGACCGGCCTGATGGTGTAGTTTTCGGTAACCATGGTCCGGAAGCTGTTGATGCCGCCGGCTTGCTGCCGGCCGGGTGCGGCCGCTCCCAGGGTGCCGTGACTGGCCAGCAAGCCCAGATCCTGATTGATGCCTATCAGGGTTTCGAGGGTTTTGTTGACCTGCGCCTCCAGTTGCTCGGCATCGGCCAGGGTATAACGGGTGCCGATGATCGGCAGGTTGATAGCGTTGAGCAGGGGCAGCTGTGTCTTTTTACCGTCGTATTCCATCACCAGCCCGATAACGCCCTGACCGGCCGCGATGCCCGCAGCCGGAATAGCCGGCCACTGCAGGGCCTGAATGTTATAAGCCTGGCTGATGGCTTCCTGTTCCGCCACCGATAGAGGGGCGATATGCTCGAACTGCAACTTATCATAGTTTTTGCGGTTCAGTTTTTTGACGACGGCCTCAATCTGCCGGGGGAGCTCTTTTAGATTTTCAAGGCCCATGTAAGGTGCGACTGTATTGAGGGATGCCGAGAGAAAGAGTTTGATCTGCACCTTCTTTTGCAAGGCGAGCAGGGCGCTGATTTTATTGTTGAGCTTCTGAATGGCGGTCGTCAGTTTATATTCGAGTCCCGCCGTTGAGGTCAGGGTTGCAATCCTTTCAATCACGTCCCCGTGAATCAGGACCAGGCCCATGTATGCATTTTTAAACTTGATTTCATCGTTTTCCACAATCTGGATCTGGACCGGATAGATGCCGTAGTCGCCGGCCAGTTTGCGGTTGCCCATGGCCTGCTCGCCGGGGCCGGCACTTTCCGGGTTCACATCGTAGAAGCTGTAGTTGAAGTATTTGCCGGCGTAAAGCGCGTATTCCTCCAGCATGTCCCGCAGGTATTGCTCGGTGTTGTTGTGGGGGGCCGGGAGGTCCCGAGTGAAAAACACCTTGATGGTCAGCGGTTCCGTCAGGGTGGCCACTACCTTTTTGCTGACCGGTGACAGGGAATAGACTTTATTGGCGGTCAGGTCGACGCGGGCAAACAGGGTAATTCCCACGATGTTGACCAGGACAATCGCCACCAGGTAGGTCAGCAGTTTGATATATTTTCCGTAATTACGCGGTGCCCCCATGGTGTCTCCTTAGTTCTTCTCTTCCATAACCAGAGCCGTGCCGTACAGGCCGATGAACACAACGCTGAGAAAATAGATTATATCGCGGGAATCGATGATGCCTTTGGCAATGTTTTGAAAATGGGAGGCGGCGCCAAGATAACCGAGCACCACCAGGGTTGCCTGAGGAAAGAAAAAAAGCATGCGGTCGATTGTCGTCAGAATAAAACAGATCGCCATGGCCACGATAAAGGCAATGATCTGGTTTCGGGTGAGCGAGGATGCAAACAGGCCGATCGCGCTGAAGGCGGCCCCCAACAGCAGCGCACCCAGGTAGCCGCCGATCACCGGCCCCCAGTCCAGGGAGCCGATAGCGGTGATGCAAACGGCGTAGAAAATGGTCGGCAGCAGCATAACGGCCACCAGCAGGACCGCCGCGCAGAATTTACCCAGGATGATGTCCCGGAAGGTCACCGGCAAGGTCAGCAGGGTTTCGTAAGAGCCCACATTGCGCTCTTCGGAAAACAACCGCATGGTAATTGCCGGAATCACGAACGACAACGTAGTCGGCAGCAGGTTGAAAAAATTTCTTAAATCCGCCTGGTTGTAGAGAAAAAAGGTCGCAAAGAAAAACCAGCCGGTGACCAGCAGGAAAATGGAAATCACGATGTACGCAATGGGGGATATAAAGTAGTCTCGAAATTCTTTACTTGCAATAGTGACAATCTGACGCATATCAATTCTCCCTGGTCAGTTCTCTGAATATGGTTTCCAGTGTCCGGGATTCCTGCCTGAATTCCATCAGCAGCCAGTCGGTCTCCTTGATCCGGCGGTATACCGATTCCCGCAAGTCGCTATCCGGGGCGCAGGAGAGCCTGACTGCCAGGTGACCGCTATTTTCAGTATCTACGCGATCCACCGACGTTATTCCGCTGATGGCCTCCAGAGCGGCCTGTACCTGGGTGAAGTCGGCATTGTTCAGGGTTACATAAAGTGTGCGGCCGCTATCGGCGGACTGTTTCAGTTCATCGGCACTACCGTTGGCGATGATCTTGCCTTTGTTAATGATGACGATCCGGTCGCAGGTGGCTTCGGCTTCACTGAGGATGTGCGTCGACAAGATGACGGTTTTCTCCCGGCCGATCTGCTTGATGATGTCCCTGATTTCAGCAATCTGATTCGGGTCGAGTCCGGAGGTGGGTTCGTCCAGGATGAGGATCTCAGGATCACCCATCATGGCATGGGCCAGGCCTACCCTTTGCTTGAGCCCCTTCGACAGGTCACTGATGGGTTTATGCATGATGTTGTCCAGCCCGCACAGGTCACACAGCTCTCGTATCCGGGAGAGCCGCCTCTCATGGGGGATGCCGCGGATTTCAGCTATGTACACCAGATAGTCATACACCAGCATGTTGTGATACAGGGGTGCCGATTCCGGCAGATAGCCCATGAGCTGCTTGATCTGAAGGGGGTGGTCGGACGAGTTGAAGTCCTTGACTTTGATGGTACCCCGTGTGGGTTTGAAATATCCGGTCAGCATCCGCAGGGTGGTGGTTTTGCCGGCACCATTGGGACCCAGAAGTCCCAGGATCTCACCCTTGCGGATATCGAGGCTTATGCCGTCAACCGCGCAGAATTCATTAAAATACTTGGTTAAATGATCGGCCTGGATCATTGCGGGTATTCCTCCATTCTAAAAGCTCCAAAAGCGTATAGAACGCTTTTTGCAGTCCCGGTGAGCGGGATTTCCACTGCGCTCCAACAAGCTGCAGGGAATCGTCCCCCGTACGGAATGTTTCTAATTTTGATTCGCTCGCCAACCCGGCAGCCTGCTGTACGGTTAACGCGCGCGGACGGTTCAATCCTTGATCGTTTTGTTCAGATCGGGCATGGTTTCCGGTTTACCGCGTTCCATATAGCGGGCATCATCACCGCGGGCGGTCACGTTCTCATAAACGCCGTCGTCCCGTTTAACCAGTTTGGTAAATCCGAGGTCTTTGAGTTCCGAATTGGTTTTGGGAACACTGATACCAACCTTGGAGATGAGCTTACGCACCGGTTGGCCGCATTGCGGGCAGCGGGTCAGGGCCTTGTCATCAATAGACTGGGTTACTTCGAATACACCGCCAATTTTACAGGGTGTTGCTTTATGTTCGTACTCATACACCGGCATAGGCTGTCTCCTGCCGCGCTGATTGTATCGGACTGCCCGGTTTTGCGGCCTAGCGACCCGCTCCGTTACCCGTTTTCCCGCCCACTGAACGGTCGGGCGTGAACCTGCTAAAGCGCATGTTCTTTTAATGGGTTCACCGGCTGTGGGGGGGCTTGTTGGAGTAAGAGTCTATTGGGGCGTTGGATGTTCCGGTTTGACTACGACGACGCTGCTTTTCTTGCGATCCTTGACGGTTCGTTTCTTGACGATGCCATGTCCATGGATCCATTCGTAGTCCGGATAATCCAGCATGTGAAAAGTATCCGGTCGACTTTTCTGTACCACCAGGAAACGGGCATTCCCCTTGAAACTTCTTTTCACGAATCTCTCCGTCTCGATGCTGACATTCCGGCCCTTGCGCGGGTCAGTTCATTCGGGCGCAAGCTGCCCAGTTTGTAGACGGGGCCTATAACCCCTTTTAACAGATAGTTAGACTGATTTTTGTCGGCCATCGGGCGCATAAGCGGCCTGACAATTTCGCCCTATTATATTCATGCAAATGATTCTGTCAAGCTTCATCTTTTCCATAAATATATTAAGTTATTTCAATTTGTTACGTGTATTGATCAGAAATGCGGTCCGCACGGGACTGTTTGGTCATAGAAATACTCAATACCTGGCACCGGCATCATCGATATTAACCATTTGATTTTATTGATAACAATGGATAAGAAGCTGCAACCGGGTTCAGACGACCCGCCCACAGGGGCTCGGATGGATGCTATCAAAAGACAAAAACCGAAAATTACCGACTTGCTGGACGGCCTCTATCACATTGCCCGCTGGGGGGTGGCCGGCCTGTTCATATTCGCGGGCCTGACCAAACTTGCCGAACCAAGCCGGTTTGCCGGTATTATTGCAGCCTATGGCCTCATACCGGATTTACTGGTGCCGCCGGTGGCAATCGGTTTGCCGGTGGTTGAGGCCTTGGCCGGGATTTGCCTGCTAGGTAACCGAAAAGGCAGCCTGGCAACAATTACCTTTTTGCTGGTTCTGTTTATGGCCGTTCTGGGTTACGGCCTCTGGCTGGGGCTGGACGTGGATTGTGGCTGCTTCGGCCCCGAGGATCCCGAAGCCCAGGCCTTTCAAGGTCTCCGGCCGGCATTGTACCGTAACATGATGATACTGGTGGTTTTAGTGGGCATGTATGTCTGGCGCTACCGACGCGCGCAGCGGCCGGTGCGGTTAATAAATTTAATCTAACAGTGAGAGGATCCCTATGAAGCTTACAAAAGTTCGGCTTGTTTTTCTGATCTGTATCGTTTACGTGTGCGGCCTGGCGACGCCGGCCGCAGCGTTTATGCAAAATAAGTTCGAAAAAGAAGTTGCCAAAGAACAGGGGGCCGTCAAACTCGTCCGGGAAGTGCAGCGGGGCGGATACGATATGGTCACCACAGCCGAGCTAAAAAAGTGGATGGACCAAGGCAAGCAGATGGTTCTAATCGATACCATGCCCTACGCCAAAAGCTATAAAAAAGCCCACTTGCCGGGCGCCAAGCAATTTCTGTTTCCGATCGCGGAGATGAAAACCTGGCAGAACGGGGAAACGGCGGGTAAATCTAAATCCGATTTCGAGAAGTTGCTGGGGCCTGATAAAAACGCCACTGTGGTCATCTATTGTGGGTTTGTAAAGTGTACCCGTAGCCACAACGGGGCGGCCTGGGCCGTCAAACTTGGATATAAAAACGTATATCGCTTTAGCGGCGGTATTTTTGCCTGGAAAGGGGCCGGTTACGAGCTAAGTAGCCTTGAATGAGAGCAGCAAACAGGAATGCAATCCTGCGAACCATAGCCTTGACTATGCGAGTCTGCGGCACAATGATTAGTAGGACTTTGCGCCTGGCGAGCACTTATGGTTTGCGTCAGCAATAAATAAGGAAGTATACCAAATGAAAACCACTGAGGTCGAAGATCTTTTGGATCGTATTGCCGCCCGGGCTGAGCGCCTGTTTCGATCAAAACAGTTTATGTGCGCGGAATCGGTCCTCCTGGCCGTGTCCAAGGGGCTCGGGCAGGATATCCCTGAGGAAACCGCCATCGCCCTGGCGGCGCCCTTTTCCGATGGTATGGGGGGCAGCGGCTGTACCTGTGGTGCCCTGAGCGGGGGGGTGATGAGTATCGGCATCTGCCTCGGCGGTGGTGCGGCATCCGGGCAACGGGAGAAATCACGCCGGGTGTCCAAGGAGCTGCACCGCCGGTTCACAGCAGCCTATCGGTCAGCCTGCTGCCGGGCATTGACCAAAGATATCCGGGGTTATCCCCGGCGTCATTTTAACCAGTGCGCCGCCATCACCGGTGCGACGGCCAGGATGACGGCCGGTTTGATCCTGGAAAACGCGCAGACCCCGGCAGTCCGGGGTGATCTGCCTTTAAACGCAGGCCGCCGCTCCATGGTAGGCGAACTGTTGAAAAGAATGCTTCCAAATTAAGCCGGCGGCGGCCATTTTCAATGGCCTCCCCTATGGAGTTGAAATTGACGAACCTAAAGGGCTTTCAAAAAAAATACCTGCGCGGCCTGGCGCACAAGCTTCAGCCGGTGGTCCATATCGGCCAGAGAGGGGTGACCGGTGCGGTTTGCGATTCACTCGAAGAGGCCCTGAGAACCCATGAATTGATCAAGGTTAAGTTCGTCGAGAATAAAGAAAAGGCGACCAAAAAGGAGATATGCGCCCAGCTGGAGCAGCGCGCAAAAGCCTCCCTGGCCGGCCTTATCGGCCATGTGGCCATTTTTTACCGTCCCCACCCGAATCGTGAAGAGCGCAAGATAGTCCTGCCTCAGCGTTAGGGATTGTTTCTAAATAGTCTTTTGTCTCAATCTCTGCGTTCGGCGCTCGGTTTCGGCACGCAGTGAAGTGTAAACGCTATCCTCGCAATACTTTAGTATTCTTCCCGTTGCGACCCACATTTGAGAAATTGATAAAGCGGGAAGTCCCGCAACGCGGGGAAACCTCGCGGCGGCCTTGACCTTAAAACAAAATCCAAATTTAGAAACAACCCCTAGTCGTTTTTCCGATAGTAAACGACCGAATCGGCCGAGTACAATATCAGGGCGGTCCAGATCAGAATGAAGGTCAGCAATTGGCCCGGGACCAAGGGTTCGCCGTAAGCCAGGATAGCCAGCAGGAAGGTACAACTCGGGGCGATATACTGCAGGAAACCGATAGTCGATAGATTTAGTCGGCGCGCCCCGACCGTGAACAGTAAAAGCGGCAGGGCCGTTACCAGGGCCGCGCCTATGAGCAGGACATCCATTCCGGTGGAGATTCTTAAAAACGCCCCCCGCCCAACAGTGTCGATATACACCAGGTAGCCGACGGCCGGTACGGACAAGACCATGGTTTCAATCGTGAGTCCCTCCAAGGCGCCCACCGGGGCAATTTTGCGGATAAGTCCGTAAAACGCAAATGAAAACGCCAAGGCCAGGGATACCCACGGAAAATAACCGTAGCGGACCGTCATCAGACCAACGGCGAAGGCGGCCAGCAAGAGGGCGATCATCTGGACCCGGCGCAGCCGCTCGCGCAAGAAGATCATGCCCAGCAGGACATTGACCAGAGGGGTAATGTAATACCCGAGGCTGGTCTGCAGGATGTGGTTGCTGTTGATGGCCCAGATGAACAAAAACCAGTTGAAACCCACCAGCAGGGTGGTGGCCAACAAGATCAGCATCACCCTCGGTGACCGAGCCACCTTCCAGAAAGCCGTCCGGCGACCGGTAAAAAATATCAATGGCAGTAGAAAAACGAACGACCAGATCATCCGGTGCATCAGGATCTCAAAGGCCGGCACCACGGCGAGTGATTTCCAATAGATTGGGCTCAAGCCCCAGATCAGGTAGGCGGTTGAGGCGGCCCCCAGGCCGGATAAGGTCGTTTTTTGCATGGATCCTCTTGATAAATTTCAGGCGGTCACGCTGTCCCCAATAATTTTTGCCCCTTCTAAACCCTATTGCCGCGAAAGTCAAAAAGATGGCAGAACCAACCTCAAAAAAGTCTTCATGTCGGGCGAAGCTTTCAGCGAAGCCTTATTGGCCCAAACTCGGCGTTGGGCGTTCGGAATTAATCCTCGAAATACCTGATGTATTTACCACGATAGGCATTGGCTTCGCTGGTACCTCCGGTTCGACCCACCTATGAAATTGAATCAGGAGGGAAGTCCCGCCTCGGGGAATTCCTCACGGCCGCCTTGCACCACGTTAGGCATTAGCTTCGCGTCATTTTGAACCAAAATCCGTTTTTTGAGATGGGCCCTATGTATTTCTTGACAATAAGCAGTAACATCGGCTATTTGACATAGACTGTACAAATCGGAAAATCCAATTGTTAAAGGAGCCACGTTCCCATGACCCTGACCAAAGCTCAGATTATCGACGCGATCCCTGAAAAACTCGGTATCTCCAGAAAGAAAAGTGTTGAAGTTGTAGAGACCCTACTCGAGATAATCAAACGTCAGATGGAAAACGGCGAAGATGTACTGATCAGCGGCTTTGGCAAATTTTGCATCAAAGACAAAAAGGCCCGGCGCGGTCGTAATCCGGCTACCGGCAGTGATATGATGCTGGACAAGCGGCGGGTGGTCGTGTTTCGCTGCTCCAAGTTACTGCGCGACAAGATCAACAAAAGCTAACCGAAAAAAAGCCGGCCGACCCGGTCACTGAAAAGCCATAGGCGGATTGGAATGTTTCCAACCCGCCTTTTTATGTTCGGCTATAAGACCTGGTCCGCAGGACCAGGATTTTCCACCCCCGACTTCGCGCCTGGTTACCGGTCTAAAAGCTTTTTGGCCCCGGCAACCACGCGGTCGACGGTAAAGCCAAACTTTTCCATGACCACGGAGCCCGGTGCCGAGGCTCCAAAACCGTTCATCCCGATGACCGCCCCCTCACTGCCGACATATTTTTCCCACCCCATGGGAATGCCGGACTCCACCGCCAGGCGACTTTTCACGGACGGCGGCAGGATCTCGCGCTGATAATCCGGGGATGTCATCTCGAACAGTTCCCAGCTGGGCATACTGACCACTCGGGCGGCGATGCCTTCTTTGGCCAGGGTTTCCTGTGCGGCCAGGACCAGGTGGACTTCCGATCCGCTGGCGATTAGAATGATGTCGGGGGTGCCATCGGTATCCACCAGAACATAAGCACCCAATTCCAGGGTTTGATCGGCGTCGCTGCTCTCCAGAATAGGCAATTTCTGGCGGCTTAATATCAGGGCTACCGGGTGATCGGTGGTTTTCAGGGCCTGACCCCATGCGCGGGCTGTTTCGGTTGCATCGGCCGGACGGATGACGGTCAAACCGGGGATGGCGCGCAAGGCCGCCAGATGCTCCACCGGCTGATGGGTGGGACCGTCTTCGCCGACGGCAATAGAGTCATGCGTAAAAACATAGATCAAAGGCAGTTTCATGAGGCTGGCCAGCCTGATAGCCGGTCGGACATAATCTGCGAATACGAGGAATGTGCCCCCATACGGCCGGAGGCCATTGTGCAGGAACATGCCGGCCATGATAGCACCCATGGCAAACTCCCGCACGCCGAAGCGGATATTGCGGCCATCATAGGCACCCTTTTGAAATTCATGGGAAGTGGTCAGATACGTCTTGTTCGAGGGCGCCAGATCCGCCGAACCACCAATGAGCGTGGGGACCTTGGCGGCAATTGCATTGAGTACCTGGCCGGATGCGGCCCTGGTGGCCAGGGGACCGTCCGCCGGAGCAAAGGCCGGAATGTCCGCGCGCCAGTCTTCGGGCAGGAAGCCGCTCACGGCGTCGACCCACTGGTCGGCCAGTTCCGGATAGGCGGATTTATAGGCCTTAAACGCAGTGAGCCAGGCAGCTTCCGCTTCAGCACCGGCCGCCTGGTATTGACCAAACTGGGTGCGGACGTCCTCGGGGATCCGGAATGATTCTTCTACCGGGATACCCAGGTTCTGCTTGGTCAGGATCAACTCTTCTTCACCCAGCGGAGCGCCGTGGGCATCGGCCGAGCCCTGTTTGTTGGGGCTGCCGTAAGCGATCTCGGTTTTTAACTTAATCAAGGTCGGCTTTTCCGTTTCCACCCGGGCAGCTTCAATCGCCCCGCAGATTGCCTCAAGATCATTTCCATCGTCTACGGTGAGAACCTGCCAGCCATAGGATTCAAAGCGCTGTCCGACATTTTCCGTAAAGGCAATGGCGGTGCTGCCTTCGATTGAGATACCGTTGTCGTCATATATGCAAATCAATTTTCCCAGACCGAGGTGACCGGCCAACGAGGCGGCTTCGGCCGCCACACCTTCCATGAGGTCGCCGTCACCACACATGACATAGGTATAATGATCGACAATGGTGTGGTTTTCCCGATTAAAGCGGGCGGCCAGGTGACATTCCGCCATGGCCATGCCCACCGCATTGGCCAGACCTTGTCCCAGGGGTCCGGTTGTGGTCTCGACACCGTCCGTATGTCCGTATTCCGGGTGCCCGGGGGTTTTACTGCCCCATTGGCGAAAGTTCTTGATTTCTTCCAGGTCCAGATCATACCCGGACAGGTGCAGCAGGCTATAGAGCAGCATCGAAGCGTGACCGCCGGATAGGACAAAGCGGTCCCGGTCCAGCCAATCGGAATTTTTTGGATTGTGTTTCAGGTAACGTGTCCAGAGGGCATAGGCTGCCGGAGCCAGGCCCATCGGGGCCCCCGGATGTCCGGAGTTGGCTTTTTGGACAGCATCCATGGCCAGGCCGCGAATGGTGTTGATACAGAGGCTATCCGCCGTCGATTGTCCGCCAGACACAGTCTTATTCATGGTCATGATCTCCTTGGATAAGGTCTTTGGTTATAAATTGATTCGGATTGGATTTTCAATTGTCGTCACGCTAATTGGCGCGTTGGCATTGAGTCCTCGGTTCGAAGTTCCGGGTTGAAAACCGCCTGTTTGTAATCTACCTGATTCCAATTGTAACCCTTGAACCCGCCGGGTTTAAAGCGCCCGCAAATATTCCGGTTTCAGGTTCACCTCGCCTGCCAGGGCGCTGTCGATCAGGTTCAGGGTTTTTTCCTTTTCCTTGGGCAGGATCGCCCTGATCGGCAGATAATTCGAGGCATGGTTGGCATGGAACAGGCCTTTTGTCAGATGCGTGTTGGCTATCATGGTGCGCAACTCCCGGAGCATTTCCATAGGGGAGATAAGCTCGAACTCATCCTTTTCATAGTCATCACACAGGGGCGTCCCCGGAATCAGCATCAGGCTCAGGGCGCCTATGTATTCGGGGTCGATTTCCGAAAGGACCCGTCCGGTTTCAGCGGCGTGAATCTGAGATCTCTCCGGGCCGGCAATCCCCAGCAACACAGTGATGGAGAGTTTCAGCCCGGCGGTGCGCGCTTTGCGGCCCATGGCGATCATCCGGGCGGCGTCGGCACCTTTCCGGATCTTTTTCAAGGTGACATCGTCACCGGTCTCCAGACCCATATACGCAATGCCGATACCGGCCGCTTTCAACTCAAGCAGTTCATCCGGCGTTTTCATATTGAGACTTTTCGCATTGGCATAGACCCCGACCCGCGTAACCCAGGGCAACTGCCGTTTTATTTCTGCTAAAATATGCAGCAAGCGCTTTTGGGGTATGATCAGGGCATCTCCATCGCATAAGAAAACCCGGCGTTGACGCCGGCAATACTGGGCGGCAAACGCAATGTCGGCCATGATCTGTTCTTCGGGTTTGATCTTGAAGCGCTCACCCGTGTAGGTGCCACAAAAGGTACATTTATTGTGGGAACAGCCGACCGTCACCTGGAGGAGGATACTGTTGGCTTCACTGGGCGGCCGGATAATGTTGCCTTCATAGTGCATGGTAGGTAACCGTTGCTTTTAACCGTGATTGAGAAATTTCGTTATCCTCTTGTTATTGTTTCATAAAATGCATATAACCACTCCTGCCGAAAAGGTTCTACAGACCGAGAACGGGACCGGGTCGGATTGGTTTCGATCGGATGTTTTTAGCGCACTGGTCCCCTGGTTGCAATAGTTTTCTCGGTTCTCGAGCGACGGTTGATAACCGTTGGCAGGTTGGCGATTCAGGCATGAAAAAGCCGGTGGGAACGGAGCGCTGGTAGTTTGGGTCCGGCCGGTTGCTACCGGTTCAGTTCCCTGCGTATCGCATATCCAATCTCTTCAATCAGGTAGGGTTTTTTGATGTAAGCCCCGGTTCCAAGTTCCTGGGCCCGCTTCACCCGATCCGAAGCGGAATAGCCGCTGGCGATGATGGCCTTTTGACCGGGGTGGATTTCCAGGATGCGCCGGTAGGTTTCGAGGCCGTCAATTCCCGGATCCATGATCATGTCCAGAACGACCAGATCGATCGGGTTGGCTTTCAAATAGGCGATAGCCTCTTCACCACTGGTTACCGTGGTCACGGCATATCCTAATTTTTCAAGCATGCGCCGGGCAATGTCGCGCTGATCTTTAACATCGTCCACGACCAGGATGGATTCACCCCTACCGCGAATGGCCTCCTGGGTCGTTTCGCCGTCCACGGCTGCCAGGGTTGCATCCGTGGTGGCCGGAAAATAGAGGGTGAACGCATTGCCGCCTTCGTCGGCTTGCAAATCGATATAGCCCTTGTGATCCCTGACCGTCCCCCAGACGACGGCCATGCCCAGCCCGGTATCGTTGCGACCCAGGACTTTGCTGGTAAAAAAGGGTTCAAAGATCCGTTCCTGCTGTTCGGGAGTGAACGGATTCCCATCATCGCAGACTTTCAATACGACATACTCACCCGGGACCACCTCGCTGTATCCCTCCAGGGGCTTGTCCAAGGTGGTGTTATGGGTCGTTACCCGGATTTTTCCAGCCTGCCGGATGTTGCCGGCGGCATTGGTGACCAGGTGTGCCACCGCTTTTTCAAGATGTCCCCTGGTTCCATGGATATTCAGCAGCTCGGGGGCCAGGTCACTGATGCATTGCAGGGCCTGATTTTCACTTAAAAGGCCGGCATGATGGCGGCTGCGAATGTAGTGGTCCACGATATCGTTGAGGTTAATAACCTCGTTGGCGGGAATATCCCGGCGGGCCAGGACCAGCAGATCTCGAACGGTGGCCGCCGCCCGTTCACCGGCTTTCTTAATGGTCAGCAGCGGTTTCCTCAAGGAGCTGTCCTCATCCAGGTCCATAAGCATAAGTTCCGGATAGCTGACAATGCCGGACAAGATATTGTTCAAATCGTGGGCCACCCCGCCGGCCAGATTGCCGATGGCCTCCATTTCCCGGGCATCCTGCAGTTTTTCGATGAGTTTGAAGCGTTCCTCCTCGGCTTCTACCCGACGGGTAATATCGACTGCGATGCCCCCGACTGCGTGGGGCTGGCCGTCTTTTAGAATTGGAAATTTGGATACCAGCTGGTGACGAATTTCATTCCGGATTTTAATAACTTCGACCTTGATAAGCGCTTCATTGTTCGCTGTGACCTGCTTGTCATTTTCTCTTAACCTGGCCGCGATAGCAGGTGGCCACAGTTCGGCATCGGTTTTTCCCAGACGATCTTCCGGGCTTACCTCGAACAACTTTTCATAGGCACGATTGACATATATGTAGCGGCCCTCAAGGTCTTTGATAAATGCCAGCGATGGCATGTGATCCATGAACTGTGCAAACCGCTTGCGGCTTTCCACCAGGGCAAGGTCCGCCTTTTTGCGTTCGGCGATCTCGCGCTTCAACATCAGGTTGGTCTGGGTTAGATCGGCGGTCCGCTTGGCCACTTCTTCTTCGAGTTTGCGGTGGGTCAACTGAACTTGTTCATCCACCTTTTTCAGGTCCGTTATATCGGTGAGCAGGAACAGATAGGTGTCCATTTCAGAAACCAGCGACAACCTTTTTACAACTACATAGCGATCCCCATGGCCGGAGGCTATCGAGGTGTTCACGGTTCCCGGCGGTGGGATATTGTCTTCGACTATCAAGGTGGTGATGCGTGACTGATCGGCTTCATCGAAAAGTTGGGTAAAGGAGGCACCTATCAGGGTATCGGGTGACTGCCCGAAAAGAAAACCGGCGGCCGGATTGGCGTAGACCACGCGATCCGCGTAAATTTCAATGATGCCGTCCGAGATGCTGTCGATAATCGATTCAAGATGCCGGTTGCGGCGCAGCAGCTCCTTGGTCATCTGACGGGGGCGGACCTTTTCGGCACCCAGGATAGGCAAAGCCGCTGCTTCTCTATTCTCAGCTGCCTCGATGACGGCCATCACGTGTTTGGCCATCTGGTCGAAAGAGCCTTTGGCGATACAAGCATCTGCGCCGAATTCCTTATAACCTTCACCGATCTCAGCCGCGGCGGCGGAAATAACGACCAGGAAACTGTCCTCGAGATGGCCCATGTTGCGGATAATCCGGCACAGCTTGCCCCCGTCAATCTTGGGCATGACCAGGTCGATGAAGATGATGTCCGGCTTTATAGTCGTCAGCGTGTCCAGTGCATCGAAGCCGTTCTCCGCCAGGTAGACCTTCATACCCTGGCCCTGCAGGAGTTTGGCCATGAATTCACGCATCAACCGATTGTCATCGACGACGAGTATTTTTTTACGCATGAGTGTCAGCCTGTTTGAATGGGAGCCAGAGGTTGTTTCTAAGTTGTCCTTGGGCCCAATCCGCCCGAGGCGGATAAATCTCGGCGTTGGACGTTCAGTATCGGCACGGAGTGCCGGATTTCAAGCCGTCAGGCGCAACCGTAAGCGCTATCCGCGAAATAGTTTAGTGTTCCTGCGGTTGGCGCCTCGCGGCCGCCTGGCCCGCCTGTCAGGTGACTCGTCCTGCGAAGCTCCCGGAGCGAAGTTGGAAGCTTATGGCGAAGACGGAAGCTCACAGAGCACAGACGTGATCTTGAACCAGAGTCCTAATTTAGTGAAAGCCATTGATCTGATATTTTATGAATTAGCAGCGGTGCTGTCAACTCATATTCAATCTGGCCCTGGGGCGCTAACTACCTGTCTTTTTATAATTTTGTTCTTCATATCGGTCCTTTTACGGTGTTGACAGGTACCGGGCACTCATGTATCACTGACGGACTTACAGCCAGCCAACAACAGGCAGTGATCTGCCGAACCCGACGTCCGCTGCCGAGTCCCGGACCGGGCCGCGGTGTGCCGGAAGGGAAGTTATGGTTCAAGATATCGCATTTTTCATAGCCGGGCTGCTGCTGCTCTACTGCGGATCCCTCTGGCTGGTGAAAGGCTCTGCCAGCCTGGCACACAGTCTCGGTATCCGGCCCATCGTGATCGGCCTGACCGTGGTTGCCTTCGGCACATCCGCCCCGGAACTGGTCATTAGCCTGGTTTCAGCCCTGAAAGGCAAAAGTATGATCGCCGTGGGCAATGTCATCGGCAGCAATATCTGCAACATTGCCCTGGTACTCGGTCTTTCCGCCTTTCTCAATCCCATCAAGAGTCACCCCACCGTTCTCAGCCGGGATATTCCCTTGATGCTGGCCATCTCCGTCTACCTGCTACTGCTCTCTCTAAATTCTACCCTGGGGCGACTTGAAGGTTTGTCACTGGTAGCCGGAATCATCCTCTATACATGGTATAACTACTCCATTGCCACCAAGGAGGCCCCGCTTCTGGTCCAGGTGTCGGAAGAACAATCACCGCGGCCGGAAATCGCTTCACGGGCGATACAGGCCGTGCTGATTTTGATCGGGACCGCCGGGGTGGTCGCCGGGGCGGATTTTTTGATCGATGCGGCTGTGAATATCATGACTGTTTTTGGGGTCAGTGAAAAATTCATCGGCTTGACGGTCGTCGCCTTCGGAACATCCCTCCCCGAGCTGGCGACCTCGATCATGGCGGCCTGCAAGGGTGAGATGGATATCAGCATCGGCAACCTGCTGGGGAGCAATGTCTTCAACATTTTAAGTGTGCTCGGCGCCGCCGCACTGGTGCGGCCGATTCACATCCCCGGGGGATTTGTTGAAAGTGGGCTCTTGCTCGATTATCTGGTGATGATGTTTACGAGCAGTTTGCCGTGGCTGCTGATGCGCAAGGACCTGGTTCTATCCCGGGCCAATGGCTTGCTGCTGCTGAGCTGCTACGTTGGGTATGTGGGCTACCTGGTAGCCAGAGGTTAGAGCGTTTTTCAAGCATATGTTCCGATAAATTGTCACTCCGAGCGTAGCGAGCCGACTCCGCCAGCCGACAAACCATTACTCAGCTTCTGCTTGTATCAAGAAAAAACCAAGTGGACATCTTCCTGCCGGTCGGTTACCCGGCCAATGATCGAAGCTGCCGAAATCCCGGCCGTATGCAGGGCTGCAATGAGGTCCTGGGACTGATTTTCCGGGAGGGCGGCCATCAAACCACCGTTGGTCTGGGGGTCAAACACAATTTCCTGATGCCAGGCGGGCAGCCCGGACGCCATGGTCATCTTCCCGGCAACCTGCTGGCGGTTGCTGGCGTTGACACCGGTTGTCATGCCTTTACGGTACATATCCAGGGCTTCATCCATAACCGGCAATGCTTCGATGCGGATATCGATGGTGATGGAGCTTTCACCGACCATTTCCAGGGCGTGACCGGCCAACCCGAATCCGGTGACATCGGTGGCGGCATGAATATCGAAATTCTGCATGATTTCGGCCGGCCACCGATTAAGGTTGGTAAGTACTTCCAGGCAATTGTCCATGGCGGCCGCCGACACCCACTTCTTTAAGTTGGCATTGAACAACACGCCGCTACCGATAGGCTTGGTCAGGACCAGTACGTCTCCCGGGCGGGCACCGGTGTTGGTCCAGATCCGTTCGGGGTGCACCGTCCCGGTCACCGATAGCCCGTATTTGGGTTCGTCATCATCAATGGAATGGCCGCCGGCTAAGACAGCGCCGGCCTCGGTGATTTTGTCTAGCCCTCCGGCTACAATTTGGTGCAGCATTTCCTGGGAGAGTTTTCCGGATGGAAAAGCAATCAGGTTCAAACAGGCCAGCGGGGTTCCACCCATGGCGTAGACATCGCTAAGGGCATTGGCCGCCGCGATCTGGCCGAAGACAAAGGGATCATCAACCGGGGGCGTAATGAAATCGGCTGTCATGATAATGGCCGTGTCGCCATTGAGTTTGTAGATACCGGCATCATCACTGGTCCCAAAACCCACCAACAGGTTAGGGTCCTGGTTGGCAGGCAGCGATTTGAGCAGTTCACCAAGCCCGACCGGGCTTATTTTGGCCGCTCAGCCGCACGTCTTGGAAAGGCCGGTAAGCGTGTTTTTTTTATTCAAATTGAACATAGTCAACTAGCCCTGCGAAAAGTTTTGATCGGTCCGCTCACAGAATATGCAGTAATTTCTGCCTCACACTGTATGTACAATTTGGCATCAGTTCAAGGGTAAGTTAGAAGCGATCTCCTAAATCCTATTTTGTAGATAGCCTCTAAGTATCCAGGAAGGTAACGCGACCATCGGCCAGGGCATACTTGGCCGCGAGGATTTTGACCTCACCTTTGTCTACCAGATTCCGCAGGGCGGCGCTTTCCGCTGCGATGGCCGCGGCTGTTTTCCGGGCATTTTCTTCGGCGCAGCGTTCGATAAACGCCTGGCCCTCCAGCCCGGATTCATCCCGGGTGCTCGTTACGACCGGGAAAATTCGATCCAACAGGGACTGCAGGCTGGGACTTTCGGCCTCAGTGCCCTGGGCCAGGGTTTGTACCGCAGCCGTTACGGCGCCGCAGCATTCATGCCCCAGCACCACAATCAGGCGGCTGGTGGAATGCAAGGCCGCATATTCAAGACTGGCCAGCAGTTCCGGGGTCAGCACATTGCCGGCTACGCGGGCGATGAACAGACGCCCGAGGCCTTCATCGAATACGAGTTCCGGCGGCACCCGGGAATCGGAACAGCAAAGGATCGAAGCATAGGGGGCCTGGCCGTCGGTCAGTCCGGCCCGTTGCTCGGGAAAGTCGTCGCGGGTGTTAACCTGGCCGGCCACGAAGCGCGCGTTGCCGGCTTTCAGCAGTTCCAGGGCCTGGTCCGGCCCGATGAAATTGTGATGACTGGTCATCTTTTATCTCCTCTATGATAGCCCCCCCAAACCGGATGGATACCCGAGCGGGGACGCAAGGCAGCATCAATTTTAGGTTACACCGGTGAATATGGCTCTGCCAATGCGGCTGTTTTCAGGTAGGTGAATACGGCGGGCCCTTCAATGTCCGCCTCCCGGCTGCCGGCGGCAACCGCACGGGCAGCCTGTACCTTCTCTTTGCGCTGCAGCGGTATCCGGGTGTCGATTAGTTTCAGGGTTGTGTGCACACGATCAAAAAGCGCCAGCGGGCCGAAGGCCGGGCCACCCGCCGGGGATGGATCCGTTTTACCGAAAATGATCTGGTGCGCGACTTTCAGCGAACCCGGTGGTGGGGCCCAGTCCAGCAGTTCGGCGAACAGTTCCAGCGCTTCAGTGATGCCCTCCTGATATCCGTTTTCAAGGGCAGCAATCCCCTGTTTCGCAATCTCTTCGATATCGCTGGATGTGTAGGCCAGATCCAGGGCTGCGATGCAATCGAGCCGAACCCTTTCAACTGAATCGCCCTTTTTGCTGGCGACCACATCCTTGTCATTGAGAATTTTGATGATATTTCTAATCTTCACCATCTCTTTGACAATGGGGCTCTTGCGCATGGCCACATCTTCAGGCGTGGTGGTGTAAATCGGAAAGTCATTGTCCAGGACCAGTACTGCCGGGGGGGGCGCCTGTCCGGGGATTAAATAGAGCTCAAGATCTCTTTTGTGCAGTTTTTCATATCCGGCCAGGCCAAGCAGTTGGCGCCCCAGGTCCCGGTCCAGGCGACGGCCGCTGTCCGGCGATCCCATGGTGGCCGTTACCCGTCTGGCAAGTCGATCGATTTCAATTTTTTTCAGCAGGTTTTCTCGAAACGACATATCTTCCTCCAGCCACGGCGAGTCAGGCCTGACACATTTTTAACATAGCGGTGTTTCCCTGTAAACCATTCGTTTTTTAACAGATCTTGACCTTTACCCCTTTTTCGGCTATGTAATTGCGCTGGACATTTTTCGTTGGACCGCCTGACGAAGCCTTTTCCAGCTGCCGTACTAGAACCTATCTAAAAAAACGGATTTTGGTTCAAAATCAAGGCGGCCGTGAAGAATAAACCGGAGGAATACATCAGGTATTTCGAGGATTTATTCCGAGCGCCCAACGCCGAGTTTGGGCCAAAAGACTTTTTTGAGATGGGTTCTAAGGATTGCTTCTAAGGCAACCAGACAAACCCGGCCGCACCTTACCGACTTAACCACCGCGCTACAGCCGCAGTTTGCTACCTGCCAGCTCTATACGATCAGGTCGTTAGGATATTGGTTTGCGCCGGGCGGTGGAAATTCACCGCACGCTACAGAAGGAGGTACCATGGGAGACAAAGTAACGATTACCTACCGGGACAAAACCATTGAACTGCCGGTAATGGTCGGTTCCGAAGGAGAGGTCGCCGTCGACATTACCCGGCTGCGTGCCGAAACAGGTATCATTACCATGGATCCCGGCTATGCCAATACCGGCTCCTGTGCCAGTTCCATTACCTTCATGGACGGCGAGAAGGGCATTCTGCGCTACCGGGGCATTCCGGTGGAGGAACTGGCCGAGCACGCCACCTTCAAGGAGACCGCTTATCTGCTCATCAACGGCGAACCGCCGTCGAATGGCGAGTTGAACCGTTTTTCCATCCTGCTCAACGACCACAGCCTGGTGCACGAGGATATGCAGGCCTTCTACCAGAATTTTCCGCGCCAGTCGCATCCCATGGGAATTCTCTCCGGAATGGTCAATGCCCTGCGGTTTTTTTATCCTGAGCTGCAGACCCTGGAAGAAGAGATCAATATTACGGTCACCCGCCTGCTGGCCAAGATTCGCACCATGGCCGCGATGTCATATAAAATATCCCGGGGACACAAGGTGGTTTATCCGCGGCCCGATCTGGCCTACTGCGCCAATTTCTTGAACATGATGTTCGATTCGCCGGTCAGACCCTACGTGATCGATGAGGATGTGGTCAAAGCCCTGCGGGTCTTCTGGATCCTGCATGCCGACCACGAGCAGAATTGTTCGACTTCTGCCGTCCGGCTGGTGGGTAGTGCCCGCGTCAATCTTTACGCTTCCATATCGGCGGGTATCAGCGCCCTGTGGGGCCCCCTGCATGGCGGAGCCAACCAGGCTGTGATCGAGATGCTGCAAAACATTGAATCCGGTGGTTACACAATTGAACAGGCCGTCCGCCGGGCCAAAGATCGCAGCGATCCTTTCCGTCTCATGGGGTTCGGGCATCGGGTGTACAAAACCTACGATCCCCGGGCCAAGATCATGAAAAAGATGTGCGACAAACTGTTGACCAATTTAAAGGTCGAAGATCCTCTGCTGGATCTGGCCAAGGAATTGGAAGAAAAGGCGCTTTCCGACAATTACTTTATCGATCACCACCTCTATCCCAATGTGGATTTTTACAGCGGCATCGTGCTGCGGGCGATCGGTATTCCCACCAATATGTTTACGGTTATGTTCGCCATCGGTCGGCTGCCCGGTTGGATTGCACAGTGGAAGGAAAGTGCCGACGACCCCAACTGGCGAATCGCCCGGCCGCGGCAGATATATACCGGGCCGTCCAAGACCACTTTCGTGCCTATCGACCAGCGCTGATTGGTTCCGCATCACAGACCCTGAAAATTTAAAGGCCCCGGTTGTCAGGTTGGATAGAGACCTGGCTGCCGGGGCCTAATGTTTGGTCGTCAACCGTGAGTTGTGGGCGTTACGCCTTTGGTTTTGGCAGAGCCAGATTCAACACCACGCCGAGGATTCCGGCCAGACCGATACCGCCCAGGGTAAATTTTCCGAAAGGCAACACCATCCCGCCGATACCGCACACCAGGATCAGGGCGACGATGGACATGTTGCGCGGCTCGGTCAGGTCATCCCCCGCTTTTACCAGGGTATTGAGGCCGACCACGGTGATGGCGCCAAAGAGCAGCAGCATGATGCCGCCCATGACCGGCACCGGGATGGTCTGCAAGAGCGCCCCGACTTTGCCGACAAAGGCCAGCAAGATGGCGAATATGGCAGCCCAGGTCATGATGGCCGGGTTGAAGGCGCGCGTGAGGGTTACCGCTCCGGTCACTTCCGAGTAGGTGGTGTTGGGCGGGCCGCCGAGACACGAAGCCAGTGAGGTGGCCAGGCCGTCGCCCAGCATGGTTCGATGGATACCCGGTTTTTCCACGAAATCTTTACCGGTCACATTGCCGATGGCGAGAATGTCACCGAAGTGCTCGATGGCCGGGGCGATGGCCACCGGCACGATGAAGAAAATGGCCTGGAGGTTCCACTCCGGGAACACGAAAGCGGGCATCGCAATCCAGGGGGCATCCACAACCGGTTTGAAACTGACCATTGCCGGGCCGGTCCAGTTTTTCAGGCTGCCGGGATCGAAACTGCCCTGAATTGAGGCCGATAGACCACCCCGTCCAGAATGAGGGCGGCCAGGTACCCGGCGGCAATACCGATAAGGATGGGGATCAATTTGAACCAGCCCTTACCGAGCAGGGAGGTAATAATCGTTGTCAAAAGCGCGACGCCGGCCACGATCATGGCCGTGGTCTGCGGCACCAGCCAGGCCGCGCCATCGCCGGTGCGGCCCATGGCCATGTGCACGGCCACCGGGGCCAACACGAGGCCGATGACCATGATGACCGGCCCAACCACGACCGGGGGCAGCAGGCGATGCATAAAGCCGGCGCCGAAGGTTTTAACGCACAGGCTGAGGATGATATACAGGACACCGGCGGCCGCCAGTCCGCACATGGTGCCCGGGATGCCCCATGTGTTGACGCCATAGATGATGGGGGCGATAAACGCAAAGGAGGAGGCCAGGAATATGGGCACCATACGTTTGGTTATGGCTTGAAAGACCAGGGTGCCAGCCCCGGCCGTGAAGAGGGCCACGTTGGGGTTCAGACCTGTAAGCAGGGGAACCAGAACCAGGGCACCGAAAGCGACGAAAAGCATCTGGGCGCCGATGATGCTCTCCTTCATGGAAAAACTATACTCCGTGGAATTCTCGGGCATACAACCTCCTTTAAGTTACTTGGTACCGAAAATTTTATCCCCGGCGTCACCCAGACCCGGCAGGATATAACCGATATCATTAAGTTTATCGTCTATTGCCGCCACATAGATTTCTACATCGGGATGGGCCGCTTCGACCTTGGCAACACCTTCGGGAGCCGCCACGAGAAAGAGCCCCTTGATGTGGTTACAGCCGGATTCCTTGATCAAATCAATGGTGGCGTTCAGCGTCCCGCCCGTGGCCAGCATGGGGTCCACAATCAGGGCAATCCGCTCGTTCATTTTACTTGTCATTTTGACATAATAGCGCACAGGCTCCAGGGTCTCCTCGTTGCGGTAGAGCCCGACCACACTAACTTTGGCGGACGGGATCAAATCCAGGACACCGTCCATCATGCCCAGCCCGGCCCGCAGGATCGGGATGACGGTAATCTTTTTGCCCTTGATCCGTTCAACCTGCACATCACCGGCCCAGCCGGTAATGGTCCTGGGTTCCGTTTCCAGGTCTTTGGTGGCCTCGTAGGTCAAAAAACTGGCAAGTTCCGAGGCCAGGTCCCGGAAATCTTTGGTGGAGATATCTTGCTTGCGCATCAGGCCGAGTTTATGTTTGATCAATGGATGGGATACGATTTTTACAGGCACAGGTATCCTCCTTGGATAGTGATTAGAGCCGATTGACGACCGTGATGGAAAGGCCGGGGCTCACAATATCGGGTTGTGTTGTCTGTAAATATTCCTGGTCAGGGATACGCAGAGTACGTATCGTTTGGCAGGCTATACACAAAATAATGGGGTGTGTCAAGAAGACAGACCCCATATAATGCGCCTAATCGGATTGTCTTTCCGGAGTGCCCCGTGAGCCTGTAGAAGTGCTCGCGAGCGCTTATAACTGCCCGGTAATAAATGTAAATTGAGAGTAGACGGCGAGTCGTTTAGAAATCGCCCAATGGTCTGGTAAATGTAAATTTGATCGGATCTTTTACCAGAATTTCGCCGGATTCCGCGGCATTACCACCGGGTATCGAAAAGATCAAACCGACTACGTGGGTAGCTGCACCGAGAACGGTTGCAACGATCCCCAGCGGGCGCAGCACGACCAGATCGGCCGCAATGCCTTCTGCGGTTTTTTCCTGTACTTCCACCGGATTTGCAGCCAGCCCCGGTGATACCAGCGGTATCAGCAGCAGGCATATGGCCAAAAAGCTGCACAATAATTTGGATTTATGAGCGTGCATGAGACCTCCTTAGCAACATTGTTACCGATTCCGGGTTGGGCGGGTATGCTTGTCTGAACAAAAAATAAATTGCAAACCACCCTGTCTCTGATATTTATAGTTCGATTCGACTGCAGCCGGTTGCGCGTGTGCTGCGGGGTCCCGCGATGGGCCAATCTCAAAAAAACCGAATCTTGACAGATAGTTTGCGTCCTTAAAAATAAGATAATCGCTGCTGGCTGTCAAGCGAAAAGGTGACTGTCGCAGTTATGCAGGCCCTTCGAGGTGCCATCTTTAAAGGGGTTTACGATCACAAGACTCGTGAAGGTCCATAAACAGGCTGAAAGCGCAGACGGTTAAGAAGGCAGATTAGTAAACAGATGGATAACCAGCAGATGAATCAGCAGTTGCCCTACATAGCGGTTGCGGTTACCTTGCCGCTTTTCCCGGTATATACTTACGGCGTGCCGGCAAACCTGACGGATCTCGCTTCTGCCGGCAAACGTGTTCTGGTACCCTTTGGCAACCGGCGAATCACTGGATATGTATGCGGCCCCGGGCAGATTGATGAAAATTATACCGTCAAACCAATCCTGGATGTGCTCGATGAGGAGCCCCTCTTTCCGGAGAGTATGCTGCCCTTTTTCACCTGGACGGCCAAGTACTATGTTCACCCCCTGGGAGAAGTGATCAAAACGGCTTTGCCCGGTGGATTGAATATTTACGATGTGGCGGCTTTTGCCATAACCGACCGGGGGCGGACCGCCCTGGAAAAAGAGACTGCCACCGAGATGGAACGGCAGATACTCACCGCTTTGATAAAGAAACACCGCACATATACGGCCCTCGTCAAATGTTTGGATCCGGCTGTGCCCGGCCGGGATCTCCAGTCGCTGTTGAGAAAGGAGTGGGTTGTCCGCCGCCGGATTTTAAAAGGCGGGCAAACCCGCACCAAGCTGGAACGTTATATCTTGCCAATTGAAGGGTACCGGTCAGCCGGACGCCTGTCGGTGAGCCGCGCAAAAATTCTGGCTATCTTAAACGAACAAGGGGGCCGGCCTTTGAGTGCCCTGAAAGACACCGTACCCACAGCTCCGCGCCTGGTGAACGCCATGGCCGCCGACGGGCAGGTACGGATAGAGAAGCGGCCGGTGTACCGGGATCCTTTGGGGCAGAGAATCCTGGAAGACTCCGTCCACCAACTGAATGCAGAACAACTGCAGGTGATTGCCCGGGTGGGCCGGCAAATGGGAAATGGGTTTTCAGCTTATCTCCTGGCCGGCGTGACCGGCAGCGGAAAGACCGAAGTTTACCTGCAACTGGCCCGTAAGGTTTTGAATCAGGGGAAATCCGTCCTGGTGCTGGTACCCGAGATCGCCCTGATTTCGCAGATGGAGCACCGTTTCCGGGCGCGCTTCGGAGAATGCGTGGCCGTGCTGCACAGCGGTCTTTCTAGCGGTGAGCGCTACGATCAATGGCAGCGTATATGTCAAGGGAAGGCGTCCATTGCCATCGGGGCCCGCTCGGCGGTTTTTGCACCGTTTGCGTCCCTTGGCCTTATCGTCGTCGACGAGGAGCACGATGCTTCTTACAAACAAGAGGGCGGATTGCGTTACAACGCCAGGGATCTGGCGGTGGTAAGGGCCCGGGGGAGTGACTGCCCGGTTGTACTGGGGTCCGCCACGCCATCGATCCAGTCCTGGTACAATGCTTCGGTCGGAAAATTTACCGGGCTGGAACTCACCGCGCGGGTGGCCCGGCGGCCGATGCCCGATATCATTACCGTAGATTTACGTATGGCCCGGCATGAACGGGGCGTGCAGCGCTTTTTAACCCCGACCCTCCGAGCGGCTATGGCTGAAACGCTGCACCGGGGCGAACAGGTCCTCCTGTTTCTTAACCGCCGCGGGTTTGCCAGTTACCCGGTCTGCGGGGAATGCGGCCAAGCTGTGAAGTGCCGACACTGTGACATTACCCTGACCCTGCACCAGGCGGCAAACGCCTATCGCTGTCACTATTGCGGATTCAGCATGGCCGCGACGACCCATTGTTTGGCATGCGACTCCGACCGGATTGTTCGCCTGGGGGTCGGCACCGAGCGAATCGAGGAAGCCGTGGCGACCCTCTTTCCGCAAGCAGTGGTGGCCCGTATGGACCGGGATACGACCACCCGTAAAGGGTCGCTGGTCAGGCTGCTAAAGAAATTGCATCAAGGCCGGATCGACATCCTGGTAGGCACCCAAATGGTGGCCAAAGGACACGATTTTCCCAATATCACCCTGGTGGGTATTCTGTGCGCCGACCTTTCCCTCAGTTTCCCCGATTTTCGTGCCGGTGCCAGGACCTTCCAGTTGCTGGCCCAGGTCGCCGGCCGGGCCGGCCGGGGGGAACGGCCCGGAAAGGTGATTTTGCAGACCTATAATCCCGAGCATTTCAGCATCACGGCTGCCTGTGCCCAGGATTTCAAGTCCTTTTACCAACGTGAGATAGCTTTTCGTCAGTCGCTTGGGTATCCGCCGTTTAAGCGGTTTGTGCAGTTTAAGATCTCCGGCAAGGTCGCGGAGCGTGTACGCCGGCAGGCCCAGGCCCTGGGAGAAGCCTGCCGGCAATTGGTAGCCAACCACCGGAAACACGAAGACGCCCTGGAAGTTCTGGGCCCCATTGAATCACCCATGACCCGGGTAGCCGGGCGGTATCGCTGGCAGATGATATTAAAAGGTGGGACGGCCAGGGCTCTGCATCGGTTCGTTGAGGATTTGCAAGCCGAGCAGATGCAATTGTTTTCAGGTCGCGATGTACGTATTGCGGTTGACGTGGATCCGTTGTTTCTGATGTAGGCACCTTTTGCGAGATGATGGGCAAAGTAAGCCGCAGATTTTCGCTTGCCGTTGACCTGCACAGGGAAACCTGTTAAGCGCATGGCAACTTTATTGCAGGACGGAAAATTGCAAATATATCACTTAGGTCTTATGTTTGATATGCGACGGGCATTTAAACCATTCGGGCGAGGATGCTGGGACTACTTGGGAGAACTAAAATGAAAATTCGATTGATAGCCTGCTTGATGTTGGGTGCCTTCGTTTTCGGTGGGGCGCCGGCCTTAGCTGCCGATACCGCCCCAAAGACCGGCACACCCAATGCGGTTTTTACTCACACCACCTACAATTTTCCTACCGTGGTGGATGGCGTTACCATTGTACATGAATTTCCGGTCAAAAACTTCGGTACGGCGGACCTGCGGATCCACAAGATCAAGACCGGCTGAGGGTGCACGGCTGTCGACTATCCTCGACAGATCCCTCCCGGTGGCGAGGGCAAGGTCACGATCAAAGTGTACACGAACGGATACGGCGGTGGAGAGATGTCTAAAACGGCGGAGGTCTATCTCAACGATCCCAAACGCAGTCGTGTCGATCTGCGCGTCCGCGGCAAGGTCGAAATGTTCGCCCACTTTACTTCCCGCGCCATTGTGTTGCGCGGTAAGGCCGGTGAAAAAATCGTGTCCGAACTGGTGATCAATCAACGGCCGGAGTATCAATTCAAGGTGGTCAACATTACCGCCCGCAACGGTCGTGACATCAAGTACCAATTGGAAAAGATGTTGGGGACCAAGCCCGTTGTCTATACCCTTACGGTCGAAAACAAAAGGAGCACGCCGGGCCGGTACTTTGATACCATCTACCTGCAAACAGACAGCACCATCCATCCTAAGATTGGAATCAATGTGACCGGGATTATCCTGGCACCACCCCCCCAGAGCTGAAGGCTGAGGAAACATGCTGAAAGTGATAGCGTTTGACTGCGACGGGGTTATGTTCGACACCCGGGAAGCGAACCGCGCATATTACAACCAACTGTTGGCCCATTTCAAGCGGCCACCCATGGATGCTGTCCAGATGGAATATGTGCATATCAATACCGTCGAAAAGTCCGTTGCTTGCCTCTTCGAGCCGGATATGGTTGCGGAGGTAAACGCACATCGCCGCAAGATGGGCTATCTGCGTTTTATCGAATACATGCAGATTGAACCGGATCTGAAACTGCTGTTGCAGGGCCTGCGTAAAAGCTATAGAACAGCGGTGGCCACCAACCGCACCGACACCATGGACAGGGTGCTCGAAGCGTTCGACCTGACCGACCAGTTTGACCTGGTGGTGACCGCGCTGGACGTACCGCACCCCAAACCAGCCCCGGATTGCCTCACCAAGGTAGCCCACACCTTTCAGGCCGCCCCCGCTGAAGTGATGTATATTGGTGATTCAGTCCTGGATCAGCAGGCTGCCCAGGCCGCCGGGACCCAATTCGTCGCCTTCGACAATCCCGCCCTAACCGCCGACCAACACATCACCAGCCTCAAAGAACTCTTCTATCTTCTTGACTGAAACAAATTTTGGAAAATGGTTTAGATTAGCATAGAGGCCATTGGAAAATGCTCAATTTTGTTTCAGATCAAGGCGGACGTGAGGATTTAATCATGAGTCCTGCGACGAGATTGTTCCAAACCACTTTAATGAGATGGAGATTATTGAGGTGTATCGGGCGGGAAAGATTCCAAAAAGCGAAGATGCCTATGTGTAGCCCCCCTATTTGTTTCAGATCAAGGCGGGCAAAGACCCTAAACCGGAGGAATACACCGAGTATTTTGAGGCTTTAGGGTTGAGCCCAACGCCGATATGGAGCAAATAGGGGGGCTACACATAGGCATCTACTGGTTGCCCAGACCATTTTGCCGCCCACAATCCGGACAATCCCAGGTAATCCCGTTACAGGACATCCCCCAGAAATTTTCATACATGCATTCCTGGCAAATGCTGAAGCCGCAGCGGCACTGCCAGTAGAATTGGGAGTTCCGGCGGCAGCAGTGGCAGTTGGTACCGCGGCGGGTCTTCTTTTTTTCCCGGTAGGCTGATTTACGCGATGAGCTTGGCATGTTCGATCTTGATACAGCGGTTCATGATGACATCGATGCCGGCATTGATTAACAGCTCGGCGGCCGCGTCGTTTTCGACCCCAAGTTGCATCCAGAATAATTTCGGCTTAATTTTAACAGCGTCTTCAGCCAGCGGCAGAATACGGGCCGGATTGATAAAAGCATCCACGATATCGACTGGCGGGGGCACCTCCAGCAGGGATGGATAGGCTCTCTCCCCAAGGACCTCCGCCTGGGCGGGACGGACCGGAATAACAGTATAATCATGTTCTTTCAGGTAGAGTCCTACTTTGTGCGAATCCCGCTGTGGCTTGGGGCTCAAACCCAAAACGGCGATTCGTTGGGCCGATTCCAAATGGGCTTTGATGTCATCTTCAAAAACAAGTATTCTGCCTTTGGGCATATTGTGCTATCTCCTTCATTGACCTCTATAGGCTGTTAATGGCGAGACACTAGCGCATGAATCGAGGGTTGTCAACCGAGGGCAACACAAGTTGCAACGGTCGGATGGCCGCCTGAAAAGTGAGCAGGGGGACCCATATGACCGCAAAAAAAACCGTGTACCTTATTGACGGGAGCGCCTATGTATACAGGGCCTACCATGCGATCCGCAACCTTTCCAGTTCCAAGGGGATGCCCACCAATGCCGTCTTCGGCTTCGCCCGCATGCTGATCAAACTGATGGAGGACAAGGCACCCGAATACCTGGCGATCTGTTTCGATATGAAAGGCCCCACCTTTCGCCACGAGATGTACCCGGACTACAAGGCCAACCGGCCGCCCATGCCCGAAGACATGGTGCTCCAGCTTCCCTGGATCAGGAAAGTGGTGGACGGGTTCCAGATTCCGGCTCTCGAAGTGGCCGGCTATGAGGCCGATGACCTGATCGGCACCCTGGCCCGCCTGGCGGGCCAGGCTGGTTTCGACGTGGTCATGGTGACCGGGGACAAGGATTTCATGCAGCTGGTCACGCCCACACAGATTATCTGGGATCCCATGAAAGACCAGACCATCGATGTCGACTTCATCGCGGCAAAGCACGGGGTTACCCCCGAGCAGATGATCCAGGTGATGGGCCTGTCCGGGGATACGGCCGACAACGTGCCCGGGGTCCCCGGTGTAGGGCCCAAAACGGCAGTCAACCTCGTGAAGGAATTCGGCACGATCGACGAGCTCTATGCAAAGATTGATTCCGTGACCAAAAAGAAACTGCATGAGAACCTGGTAACTTTCCGGGAACAGGCCCTGTTGAGCCGTGATTTGGTTACGATCAGCACCGACGCGCCCGTGACGTTCGATTCCGATGCACTTGCCGCCAGTCCCCCGGATGACGATCAACTGGCCGAACTATTCAAGGAGCTGGAATTTCGGCAGCTGCATAAACTTTACCGGGGCAAACAAGAACAGGCGGCCAAGGACTATCGGGCCATTGTGGATGAGCAGGCCCTGGATGAGTTGGTCGCCCAGCTCCTGGCGGCCGATTTAGTTGCCGTGGACACTGAAACCACCGCCTTGAATCCCATGCTGGCCGAACTGGTGGGTCTCTCTTTTTCCATTGCTGATCATACCGGGGTATACATTCCCTGCGGGCATGACCCGCAAGTCGTACCCCAACAGGTGGCCCGGGCAACGGTCTTGAATAAACTCAAGCCGGTGTTGGAAAATCCGGATCTTAAAAAGATCGGGCAGAACATCAAGTATGACTGGATTGTGCTGGCCCGACACGGTGTCGACCTGCAGGGCGTATTTGCCGACACGATGTTGATGTCTTACCTGCTGGACCCTTCCAAGCGGGCTCACAACCTCGACCGCATCGCCGAGGATTTCCTGGATCACCAGACCATCTCTTATGAGGAGGTGGCCGGCAAGGGCAAAAAGGCGGTCACGTTTGACCAGGTGCCGCTGGATACAGCTACCCCCTATGCCTGCGAAGACGCCGATATCACCCGCCTGGCCTATCAAAAACTTGCCGCACAGATGAAATCTTTGAAACTCGAAGAGCTTCTTGACAAAGTGGAGATGCCGCTTCTGCCGGTGCTGCTGCGTATGGAAATGAGCGGCATCCGGGTCGATAGGGATCGATTGCAGGCCCTATCGGCAGCGTTTGCAGACGAGCTTGTCGGGATCGAACACGACATCTACGACCTGGCCGGGGAAACCTTCAACATCAAGTCTTCCCAGCAGCTTGGCCAGATCCTCTTCGAGAAGCTGGAGTTGCCAGTAGTAAAAAAGACCCGTAAAACCAAGGGCTATTCAACGGACGTGAAAGTTCTGACGACCCTGGCCGAACAGCACGAACTGCCCGCCCTGGTGCTGCGGCACCGCACCCTGGCCAAGCTTAAATCTACCTATACGGATGCCCTTTTGGAGTTGGTGAACCCCAATACCGGCCGGATCCACACCTCGTTCAACCAGACCGTGGCGGCCACGGGCCGGCTGAGCAGCTCCGATCCCAATCTCCAAAACATCCCGATTCGTACCGAAGAGGGGCGCCGGATCCGGGAGGCTTTCGTGCCCCGCGAGGCCTGGACATTGGTGTCGGCCGATTACAGCCAGATCGAACTGCGCCTGCTGGCCCACTGTTCGGGCGACCCGATCCTGATCAAGGCCTTTGCCGATGGTGAAGACATCCACGCCCGGACTGCCGCAGAGGTATTCCAGACCCTGCCGGGGTTTGTTGACGACGACCTGCGCCGCCAGGCCAAGGTGATCAACTTTGGCATCATCTACGGTATGAGCCCCTTTGGTCTGTCCCAGGCCCTCAAAATCAGCCAGAAGATGGCCAAGAACTATATCGACAGTTACTTCGACCGCTACCAGGGGGTAAAGCAATATATCGACGAGACGATCGCCCAGGCCCGTGAAGACAAGCAGATAACCACCCTCCTTGGGCGCATCCGGCCCCTGCCTGACATTGCCAGCCCCAACCGCAATGTGCGCCAGTTTGCCGAGCGCACCGCCGTGAACACGCCCATTCAGGGTACCGCCGCCGATCTGATCAAGCTGGCCATGATCAACGTGGATGCCGCGCTGGCCCGCAAGAAGATGGAGACCACCCTGTTGTTGTCCGTGCACGACGAGATTGTATTCGAAAGTCCACCGGAGGAGCTTGAAGATGCAACCCAATTGGTTACCTCACTCATGGAATCGGTGTGGGAACTGGATGTGCCGCTCAAGGTGAACGCCGCCAGAGGACAGAGTTGGGCCGAAGCCCACTGAGGGGGCCGCGCTAAACGGCATCTTCATGCCCGGCATAGCCTTCAGGCGACGACGGGTTGGCCCGGTATCTGCGTTTTCACATTTTTCAAATCCTCGGAATAGGAAACTATGACTTCGGTTTGAAAAATATTATAGCCTTGTCCCGTATCAAAATCTAATACTTGTAGTGTTCCTTTGCATTGATCATTTGACACTTCATCCGTTTAATTGCCTTTCGCTCAAAAACAGGACCGCCGGGAAAAACTGTAAACGCCATTTCCCGGCGGTTTTGCCGATTTGAGATAGTTAATTAAGGGGTCGGAGAAATTTCTTACTAAATGCCCGTCATCCCGGCCCCGCATCAAGGGCGGGATAAACTGCAGCCGGGATCCAGTCCATTTTAAGGGAATGTTCCTGGATGCCGGATCAGGTCCGGCATGACGACAAAAACTCCTTGACTGCTCAGTTAATTGATACCCTACAAGATCAAATCAAACGCAAACTTGGCCACGCTCATGAAATCATACTTGGCCGGGTCGGTTTCACCGGCGGCCAGTTGGGCGTGGGCTTTGCTCCAGAGGAGGACGGCAATTTTGGCTTTCTGGAGGGCGCGGTCACTGGCGTCGGTCAGCGCTTCCAGTTCCTGCAGGACCTTGCGGAATTGGTCGATGTCGCCGGCGATGAAGCGTTTGTGTTTGTCGATAAGTTCCAGGCGCTTGGTAAGCAGGTTGATGGGATGATCATTCCGATAAAAGTCCTTGCCTTGTTTCAGTGCATCGGTCAGCTGAGCATCAGCCGCGGCTGCCTTTTCAAAAGCACCGGGATCCCCCTTTTCCAAGGCTGCAACCATCAGGTTGATCAGGTTGAAATTATGCCGCTGCCGTTTTTTCAACGTTTCATGATAGTTGATGACATCTAAATAATCCGCCTCTATCTTTTTCTCGATCTCCAGTTCTACTTTTACACGGTTCTTTTTCATTTCGTCCACCCGGTCACGGAGGAACCGGGCGGCCCCCATTACCAGCGGCTGGGCTGTCTGCAGGGCGGCCAGCAGGTTCGGCTGCTGGCGAATCTGCTCCAGTATTTTATCAATATCTTCATCAGTGTACGCGAATTTTAATTCAGAATTACCTCTCTCCAGCGGCCGCACCACATCGACAAAGTCAGCCAGGGCCTTGGCACGCTTGGGACCGTCCAGATTGGATCTGGCCAGGCTGATCACCCGGCCGGAGTAGGCAATGATCCGGGCCATATTGCGTTTGAACTCCGCCATTGACTCTATATATTCGGCAGCTTCTGGTCCGTCCAAATACTGACGAGTATAGACCGGCTTCTGGCCGGAAAGTCCGAACTGGATATCGGCCACCAGTTTCACCAGGTGTTCGGCAAACGGTTCCATGTTGAGCCGGGTAGTCGAGGTCACCGTTGCCGCGGCCTGATCGGACCATTCGTCGGCCATCTTGGTGGTTGTCCTCTGCATCCCGGTGCAGCCAAAGGTGACCAGTAGGGGTGCAACAAAGAGAATTGCGGCCAGACGAATCAGGCACTGTCGGATCGGAGTGTTTGCGCTCATGGTTTCCTCCTTGCTATCGTCATTGTTATTTTAAATTGCTTCAGCCGGGACAGCCAGCCGCCTCAATTCGAGAACAAGGGTGGGTGGCGCTCTCCGGCGGACTTGGATTTGCGGCTCGTCTCGTTTACCTGGTGATGATTATTGAAAAATAGTCCGGATCAACTTGGAAATGCAAGCCGATAGTATCGGGTGCTACTTTTTTGGCCTCACACCGGGGCCATCTTTTTGCGCAATTTTTCAATCTCTTTCTGACGCTTGAGATAGTGTTCAAACTGGAGCTGGTAGGCCACATAGTATTTATTGATGTTGGCCACATAGCGGACGGTCTCCCGCCCGATTACTTTAGCGGCGATATTCTCCACGTTAAAAAACCACCGGTTCGGATCGAAGCCCTCGCTCTCGGCCTGGCGGCGGATACGGTTGATCTTCGCCGGGCCGGCGTTATAGGCGGCCCATGAAAAATAGACCCGGTCGGCGCGTGATATGGCCGGGTCGCTGAAGTAGCGCTTGCGCAGGAAATGCAGGTACTTGACCCCGGCATGCACATTGTTTTCAAGCTTGTGGATATCTTTGATGTTGATTTTTTTGTCGGCCGCGGTACTGGGCAGGACCTGCATGATGCCCATTGCACCGGTGGGACTGCGCCTGGTATGATCCAGACCGGACTCCTGGTACGCCTGGGCGATGAGCGCCAGATGGTCGAAATCGTAACGCCGGCCGTATTTTTCGAACAGTTTCAGCAGGCCAAGCATTCTTTCCATTTCTGCGTTTACCAATGGATTTTTAACCCCGGCCGCATTCCGGTAATAGCGGTTATAAAGGACGTTGCCCAGCAGGGAGCCTTTTTTGTGCCGGGCCAGGAATTTGTTCAGATGTTTGCGCAGCTGCGGGTTTTCCTTGCGCACCGCCCAGGCGATGTCTCCCCCGGTATTTATAAGCAGGTCCTCGCGGACGACGATTTCCGGCAGGGCCTGCTGCCAGGCCTGGGCTATGTGGTGATCGGCCACGGTTATGGGAATGACCCCCGCATTGACCAGCTCGAGGATATCTTCCGTAACGATGTATTGCTGCACCTCTTTTACCTGAATGGACTTGCGTTTTTGCTCTTTGAGCCGGGTATTGAGTTGGCGCAGGTGGGTGGCGTAGCTACTGTTTTTACGGATGTACACCGGGCGTCCGGAAAGATCAGACACCTTTTCCAGGTCCTTGACCGCCCGGTGGTGAACGACCACCTCATTGACATCCGGGATGTAAGGCTGCGTGAAGGCGACTTGTTTTTTTCTTTCAGCGGTAACAGTCAGGCCGGCGGCAGCCATATCGCCTTTGCCGGCTTTCAGGGCCGTAAGCAGCCGATCGAAAGGCACCGGAACGAAAACCAGTCTGACTTTTTTATAATGTTTTACCCCTTTGTTCAGTTTTTTTTCATATGCCTTGAGCAGCTCATACTCGAACCCCCGGGCCTGGCCGCGGTCATGGAAAAAGCGCGTTCGGCTGTAGTTCACCAGTACGCGGATCAGGCGCCGCCGCTGCATCTGGTCCAAGTCGCCTTTGAAGGGTTTCTGCACCAGGTCGATCAGGGCCTCCGCATTGCCAGCCGGGGCTGCCGGCGCCGTTTGGGTCGCTCCAAGACTCTTGAAGACCGGCGCCGCCAACAGGCCGGAAATAATTGCAAGGTAGATAAACCGCTTCGGCATAATGGGTTCTCCGTAAAGTAATACGTGTCCAAACTTGGTAATAGTAAATATTTGCAAGCCGCTTGGCAAGGGGGCCTTTTCCGCCGTGAGCACGCAGGGCCGATTCCACTATGGGTTACGGTATTGCTGCTCTTACTTGACTAATGGCGGGGAATATCTTTAAACTGCAGGTGAACCATATGGTCGCACCGCGACCAAACACGCATGGGTGGTGCCAGGCAACCACCCCATTTCAGGCGGAACCATTATCACCAGGATAGGAGGGGGCTTTGTTTTCAGAAAGGGAGATCCTCGAAATAGCCATTCGCATGGAGAAGAACGGCGAGCATGAATACCGCAGGGCGGCGGGTGAGCTTTCCGACCAGACGCTCGTTGAATCCCTGGAATGGATGGCGGATGAAGAACGCGAACACGGTAACTTTTTTTCCGGGCTGCTGGAAGAACTGGAGGCTCGGGCGAAAAGCCACTTTGGAGAAGAGCTGGATGCCGCTTTTTTAAAAGATCTCATCGGTGGGAGCAGTCTTTCTTTGAAAACGGTGGACTTCAATGATGTTGAAAGTGTTGCCGAGCTGTTGAAGATTTACATCGGCTTTGAGGAAGACAGCATTCTCTTTTACGAGATGATTACACCGATGATTGATAACCTGGACACCCGGTTCCAGGTGGAGCGCATTGTCACGGAAGAAAGAGGTCATGTCAAGCGGTTGAAAGAACTTGCCTACGCCTGAATGAATCATCTTGGGGAACAGGCCGCAACCGCCAAATCAATCCGGCCCTAGAGGTGGCCCATGGCTGAGAGTGAGACATCTGATGCAGCAACGATTGCACGGATTGCGGCGAACATCTCGAGAGTAATGCGCGGACAAGCTGCGGCCCTGCGCAAACTGCTGGCGGCTTTTTTCAGCGGTGGCCATATTCTATTGGAAGATACCCCCGGCACCGGCAAAACCACTCTGGCCAAGGCCCTGACGCGTTCCATCGATGTAGGCTTTAGGCGCATTCAGTTCACCCCGGACCTGCTGCCCTCCGACATCCTCGGGGTGTCCATTTTCGACGAGAAAGACAAGCAATTCCACTTTCACGAAGGACCGATCTTCAGCAATATCCTTCTGGCGGATGAGATCAACCGGGCCTCGCCCAGGACGCAATCCGCCCTTTTGGAGGCCATGGCCGAAAACCAGGTCAGCGTGGACGGTAAAGTACGACCGCTCGAGGACCTGTTTTTTGTGATCGCCACCCAGAATCCCATCGAATCGAGCGGCACCTATCCCCTGCCCGAGGCACAAATGGACCGTTTCGCCCTCCAGTTCAACCTCGGGTATGTGTCCGCGGAGGAAGAGGTTGCCATTCTGGCCGATCAGGTGCAACAGCACCCGTTGGAGACCATCGGGCCCTGCGTGACCCGGGCTGAAGTGCTGACCCTGAAAGCCCGGGCGGCCGATATCCGCATCAGCGATGAAATCAAACGCTATATCGTCGATATCATCACCGCCACCAGAAGTGCCCAGGGTGTGGCGCTGGGGGCCAGTCCCCGTGCTTCTCTGGCCCTTATGAAAACCGCCAAGGCGCTGGCCCTGTTGGATGGCCATGAGTTTGTGATTCCGGAACATATCCGTGAGATCGCCGTTCCGGTCGTGGCCCATCGGCTGGTCCTGGATGCCCAGGCCCGCTTTGCCGGCCGTACGACCCGCGATGTGGTTGAGGAGATTCTGCAGACCATCCCTGTTCCGGCGTGATAAAAAGGAACAGATAGACAGCATCTATTCATAGCCTCTATCGACAGGGGTACTCGGGTCCCTCGACGTAACGTCATGGGGTTTGAAAAGAACCCAGGGTTCGAAAAGTTTTGGTCGTCATGCCGGCGAATGCCGGCATCCAGGGCTTTGTCGCTTGGCGGACTGGATACCGGCATTCACCGGTATGACGGAAAGCGATGAAAAACTCCCCGAGCCTCAGGTAACCCAATTAGCGGCTTATTGTCGCCATATCAGGCAGGTATCCTTTGATTGATTATCGACGCCAGACCATGCGCAAGATTTATCGGCTGCTGGGGGCCGTCGAATACTGGATTCTCCGGCGGTTCACACCGGCCGGTAAACTGGTGCTGGCGGCGATCGTGATATCGGCTGTGGTCGGGATTGATACCAAACAGAGCATGGCCTATCAGATCTTCACGTTTTCCACCTGCCTGCTGGCCGCTTCTGTGGCCTGGGCCTTCTTTTTTAAAGTCCGGGTAACGGCCGCCCGCATGCTGCCGCGATTTTGTACCGCCGGGACGACCCTGCAGTACCGGATTACGGTAAAAAACCAGTCCCGGTCCCTGCAAAGCGGCCTGGCGGTTATCGAAGATTATTTCGAGATTCAATTTCTTCCCGGCCGGGATGAGTTGGCGGCGGGAAAAGACGGGGGGGGCGGCAACTCCAGTCCCGTGAAAGCGAGCCGTCGATTTTTATCCCGGTATGCCCGGCGTGGGAAATTCACCCTGGCGCCCCTGCCGCATCTTGAGCCCGGCAGCCAGGCCGAAGTCCGCCTCGAACTTACACCTCGCCGGCGCGGGCGGCTCTACTTTAGAACCCTCCTGGTGGCCTGTCCGGATCCCCTGGGTCTTTTCCGGGCCATCGTTCCGTTGCCGGTGGAACAATCGGTGCTTGTCTTACCCCGGCGCTACCCGGTGCCCGATCTCAGTCTGGCCGGCACCCGCAAATACCAGTCCGGGGGTGTGGCCCTGGCTGCTTCCATCGGCGATTCCGGTGAATTTATCGGCCTGCGGGAATATCGCCCAGGTGATCCTTTGCGGCGCATTCACTGGAAAAGCTGGGCCAAAGTCGGTAAACCCATCGTGAAAGAATACCAGGACGAATTCTTCGTGCGGCATGCCCTGGTGCTGGATACCTTCCTGGCCGCCGACACCAACCCGGCCTTTGAGGCGGCGGTTTCATTGGCCGCCTCGTTTGCCTGCGCGGCGGATACCCAGGAATCCCTGCTGGATTTGATGTTCGTGGGATTGCAGTCCTATTGTTTTACATCCGGGCGGGGCGTGGACCATATCGACCGCATGCTGGAGATTCTGGCCTCCGTGCGTACCTGCCAGGTGAAGTCTTTTTCAGAGTTGCCGGCCATGGTCCTCGAGAAATCGCCGGCCCTGAGCAGTTGCATCTGCATCTTTTTAGAATGGGATCCGCAGCGCAAAGCCTTTGTAGAGCGGCTGCAGTCGATCGGGGTGCCGGTGACGGCCCTGGTCGTGACCGGAGAAGATGAAGCGACACCTGCATTCGAGACCACGGTAGAGAATGTGTACGGGCTGCAGGCCGGACATATCCTGGAAGGTCTGGGTCAAATATGAAAACGCCGCCCTTGCTCCTCGCCGCGGCCATCGGGTTTTGGGGATGGCAAAGCAACCAGGTGATGGTTGCGGCCCTGCTGGCTCTCGTGCTGGAGAGCCCGCGCGTGATTTCGGCACGCCACGCTTTTACCCAAAAGAGTCTCAACCGGGTATCCGACCTGTGTGCCCTGGTCTGCATGCTGATGGCGGTATATTTCTTTGTGGCGCACCGCTCCGTGCGGGCGATTTTTCTGACGGTGCAGTGGTTGCCGGTGGCGTTTGCCCCCTTGGCCCTGATCCAGGGGTACCATCCTGCCGACCGGCTCAATGTAAGTGGTTTTTTCATGGTTATCCGCCGGAAATATCCCGACGGACGGCCTTCGGGGCCTTTTGTGAATTTCAGCTATCCTTACCTGGCCCTTTGCATTCTGGGTGCCAGTACAGCCAACATTTCAAATCAGACCTTCTACGCCGGCCTGGTCTTGTTGACCGGGATGGCCCTGTGGGGGAGCCGGGTGGACCGGTTTGCCCGCTACGTCTGGGGCCTGACTCTGGTGGTAGCCATATTCGCCGGTTATTTCGGGCATATCGGACTGCACCGGCTGCAACTTTTGATCGAGGACAAAGGCATGGAGTGGTTCCTGGATACCATCCGCGAGGAGCGCGATCCGTTTCGCAGTGCCACTGCCATGGGAGAAGTCGGCGTCCTCAAACAGTCCAATCGAATCCTTTACCGGGTCAAACGCACGCGCGGGGTGGCGGTACCGCTGCTGTTGCGGGGGGCGGCCTTCAACACCTATCGTAAAGCCGTCTGGTATGCCCGCCGGGCACCGTTCAAACAGGTCCTGAAACCCGGCAGTGACGGACGTACCTGGCAGCTGGCGGAAGACCAGACCTGTGATCGTACGATCTATGTGGCCGGCCAAATAAAAAAGAGGCGCGGAATTCTGCCGTTGCCGCCAGGGGCGGTCAGCGTGAATGATTTACCGGCCATAGGAGCCGCCCGCAACCGCTTTGGGATCGTGCGCGTGGATGGCGTCCCCGAACGGATGAACTATGCGGTCTGTTATACGCCCGGGGGATCAAGCGACGGTCGTCCGGACAAAGACGATCTGCAAATTCCAGCCGCAGAGCAGAAAGCAGTGGGTGCGATCATTGCGGCCTGGGGCTTGTCCGGGCAGCCCCCATCGGCTGCGGCCCGGATCATCAAAGAAAGGTTTGCGACTGAGTTCGCCTATACACTTGACCTGGCTGGACGCGTTGGGGGCAAAACCCCGATTGCCGCCTTCCTGACCCAAACCCGGGCCGGCCATTGTGAGTATTTCGGGACCGCCACGGTCTTTATCTTGAGAGCCTTGGGCATCCCGGCCCGATATGTGAGCGGCTATGCGGTCCAGGAATTCGATCCCTGGAGCCGGGACCTGGTGGTCAGGTCCCGACATGCCCACGCCTGGGCCCAGGCCCATATCGAAGGCCGCTGGGTGAATCTGGATACAACCCCTTCAACCTGGGCGGAATTCGAGTCGGCCCGGGTCGGATTCTGGCAGCCGGTTGCGGATCTGTGGGCTTGGGTTCATTACCGGGTTACGAATTGGCTGGCAGCGGACCAGGATGCAGCCGGCGACTTCGAGCACTATCTGCTCTGGCCGGTTCTGGCGATCTTGGTGGTTCTTGGTGGGGTGTACCTGCGGCGCAAGCGGGTCAGGAAGGACGGGTCGACCGCGGGTGGGATAGTTTCGCCCGGGCGGCTTCCCGGTGATGACTCACCCTTTTATCTGGTGCAGTCGCATATTGAGAACTGGGGCTTCAACCGGGCGCGTCCGGAACCGTTTACCGACTTTATCGCCCGGGTAGGCCGGGGCCTGCCCGAAAAGAGAGCTGCGCTGGATAAGTTGGAGGGGCTGCTGGCCTGGCATTACCGGTACCGGTTCGATCCACAAGGGGCCTCCGGGTTAGAAACAGAAGATTTCAGGCAAGGGGTCATGGACTGGCTTGATGAAATGCAGGTTCGGGATACGGCCAAACCCTGACAATAATAGAAGCTATCTTGAAAGTGGACCTTGATCAAAAACCCTATTTTCGAGATAGCCACTGGCCGGGGTATTGGCGTCACCTGTTGGAAAGCTCAGAAAAAAAACCACGGTGAAGGCGACATAAGGGGGCGGCATGTTGAATATCGGCATCATGGCTGCGGGTGGGCTGCTATTGCTGGGGCTGTTGTTTGCTGAGGAAAAGGATAGCCTGAAGGGCAAGCTCATGACCAAGCCCCTGGCTTCGCTGGGTTTCATCCTCCTGGCTGTTGTCCAGCCGCATCCAGTCCCAGGTTACTACTTTTGGCTGCTGGCGGGTTTGGTTTTTTGCCTGGGCGGGGACGTGTTTCTCGCACTCCCCCAGAAACCAATGTTTCTGGTGGGCCTGATCTCTTTTCTGCTGGGGCATGTCCTTTATGTGGGTGGTTTTTTGTCCCTGGTTGCGATCAGCGCCTGGCTCCAGGTGAGTACGCTGGTGGTGGTAATCGTTAGTATTGCCGTGTTTGTATGGCTCAAACCGCACCTGGGCTCGATGCTGGTACCGGTGATTGTCTATATCATCGTAATTTCCCTGATGTTGATCGGAGCGTTGGCGGTCTTTAACAGTGAGCGTGTCGCCTACCGGGGCCGTTCGCTGATTTTGATAGGAGCGCTACTTTTTTACCTGTCCGACCTTTTTGTGGCCCGTAACCGTTTTGTTAAGAAAGCTTACTTAAACCGGCTCATCGGATTGCCGCTGTACTATGCAGGGCAATACTTGCTGGCGCTTTCGGCCAACCTGGGATGAGGTGTTTGGTTTTAGGCGTTCAGACTGAAGGCTGAAACCTGTTAACTTAATCAGGCGCCTACCGGCCTGTATCAAGAACTTATTTTTTCTGCCTGACCTTGATCGCATTGGCATGCGCGTCCAGGCCTTCGATTTCAGCCAGGCGGATAATGTCCCCGGCATCTTTTTGGAAGGCATCCCGGCTGTAATGAATCAGGCTGGTTTTCTTGATAAAGGTCTCCACCGAAAGCGCCGATGAAAAGCGGGCCGTGCCGGCCGTAGGCAGCACGTGATTGGGACCGGCGATATAATCCCCCACCGGTTCCGGTGTATACGGCCCCACGAAGATCGCCCCCGCGTTTTTCAAACTGCTCAGCAGGTTGAAAGGCTCCTCCACGATCAATTCCAGATGTTCCGGGGCGAAGTCATTGGCAATGTCGATGGCGGTCTGAATATTGGGAACGACCACGATGGTGCCGAATTGCTTGATTGAAGCCCGGGCGATAGCCTGCCGTGACAGCCGGGCCAACTGCAGGTCAACCTGCCGGGCGGTGGCCCTGGCGACCTCCTTTGAGGTGGTCAACAGGACGGATGAAGCCAGGACGTCATGTTCGGCCTGACTCAGCATATCCGCGGCAAGATGCTCCGGGTCGGCCGTCTGGTCGGCGATGATCAAAATTTCGCTCGGGCCGGCAATCATGTCAATACCAACTGTGCCGGCGACGATCTTTTTGGCCAGGGTGACAAACAGGTTGCCGGGACCGACGATGACGTCCGCTTTAGGGATGGTGCGGGTGCCGTAAGCCAGAGCCCCAATGGCCCAGGCACTGCCGATTTTATAAACCGCGTCAATACCGACCCTCTTGGCCGCCACCAGCAGGTGGGGGTCGAGCGATCCGTCCTTGCGGGAGGGCGTGGTCATCACAATTTTACCGACACCGGCGATACGGGCCGGAATGGCCCCCATGAGCACCGAAGAAACCAGGGGCGTGGTGCCGCCCTTGGCACCGGGGACATAGACGCCGGCCGCGTCCACAGGGTGAACCATCTGGCCCAACAGGGTTCCGTCCCGGGAGGTATCCATCCAGGATTTGGGCAGCTGCTGGCGGTGAAAGGTTTCAATTTGGCCAATGGCTTTGTTCAATGAACGCACGAAGGCCCGATCCACCTGCTTGCCGGCCGCCTTTATTTCGGCGTCGGTGGCCGGCAAGCGCTTGGTGGTAATTTTGGGGGCGTCGAATTTACGGGCATAGCGGATGACCGCGGCGTCGCCGTTTTTACGGACATCTTCCAGAATGCGGGTCACGGCCAGCACATCCTTTTTTTTGAATCCAAGATCCCGGGCGGCAAGTTGCTGTACCCGGCGACGCGCATCCTTGGAGGGGTAGGTGTAGATTCTCATCACGGCAGTCCTTTGGCACTGGATTGGATTTTCTAAAGATTGATACGGGTCCAACGCTACGCAACCACTATTAAGGTCCGCACCGCCATTTGTCAACGGCAACGGGTCGGGAGGTGTTTTTAAGGCCGCATGGCGGGCCTCTTTAACGGTCCGGCCGACAAGATTTCGAGATGCAAATATTCGGGTTGACAAGCCGGGGTGAATCTGAAAATTATGAACCTTTGTTCATTTTTCAAGGGAGATAAACCCACACGCATTTTTACCCAGCACGGAGATTTACACCATGACAGCCAACCGTATTTACAATTTCAATGCAGGCCCGGCGGCCTTGCCGCTGCCGGTTTTAGAAGAAATCCAGGCATCCTTTCTCGACTTTGCCGGTTCGGGCATGTCGGTTACGGAAGTGAGCCACCGTTCCAAGTGGTTTGACGATGTCATCAACGATGCCGTGGTGCGCACCAAGCGGCTGTTGGGGCTCGGGGAAGATTTCGAGGTGCTGTTCATTCAGGGCGGGGCCAGCATGCAGTTTTGCATGATTCCCATGAACTTTCTGGCCGGCGGAACGATGGCCGACTACGTCAATACCGGTACCTGGTCCACCAAGGCCATCAAGGAAGCCGAGATCCAGGGCTGCGCCATAAAGGTCGTGGCTTCCTCCGAAGATCGCAATTTTGCCTATATTCCCAAGGATATCGCGTTTACCCCGGGCGCGGCCTATGTCCACATCACCTCCAACAACACGATTAAAGGCACCCAGTGGGCGGCCTTTCCAGATACCGGGGGCGCGCCGATCGTGAGCGACATGTCCTCGGACATCATGAGCCGTCCGCTCGACGTCGACCGTTTCGGCATGATCTACGCCGGGGCCCAGAAGAATATCGGCCCGGCCGGGGTCTGCATGGTCATTATCCGCAAGGACATGCTGGACCTGGTGCCGGACACGATCCCGACCATGCTGCGGTATACGACCTTTGCTGCCAAGAATTCCATGTTCAACACGCCCCCCTGTTTTGCCATCTACACGGTGCAGCTTATCATGAAATGGCTCGAAGAGACTGTTGGCGGACTGGAAAAGATGGAAGCCCACAATATCGAAAAGGCCGGTCGACTCTATTCCCTGTTCGACGCGAGCGACTTTTACAACGGGACCGCTGATGAAGACAGCCGCAGCCTGATGAACGTCACCTTCCGGCTGCCCAGCGAAGAGCTGGAACAGGCCTTCGTGGCCGACGCTCTCACAGAGGGAATGGGCGGCCTGAAGGGCCACCGATCGGTCGGCGGCTGCCGGGCATCCATCTACAACGCCACCACCATGGAGGCCATCGATGCCCTGATCAGCTTTATGCAGGAGTTCGAACGCAAAAACGGGTAATACCCGAAATTTCAGCGCCAAACAGAAACACCTGCCGACGGTTCCACCGCGGCAGGTGTTTTTTTGTTTTAATCGCTTTACAGAAAATTCGAGTGTCCGGTTACAGGTGGTAGATTTTGGTTCAGAGCACGTGTCCGGCGTAGCCTATAGGCGAAGACGGAAGGCCTGAGCATTTTTTAAACCGCAGGCATAGCAGACGCTATGTCGAGGATTACGAAATTGTGAAAACGCCGCTCTGGGCCAACCCGTCGTCGCCTGAAGGCTATGCCGGGCAGGAAGATGCCGCCTGTAACCGGACACTAAGAGACGTTTTGGTCGATGACGTATAGACACACCTCCCGCGCCCCCTGCTGCGTATAGCCGAATTTCTCAATGAGATTGTTAATCAAGTACTGTACGTCATTTTTAATTTTTTTGTCGTAGGCCTTGAATTTGTCGGTTTCGAAATCCTTTATGGCGCGCCGGAAGTTTTCATTTTTCAACAGTGGGTCCAGCACTTTTTCCTTGAGGTTGAAAACATATCGTTCGTAAAGGTCGGCATAAAGGGTTGTTTCCGTGATCGGCTTTTCCTCGACCATGATTTCCTGGGTCAGGGTCGTTGTCGTGTATTCCTTCTGAACGTCCCGGCGGAAAGATAACTGCTTGGTTTTGTCGGCGGATGGATCCAGGAGTTTGGTTTCAATGCCTTCCAAAAAAGCCTCGGTGATTTCAAGCTTTTCGCCGGTATAACGGCACCTTTCCACAGCCCCGATTTCAAAATTGGTGGCGAACATATAATTCTGTATATCCCGGGAAATTTTTTCCTCGTTATAGTAGTACAGCGCCGCTTTGACCTGCTGCAGGACGGTATAGTTATACATGCGCAGCAGCGAATCCAGAAAACCATCGGGTATCGGGTTTTCGTATTCCGCATTGATTTTTTCAAAGAACTGGCACAGGGAGGCCATATTGATCAGTTTTTCTTCCTTGGCATAGGCTGAGTAGAAATCGTTGAAAATCTTAATTGAATCGCGGCCGGAAAATCCTTTCTCACCTTCCATCTCGGATTCACCGATAATATTTTTACGCCGTTTAAAGTTGAGGTTCTTACGGTCTTCCTCGCTGAGCCAGGGCGGAATATGACCGGTGTAGATTTCCATCTTGAGGAGCTGCAGGTTTTCATCGCAATATTTGCTGTAACTTTTAGGCTCCTTGATCCAATCGAGCATGGCCGGTGATTTGGGGTGCATCCGCGAAGCAATGATGATGCGGGCAAAATTGTGCAGTACCCGCGGGAGAAAGCTATCTTCGATATGCTTACCGAATATGTTGCGATAGATTTCAACCTCGGTGTTGATATCCAGCACGTAAGCGATCTTGATATACTCTATGCGGTCAGAGAAAGAAGGAAAATCTTCTATGTTGCGGGTGTCTTCGGGATTCATCAGAGCGAAAAAGAGCGAGTTTACATTTTCTTCGATGTCTTCAATCTTGTGAACGCCCTCACTGATGATATTGTGCAATTCGATAAAACGCTCCGTGTTATGGGACTTGATATCCATCAGGGCATAGATGCCGTTGTTGGTCTTGGCATAGCGCGAAAAAATATAGTTTACCTGATTGCTGTCCCGGAAGATGCGGTTGATCCGTTTCTGGAGCATCTCATTGGTTAGGACCGGTTTTCTCAGGGGCTTGTCGCCGGGATTGAAAACGCTGATGCCTTCTCCGAGGCGGCGGTTGAATTGAAAAGGACGGGCGTAGATCGCCCGGAATACATTCAGCGGCGAACCCAGGTGGTCTAACAGAGCCTGGTATATGGAAGTGCAGATAGTGCAGGGGACATCTTTGAAAACCCACTCATACTCTTTATCGGTGAACAGTTTCCATTTGAACTCGTCGTTTTCAAAGAGTTCGTCAAAGAAAGAACGGCGCAAATCTTTGGGGACCATCAACAGGGGATGGTCGTGACTGGGGCACGCTACTTCAATATGTCCGGTGTCTCCGCCGTGGTCGGTCATGGCCTGAATCTTCCGAAACTGGTTTGCGTCGGTTTCCTTCTGCATTTCAAGCAACTTTTCGAACACGGACAGGGTTGACAGTTCCGAGCGGGTTTTAACCAATTCCCGATCAATGCGCCAGAGGGTTTCGTAACGCTGCCCGCCCGGCGTGTTGGCATATTCCTCGAATTTTCTTAACAGGTTATTGAGAAAGGTACTTTTACCGCAGCCGTGCGGTCCTTTAAATACATAGATCTTGTTTTGCTGGGAGCCACGGCGCATCGCCTCCACGCGGCTGATAAGCCGATTGGCGAACAGACGGTCGGCAAAGAAGGGATGATCGGAGCCTTCCACAAATAGCTGCGTACAGTCATAATTTACGTAACTGATGGACTCCGGATCATCCGGGTATTCATCCTCACCTGCGCCCACATATTCCTGGACCATGTCGTTGAACATTTGAAATACATTGCGAATGACCCCGGGCGGGTTGGCAGTCAGCTCCTCCAAAAAGGCATCGAAACCGATCGATTCGCGGTGCTGATGGCTGCTGAGACTCTGATCTAAAAACGCCATTGTCTGATCAATTTTTCCGTTCGTTGCATCCATAAGTAATCCAGCCGTAACTAGAGCAGTTTGCGGGTCAACTTGCGATTTTCCATGGTGTAGAGGACCCGCTGCCATTTATAGGGCGGTCGTTGCGTTTCTTCCTTGGGTTGACCCGACGGCCCGACCACGAATACCTTGGTTTCCGTCTGGGGCGTGGCAACCGGCTCATTGGTTTCCAGCATGACGGGCGCACCCCACAGGTATTCAATGCCGAGCATGGTATTGGCAATGTAGTCGCGGACAAGCGGCTTGCCCTCGAACACATGCTTCAGGTACAGTTTTTTCTCGGTGGTGAATTCCGGTTCCACGATGATACGCGGCGGGTGATACAAAGAGCCGAAGACCATATCGCGATAGGCCTTGGCTTTCCGGCTTTTCACATAGTATTCGTACACCATCTTGCGCCTGTTCAAGCGTTTACCGGCCACGAAGAGCTTGTGCCGGTCGATAAAATCCTGGTCGAGAAAATCATTCACGAAGGTGAAGTCACAATAATTTTCACGCAGGGCAAATATAAAATCATGGCCCTTTTGGGTGTCCTGATCATAGGCGTCGCGCGCGAGGGTATCTTTAAGGCTCTGAAAGGCAAACGAGTTTTTACCTTGGTCGACCATTTCCTCGATATAGTAAAAAAGGCGCATCCCCAGGGCGTAGGGATTCAGGCCGACCCGCGGCAGGGCGGTCACGCCCGCATTTACCTTGGCAAATTCAACCTCGTGTCCCTTGATCCGATCATCCTTTAGAAACAGGGTTTCATGCCAGTAGCTGGCCCAGCCCTCGTTCATGATCTTGGTCCGGATCTGGGGTTGAAAGAACAGGGATGTGTTGCGGACGACTTGCATCACAAGTCGCATCCAGTTGTTCTTCTCCTTGGCGAGCTTGGCCGAATGCTTGAGCAGATAGAGGTAAATGTCAGGGTTGTGTTCCGGTTTGTCCCGCAGGTGCTTGTCGAATAGGGCTTTCAGTTCGGGGTGTTTTTTCTCCACTTCGCTGAAGAACGTTTTTTCCCCCAATTCACCATACTTTTCCTGGTAGTCGTTATATCTTTCTATCTCTTTTATATACTTGCCGATATTTACCTTCAGGTGGTCCTGGAGAAAGATGTCGAAGTAGAAGTTAAGTTTCTCGGAACCATCCAACGTGGGTGGGTGATGAATGTTCGACAGCAGGGTATGGTATCCGGCCAGGTTGTCGATTCCCCGCGAGAACTCAATCACGTAATCCACCCAGCGCCCCTTTTCAGCGCGCAGGTTGGCAATGAGCCGTTTATCCGACAGCGCCTGGCCGGTAAAGTCGTAGTCCCAGGTGTGCCGGAAGTAAAGGTTGTTCTGGAAGAAATCGATGTGCGCAATGACATGGTAGAATATCATCACGTTCAGCCAGTCGGGGTTGTTGTCGTTGTAATATGAAATCGCCGGGCGGGTATTGATGACGGTTTCGTAGGGATTCCCCGGATAAAGCTCATATTTGCCCTTTTCTTTGAGCACTTCGACATCATGGACCCAATAGTCGTAGAGCGTCGGAATCATGACCTTGGGCGAGAGCTCCAGCAGATCGCGGTTGGTGACGATGTATTCCAGAGTCTCGTCTTCGAAACTGAGACCGGCGTCCCGGGCCCGCTCCTTGCAGCCTTCCATGATCTCTTTGGTATGCTGGTCGATAAGCTCCATAACAGTTCTCGCGGTAACGGCTAAACGCGCTTTAACTTCAATCTTCGGAAATCAGGCGTTTTATACCTTCAATCAGCCGGGGCTCGTCGGCATCGGCCTGCATGACATCCAGGCGGATAAGGTTGGCCTGCTTTTCCAGCAGGGTGGACTTCTTCAGGTACTTCTCTACTTCAGTGCCACTGCTGGCACCGGTTGCCCGCTGGGCGATGGTGACCCCCACGCGGTTGGCATAGCGCAGCATTTTTTCAATTTCCGGAATTGTTTCCTTTCCGTCCGTATCCCAGTCGTCGCCGTCCGTTCCATGAAACACATAGATATTGTAGTCCTGGGCCAGGCTCTCTTTTTCCACGATGTCGTTGACCATGCTAAAAGCAGCCGCTACCTTGGTGCCCCCGGCCACGCGGGAGTTGTAGTAGGTATAAAAATCGGGAACCTCGGTGGCCTCGGTGTCATGGAGGATAAAGCGGGTCTCGACCTGGCGCTCGTACTGGTACAGCAGCCAGCTGTAGATCAGGACATGCTGGGACACAACCGCTTCGGTCGGTTTGCCGGACATGGAACCGGAATAGTCCCTGAGGAAGAAAATCATGGCCTGGGATTCGTAGTCCATCTCCTTTGACAGAACGCGGTAGATTTTATCGTTGGGCGCGATCAAAAAATCGCTGGGGTCGATGGCCCCGACATCCGGGACGCGGCCCAACCCGATATTGGTTTCCAGAATCTGGCGCAGGGTCGCTTTCTTGTCGAGAATCTGCCCAAAGCCGCGATGGCGATCGGTGAGGTCATAGGTGTACCGGCTCAGAGCGCGCTTTTTGCCCTTGTCCTTCAGGTTGGGCAATTGAAACTGTTCGGTGAGGATCTTGCCCAGGTCATAAGCGCTGGATTCCATCTCATGCGCTTCGCCTTCGCCCTGGCCGGGTCCGCTGCCGCTGCCTTCATCCTCACGGACCGGCTGTTCCCCGATCACTTCGCCCTCTTCGCCTTCGCCGGAGCCGCCGGCCGCTTCCTCCTCCTCTTCTTCCGGGCTGAAATTCGGATCATGGATGAATTTCTCTTCGACGGTGGTCGGTACGACCACCACCTTGTCCTTGCCGCCGCGGCCGGGTTTTATCATTTTACCCACCCGGATCTTGCGGGGGAAACCGTCTTCTTCGCGGCGTTTGTCCCGCTCCAGGAGTTCATCGATGGATTTTAACTGCAGGGTATAGGAAGGGACGGGGTCGGGCATGGTCTGCAACGTGGCCAGGTCGTTCCATTCGTATACAGTCTTGACGGGCGGGGCATTGGGGTCATCGGTGGGCGCCCGGCGGACCGGAATCCAGTGGCGGCGGTCGTCTTTCAACTCCGCCAGGATCTTTTCCTCCTGCTCAGGCGTCAGTCCGTGTTTTTTGAGTTCCCGGTAATATTTTTCAAGTTTCGCATCCATGGTTTCCCTCAAACCCGCCTCTGGGTGTCGTACCGGATTGCACTGGGGGCCAAGGCGACGGGGTACTCTATTTTTCATCTTCCTGCGTACAGAAGTATTCGATCGTTTTTTCCGCACAGGTATTGCAGTAATACAGCTTGTTGAGCATGGTGTCGATCATGCGGTCGTAAAGTTTCTGGTTTTCCTCATTGGTGCGGTTGGCCAGAGCGCCGATCAGGCTGCCGGCCCCGGCAATGTCGGACTTGAGCCGCACGTCGGTGACGGCCTTGACCAACTCCAGGTTATCCATGAAGTCGTAGTTGGGGTCGACGGATATCTTCTGCCCGTATATCTTACGGATCGAGGTGCGGAAGGATTCCTTCTGTTCGGCGGTCTTGAGACCCAACCGGTCCTCAACGCTGTTGATATAGCGTTCATCCACCTTGAGGGCTTTGAGTTTGCCGCTCTGGGGGTCCTTGTATTTCCACATCTTGTCCGGCCCGAGGTTTTCGGCGTCGATCCCGATGATCATGTTCACATAGTTCATGACATCTTTGCGAATGGCCAGGGGTTCGTCCATATAGGCGTTGAACATTTCGGTCATGATCCGTTCCCGGTAAAGGCCCTTGGCGGTTTTCAGGTCCTCCAGGTACTTGGCCCGGTCGTTGGCGTCGGTGACATAATCCAGGATGACACGTTCCAGGGCCTGGTAAATGTCATAGGCGAACATGCAGCGGCCTTCATTGGTGCCGGAGCTTTCCAGCAGCAGCTGAATGGAACGGCCCAAATTGCGCTGGCCGAGCCCCTTCTGGCCGAAACGGCGGGTGATATCCGGGTCCTGGTTCAGCGTGTCGATCACCTCGGCCAGGGTTTTGATGCTCTTTTCACCGGCTACCTCACCGGCGGCCAGCTTCATGGTCTCCACCGGTGTCAGTTTTTCGGAACGCGGCAAACGGGTGAGAATGGAGGCCACCGAGGAGGCATAGTTCAAATTGGGGTCCTGGTGCAGGCTTTCATTGTCCAAAGTTGTTTTGGCCTCGTTGCCGATGGCGTAATCCGTGAGCTCCTCCTGCAGCTTGTAGTTGGTGTTGTGGGAGACATAGCTGATGCGGCAACGGTCTACGATCGGGGCTTCCTCTTTTTCAGCCAAAAAGCGGTTGAATTCGGCATTGTTGCTGGTGGCGACTATCAGGGTGTCGATGGGCCATTTAAACCCATCGATTTCGACCGTCCGATTCTGGATAACCCCCAGGTATACCTGGACCAAGTCCTTTTTATTCTTGTAGATTTCGTCGCTGAAATGAATCCCGCCGCCCGCCACCCGGGCCAGGGCTCCCCGGCGCAGGTCGAACCGGTAGGGATTGTTGGTGTCGGTGATATGCAGCAGGCGCTGGATCGACTCCTCGCCCAGCAGATCGACGGCCGATGAGGTGATTTTATCCTTGGCCGGGTATTTGCCGGTGACCGTGCCCAGGCTTTCAGTGAGGGGTACTGGGACAATTTCGACGTGATCCAGCAGTTTGTCCAGGTTGCCGTTGGTGAAGGTAAGCAGATCGTTGAGAATGTAACCGCTGCAGGCTCCCAGCGGACGGTAGTTCTCATAGAGGGCGTCAATATCCTCATCGGAGAATCCAAACAATTTGCCGAGGTTGGCCCGGTTTTGATCCTCGGTTTCCATGAGGTTCATGGCCAGGATCGCCGGGTCTTCGAAGGTCTGGGATTCGATCGTACCGATCCGACCGTAATTTCCAAGTTTGTCCAGGCCGGTGAAGCGGAACGTGTACTTGCGGTTCGTATCCCGGGTTAAGAAATTCCTGTATTTGGTGCAGAGATATTCGACAAAAAAGGTTTTACCGTTACCCGGCTCACCCACCAGAACGTATGCCATCTCTTTGGAAGAGCCGCCTTCCGCGGCGTCTTTTACGTACGAGACGAAGCTGTTGAGCTCGTCGTACATGCCGATGATGTGTTTTTTGCCGGTACGGAAGATTTTGAAATCATACGTTGTTTTTCCGTTTACCACCACCTTGTCGATTTCGTTTTCCAAAATCATGCGGGCAACCCCCTGGAAGGCATTTTCGAACCGGCGATTGCCATTTTTTACTTCCGCCATGTGGTGTTGGAGTGGGCTGACTTTTTTAGTGGCCATAGTGTCCCCCATATGGATTGTGGGTTGCTGCGTATCTTCCTGGTGGTCGTGTTATTTGGACCATCCTTACAGGTTGAGCAAAGAATTGGGTGGTAACCTGATATCCTGCATATATTATGCCACTGAAGGGGCATTTAAAGGTAACTAACTGAAAATGATTGGTAAGTTTAGCGACTCCACTAGAGAAAGCGTTCCAGAGCGTCAGATTGCTGACAGGTGTGGCGAGACCAACAGGGACAGTCGCAACAGCTTGTGGGCGCTGGATAAACTATACCATAGGAACACCCAGAAGGGTGAAAAAAATGTGCGCCCGGGTGTCGGGCTTGGTTTTCCTTGACATGACCCATAATTACGAATAACAACAAAAAGACGTATCCAGTACGCTATCATCCTGTGGGCTGGGATGCGTTATTCCATCCCGCCCCCGCCAGAGTTATCCTATAACAATCTAACCAGGTACAAAGGAGGCCTATCCTATGGACAAAATTCTAAGAATCGATATGGGCGCCCAGGGCGGTCCCGCAGCGAAGGTGGAAGAGTTAGGTGCATATGCCGGCCTGGGTGGCCGCGGCATGACTTCGACCGTCGTTGCCAAGGAGGTTCCCCCGACCTGCCATCCCCTGAGTGCCGATAACAAACTGGTAATTGCCCCCGGCCTGCTCAGCGGTTCGGCGGCATCGATGTCCGGGCGGATATCCGTCGGCTGCAAAAGCCCGCTGACCGGCGGTATCAAGGAATCCAATGCCGGCGGACAGGCTGCCCAGGTTCTGGCCCGGCTTGGCTATGCGGCCATCATCGTGGAAGGCAAGGCAACCGACGATAACCTTTACAAAGTATCAGTGAATAAGGACGGCGTCAGTATTGCCGCCGACAACGGTCTGAAGATGCTGGGCAACTATGACCTGGTAGACAAAATGAAAGCCGAATTCGGGGACAAGGTGTGCTGCGTTTCGATCGGTCAGGCCGGGGAGATGAAGATGGCAGCTGCGTCGGTGGCTATTACCGATATGGAAGTGCGGCCTACGCGGCATTGCGGACGCGGCGGCACTGGTGCGGTGATGGGCAGCAAGGGGTTGAAGGTCATTGTCCTCGATGACGAGGGCATGGCCATGCGCAAGCCGGCCGATCCGGACAAGTTCAAGGCGGCCAACAAGGCTTTTGTCCAGGGGCTGCGCAAACACCCGGTTACCGGTGAGGGACTGCCCGCATTCGGGACCAACGTGTTGACCGGCGTCATCAATGAAGCCGGCGGTCTGCCGACCCACAATTTCCAGAGCGGCCAGTTTGAAGGGGCTGCGAATGTCAGCGGCGAAGCCCTGGCAGAGTTGGAGAACACCCGGGGCGGCGAAGGTGCGGCCACCCACGGCTGTCACCGCGGCTGCGTGATTCGCTGTTCAGGAACGTTCCGGGACAAGGACGGCAATTATTTAACCAAACAGCCTGAGTATGAAACCGTCTGGGCCCATGGACCGAATTGCGGCATCGATGATCTTGACTGTATTGCGGTCCTTGACAGGATGGATGATGATTTCGGCCTGGATACAATCGAGATGGGCGCCACCATCGGTGTCGCCATGGAGGCCGGACTCGTGGAATTCGGAGATTCCGAAGGCGCCATTAACCTGGTGAAGGAAGTGGGTAAAGGGACGCCTTTGGGGCGCGTGCTGGGCAACGGCTCGGCCGTGACCGGACAAGTATTCGGTGTTGAACGGGTACCCGTCGTCAAGGGCCAGGCCATGCCGGCTTATGACCCGCGGGCCGTGCAGGGCATCGGGGTAACCTATGCCACGTCGACCATGGGCGCCGACCACACCGCCGGGTATGCGGTGGCCACCAATATTCTGGGGGTGGGCGGCAATGTCGATCCACTGAAACCCGAGGGCCAGGTCGAGCTTTCCCGCAATTTGCAGATCGCTACGGCTGCAATTGACGCAACCGGAATGTGCCTGTTCATCGCATTTGCCATCCTGGACCAGGAAGATACCTTCCAGGCGCTGATCGACATCATCAACGGGTTTTCCGGTGCCAGCCTGACCGCCGACGATGTCACCGCGTTGGGCAAGACCATCCTGGAGACAGAGCGCGATTTCAATGCCCGTGCCGGATTCACTAGTAAGGATGACCGTCTGCCCGATTACTTCAAAAAGGAAGCCCTGCCGCCGCACAATGTGACCTTTGCGGTTGAAGACAAAGACCTTGATGAGGTAATGAGCTGGTAAACGGACACCGGAATTACATGTAACCAGAAGGGGGGCGCCCGGCGCCCCCCTTTCAGGTTTTAAGGGGTTTCATGGAAACGAACCAACCATCCAGGCTGCAAACGGTGCTCCGGATAGCAGTTGCCCCGGAAAAGATGGGCAGATTCCTGCGCCTTTTCACTGCCGGTGTCTCGCTGTCCGTTAAAATCGGCGGCACCCTGGAAGAATTGATATGCGGGCAACTGGGTGTTTCCGAGGACTACTTGGAGAACCGGATTCAAACTATTTTCGTGAACTTCAAGGCGGTGGATGCACCCGAGAAAGCCGTCGTAAACGAGGGCGCCGTGGTCACCCTCTCCGCCGCCATGCCGGGACTGGTGGGCGCCACTATGCGCAAGGGCGGAACCCTGGCCGGTTTCAGAAGCGGCATCTCATGCGCACAGGGCGAGGAGTGCCGCGAGCCTACCCGCGGCTGGATCACCTTGAAATTGCTCAATATGGTCGCCCGCGAACTGGGACCCGCACTATTAGCCGCCGGCGTATATGTAGAGGGCCCCAGGATTGAATCCTTCCTGAAAGAGATTGCTTCGGAGTTAGCAATTGAAACTAGCGAGCTTCAGTTAAACGACAGCCTTGTTCCGTTAGAGCGGGTCATCGACCTAAAGCTACCGGATGAAGTCGTGCACCTGGTAGTAGACACGCAAAGGTAAGTGTTTCCCAAAACCAGCCTTGAAACGGTCTTTCTTGGCAGCGAGGTCAATGATGGACGTTTTCCGGGGCAGGCCCAGAAAAGCATCGTTCTAACACCCCTACTCCATTGAATGTAAGCCGATCAAATTCCCTTCGGTATCCTGAACCAGGGCGATAAATCCGTGTTCGCCAATGGACAGCTTGCCCTTTTCAACCGATCCGCCAAAGTCAGCCACCCGCGCCTGCTCGACCGCACAATCGGCGCAACTAAAATAGACCAGGGTGCTGTTCCCACCGACCGGGGCGCCTTCCATGTGGACCAGGGCACCCGGTACGCCGGGGCGCCCCTCTTCCATTGGAAACGTCCAGAAATCCACCTCGGGAAAGTCCATCTTTTCCAATTTGACCTGAAAGACGGATTCATAAAAATTCTTCGCACGATCCATGTCTTCGACATAGATTTCAAACCAGCAGACAGGATTGGTTTCCATGGTATTTCTCCTTGTTGAAACGTTTGTTTATTTAAGACCGTGATTGAAGGATGTGACGTGTCAATCGAAAATGGGCCTGTTCGCCTGCACGCATGAAGCAGGTGGTAAGTACGCACCCGTGATGGATGTACATTTCCTATTTTATTGCAGGACAATCCAAGCACCCTGAATCCGGACTCATTGCAGCGTTTATTTTTGAAAACCGGCCGGAGTTCTAGCGGGTCGTTGCGAATAGCCGGCGGTAACCACGGGGGTTAGATGGAAATAACCAGGGATTAATCTTTCCGGGTATATTTCTTCTTTTTTGGGGAGGCAGTAGTGTGCTGATGTAACTCCGGGCCAGACTGAAGCTTTGAACGGGAAGCGTTTTTCCGTGTCCTGCGGAGAAACCAGGGCAACAGTCGGTCGCACAACCTCTTCGGGCTGCATGAGAACCATTCTCAGCGTATATGTCTTACCTTAACGCGGCCAAAGCGATTGTCAATCCTGGCGGGGCATTCAACGTACTACCGCCGACGTATGCCCCGTGATGGATTATGGCTGCCGTTATCCAGTTTTTCACTTAGGGCCTGTTCGTAATTTAAAGGGGGTATGCGTTGCCGCATAAGTAAAAGAGGTCGCCTCCCATGGAGACGGCCTCTTTGGCATTGCTGAGCGGGGACGTTAGTCGCAAAGTTCAAATACTGCGGCAGCGCCCATGCCGCCGCCGATGCACATGGATTCCACGCCGTATTTTACGCCGAGGCGCTGCATGTTGGCCAGCAAGGTGGCACACAGCTTGGCGCCGGTGCAGCCCAGGGGGTGCCCCAGGGCGATGGCGCCGCCGTTGATGTTGATCTTGTCCATTTGGTCTTCGATGCCGATTTTACGTACGCTGTACAGGGCCTGGGAAGCAAAGGCTTCATTGATCTCCCACAGGCCGATATCCTGCGTGCTCAGGCCGGCGAGGTCAAGCACCTTGGGAATGGCCACGGCCGGGCCGACGCCCATTTCATCAGGCTCACAACCGACGGTGGTGTAACACTTGAGTTTGGCAATCGGTTTTACGCCGAGTTTCTTGACCATCTCTGCGCTCATGATAACCGTGGCGGCCGCGCCGTCGGTGGTCTGAGAAGAGTTACCGGCGGTAACCGATCCATTGGCGGCAAAGACCGGGCGCAATTTGGCCAGGCCTTCCACCGTGGTGGTCGGCCGGACACCGTCGTCGAAATCCTGCAGGAAGGTTTCTTTTTGATACGTCCCGTTCTCCTGCAGAACGTACTGGGCGGCCGGGGTCGGCACGATTTCCGTGAAGAGCCCCTCCTGCTGGGCCTTAACAGCCTTCATGTGTGACTGGCAGGCGAATTCATCCTGATCTTCACGGGAGACGTCGTAGCGGTTGGCCACGTTTTCCGCCGTGATCCCCATGGAGGCATAGAGGTCGGCCTGGACCCGGGCATGTTCAGGATGGGGGCGCGGCAGGTTGCCGCCCATGGGGACATAGGTCATGGATTCGACGCCGCCGCCGATGGTGATATCCGACCAGCCGGCCATGACCCGTAGCGCGGCCAGGGAGATGGCTTCCAGGCCGGAGGAGCAGAAGCGGTTCACGGTTGCGCCCGAAACGGAAATCGGGAAGCCGGCAATCTGGTTGGCCAGTCGGCCGATATTCAACCCCTGCTCCGCTTCCGGGAAAGAACAGCCGATCATGATGTCATCCACGTCTCCTTTTTCGAGATTCGTGGTTTTTTCGACCGCCGCGTTCATAATATGGGTCAACAGATCCTCGGGGCGGGTGTCCTTAAACGCCCCTTTGCCTCTGCGGCACCCGGGGGTTCTGACGGATGTTACGATATATGCATCTCTCATGGTTATTTCTCCTTGCTAGCAGATATTCGCGAATCTAGTTTCTCAGGGGTTTGCCGGTTGTCAGCATGTGCTCCACCCGAGCCATTGTCTTTTCTTCTTTCCAGAAATCGACGAAGGCCTCTCTTTCGAGATTGAGAATGACCTCTTCATCGACGAGGCTGTTGGTCCGGATATCGCCGCCGCTGATGACATAGGCGATCCGTTTGGCCAGGAATACATCATATTCACTGACATACTGGGCGGATTGCATGTTGAACAGCTCCGCATTGATCATGCCCTGGGCCGCAGCTCCGAAGGCCTTGACCTTGCGCTTCACCGGGGGCGCGTAGCCTTCATCGACCATCTTGAGAACCTCCTTCTTCGCTTCACCTACAAGGTAGTCCCGGTTGAAGATGATCCGGTCTTGGGGTCCCAGGAAACCATTGGCCCGGGCTTCGGCGGCGGACATGGACACTTTGGCCATGCCGATGGCCATAAACGTGGGAATGAAATATTTGGCCAGGTCGACATCGGTGACCGGTTCCGGAATGTCGGCGGTCATCTTCTTCCACAGGTTAAGGCAGCCACCGCCGCCGGGCAAGAGGCCTACGCCGATTTCGACCAGACCCATGTAAAGGTCGGCATGGGCCACGATTTTGTCGGCGCATCCCAGGCAGACTTCGCAGCCGCCGCCCAGGGTCATCCCGTACGGCGCCGCCACCACCGGGAAGCTGGCGTAACGGGTTTTCTGCATGCCGTCCTGGGCCTTTTTGAGGAAGGCGTCGATATCGGCGTACTTGCCTTCCTTGGCGAGCCCGGCCATAAAGGCCAGGTCGCCGCCGGCCGAAAAAGCGCCCGGCATGCCGCCGGCCTGGTTGCCGATCACCAGCCCGGCGCCGTTGGCGTCCACATAATCCAACCCCTCCGCCATGAAGTCCACGATCTCACCGTTGATGGCATTCATCTTGGTGTGGAATTCCAGGCAGAAGACATGGTCGCCGATATCCACGAGCGTTGCCGAGCCGCAGGTCTTGACGACGTTATCGGCGGCCTTGAGGCCGGCCAGCGAGATGATGTTGGCGCTGACAACCAAATCCCGGTAGCTGCCGCTGGCAAAATCGTAGTAAGCGATCTTGCCGCTGTCGTTTTTGTAAAAAGCGGTATGGCCGGCGGCGAGCATGGCCTTGATATGTTCCGGTACCGCCAGCCCGTCGGCTTCCATCTTGGCGACCGATTTTTCGAGACCGATAGCGTCCCAGGTCTCGAAGGGGCCCATCTCGAAGTTGAAGCCCCATTTCATGGCATTGTCGATTTCAACGATGGTATCGGAAATTTCCGGGATACGGTTGGCGGCATATATGAGGTTGTGGGCTACGGTTTTCCAGGCGAACCTGGCGCCCCGGTCATCCCCATAGACGACAGCCTGCATTTTCTCCGGCAGGCTTTTGGCAGCCTTGGCGGCGGCCAGGCAGGGCAGGTCCGGTTTGTCATATTCCGTGTATTCGAAGGTGGCCGGATCGATGACCTTGCGGATTTTTTTCCATTCCGGGGTCAGATCGGTTTTGTAAAAGCCGGACTGGGCTTTTTTACCGAGCAGCCCTTTCGCGATCATCTCCGTGACGAAATCCGGCATTTTGAAGCTGTCGCGGGCCTCATCATCAACCACCAGGTCGTAGGTGTTGCTGGCCACGTGGCCGAGCGTGTCCAGTCCGACCAGGTCGGAGGTTTTAAACATGGCGGTTTTGGGGCGACCCATGGCCGGCCCGAACAGGGCGTCCACTTCCGGGATGGTCAAGCCGTCTTCCAGCATCAGCTGCATGGCTTTGACGATCCCTTGCACCCCAATCCGGTTGCCCACGAAATTGGGGGTGTCCTTGGCCCAGACAATCCCTTTGCCCAGCACCCGTTCCCCGAAGTCGGCCATAAAGTCCAGGATCTCCGGCAGGGTCTGCTCGCCGGGAATGATTTCAAGCAGTTTCATGTAACGGACCGGATTGAAGAAATGGGTTCCCAGAAAATGCTGTCGAAACTCTTCGTTGAGGCCTTCGGACATGGCCTTGAGCGGTATGCCGGAGGTGTTCGAAGAAATGATGGCGCCGGCTTTGCGGACCGGTTCGATACGTTTGAAAAGATCCTGCTTGATCTTCAGGTTTTCAACGACCACCTCTACGATCCAATCGCAAGCGGCCAATTTATCGAAATCATCCTCGAGGTTGCCGATGGTAATCAGGTCCACATCCTTTTGTTGCATAAGGAGTGCCGGCCGCGACATTTTAACCGTGTCCAGGCCGGCCTGGGCGATGCGGTTGCGGGCAACCGGATCGTCTTTTTCATCATCTTTTAAATCGAACGGCACGATGTCCAGCAGTAGGGTTTTGACCCCGGCGCCGGCGAGGAGCGCGGCAATGCCGCCACCCATGACCCCGGAACCGATGACCGCAGCTGTTCTAATCTTTCTAACCATAATAACCTCCTAAAGTTGGTATTTCCTCCCCTAAATGAATGAGCGTTCATTCACTTAACAGGGCCGAGACCCATCTGTCAAGCAAAAAACTTAATTCCTGAATATGGCAAAATAACTATAAAACATAATAATAAAAAATATTTATGTGTATTTTTAAAAAAAGAGCACCGAAATAGAGTAAAATAAATTGCGTCCAATTTGCCCTGAATAATAATTCACTTATTGGGTGTGTCGCTTTCAATTTCGCTTTCCTGTTGGTCTGGGACAGGTATAAAAGGCTTGTTAGGCCCGCCTGTGGTTTACAGTTTATCAAAGACAACCTGCCGGGGGCATCTCACCGGGCCGGTTACCACGGCATGCCATAATCCAGTTAAAACGAGGCCAACGTTGACCTTGACGAGGACCTTTGATAGAATTTCTAAATTCGCTCGGGTCGAGGAATAGACCTCGATTTCTTGGGAAATCGGCTCGCTAAAGCTATCAATGACAGCGCGAGGAGAAAATGATCAGCCCGGATGTGGCCAATTCAGAATTGACGGCAAGAGGTAAAAAGCTCAGTGCTATCATCCAGGAGCATGAAGATGGGTACTATGAGATCGATCTTACCGGAAAATTCATTTATTTCAACCGGGCTATGGAACAAATATCGGGGTATACCGCCAATGAACTCATGACCATGAGCAGCAGTGACTTGGTGGCCCCTGAGAATCTGGCAACTGCCCAGCAGATGTTCCAGGACGCACTTAAAAAGGGGACCACCGCTCAATTCGTAGAAATCAGTTTCCAAAAAAAGAGCGGTCAGGCGGCTTTCGTCAAAATGACCGCGGCCCCCATTCGCGATACACAAGGTGAGTCTACCGGTTTTCATGGATTTGTCCGTGATATTACAGCACAACATATTTCTGATGAACAACAAAAAGATGCCCAGGCCCAACTAGATGTCATTCACACCAGCCTGGAAGAGGCTGTGGCCGAAGCCAATGTAAAAGCGGTCGAAGCCGAGATTGCGAATATAGAACTCAACCAGATATTCAACACGTCCCTGGACGGCATGTGGATTCTGGATCTGGAACGAAACGTCATCCGGGTGAATGACACCATGATCCGGATCCTGGAACTGCCGAAAGAGGAAATTGAAGGCCGGAAGTGTTACGATATTTTGGCTGGTCATTGCTGTTTGAACCAAGAATGTACCGTCAAGCAGATCAAACGGAAGAAAGTCCCCATCCTGGCCGACATTGAATTGCCGGTCCGCGGCCAATCAGCGCCCTTTTCTCTCACAGCCACTCCTTTTTACGGCATCGAAAGCGATTTGGTCGGTGTTTTGGAAAACTTTCGCGATATTACCGAGCGAAAGCAGGCCGAGGAAACGCTCCAGCAGGCAAATGACGAACTGAAGCGGCTGGCAACCATCGATGGTCTTACCAATATTGCCAATCGTCGTACACTGGACGAACGCCTTGAAAACGAATGGCGTCGCATTACCAGGGAAAAGGGCGATCTGTCCCTGATTATTTGTGATGTGGATTTTTTTAAAAAGTACAACGATGCCTATGGGCACCAGGAAGGGGACGAATGCCTCAAATCCGTTGCCCAAGCCCTGGAAGCCGCTGTCCGCCGCCCTGCGGATTTTGTGGCTCGGTATGGCGGGGAGGAATTTGCCGCCATTTTGCCCAATACGGATTTGGAAGGCGCCGCCTGCGTGGCCGAGAATATCCGCCGGACCGTAATGGATCTTGAAATTGAACACCAAAGTTCTGAAACAGCCGCGGTTGTAACCCTCAGCCTGGGTGTGGCCACGGTGCAGCCGAAGGTCGGGCACATACCGGAGATTCTGCTGACCACTGCCGATCAGGCCCTTTACCGGGCCAAGGAGGCCGGTCGTAATCGGGTTGTGTCCAACAATGTCATTTTTCCGGAAGATAACAACTAAATTGGGATGGTATCGATTCCGGCGAATTGCGGCTCATGCAGCGGCAGGAGGATGTCGGCCGCAGATTTCACCTCCAGCATGATGTCGTAAGCCTGCTGGGGATTCACCGCCGTGCCCGGTGGGATGACTTCCATCTCCATGGCGCGGATTTCATTTGGCGGGCTAAAATTTTCCTGGATCACGCAAAAGCCGGTGATGGCTGCAGTGCCACCGGTGGTGTCTACCAGGACCGTCAGTCCCCCGCGGGTGTGCGCCGGAGTGTGCATGACCCTGATCCCGGGTACAATTTCACCGTCTTCTTGGACGGGCTTTATCTGGCCGTTCTCCTCCACGTCTTCAATATAATCCTCCAGATATCTGATATCCAGCGGATGGGGCGCGTGAATGCTCTCAAGTTCCAGGGCGTGTACGTAAATATCCGCATGGGCACATTTGTAGTCGTTCTCGCAGTGGTCATTGTGCAGATGCGTGTGGATGATAATGCCGATATCCTCCGGGGTCAGTCCCCAGCGGGCCAGTCCTGTTTCGAAAGTGTAGATTTTGCCGCCGATCGCCTTCTCGCGGTCAGCTGATATCACCGGGCTCATCTCGCCCGTATCTACCAGGATGGGCTTTTCGCCGCCTTCCAGGTACCAACAGTAAATAGGAATCGTATAGGGTTTGCCATAGTCATGCTGATAGGTCATCATGCCCTTGTCGAAAACTTTGGTGCCCATCACGATCGGGTGGATTTTAAATGTCGTCATAATAGATCTCCGTGGTCGGTCCCGGCCGTCCTCAATAGGCCGATACGGTCGTCATGGCGCCCGGTGCTGCGCGACAGACCGAATTGACCCGCAAATTGCGAGATGCGAACCATCGGGTTTGCGGTACCCGCTTGATTAGGTGTTGTGAATTCTGCAAGCATAAACTATGAACCGGTTACCGGGTCAATAGTAAATTACCGGTGGCCGCGATTATCCGGCGGCCATAGTGTATAAGGCGAAAGGAATACCCATGACAACCGAAAATGATCTGGTCTTGATCTATTTTGAGGACACCCCGCTGGTCTTTGCGCGCGTGGAGCGTATCGTGCCGGATGCCAAACCAGACTGGTATCACATCACGCTTTTGATGCTGCAGGTCCCCGTGCAGACGGTGACCTGGATCCTTAAAGATATCTATATCAACGGCGAGACCTTTACCATGAACGGCAAACAGATGCGCCTGGAAAAGGTGGTGGCGCCAGTTGAGCCTGGTCCGGAAGATATGGAGAATATAGAGCATGGGGCCCCCACTCAACAGGATGGCAAGGTCATCTCGTTTGCCGATTTAAAAAAGGATTGAGACTGGTCCGCTGGTGATAAACGTTCCAGGGACACAGGACCAGATCTACCACATATAGGGGCATTTTAGGCCGGTGCCGCAAGATGGGGTCGGTGCATGCTTTTCGATTTCTGGTTGCAAAAATGGTAGTTGATAATAAGATTATTTTGTCCGCTTCCCGGCGGACCGACATTCCGGCTTTCTTCATGTCCTGGTTTATGGACGGCATTAAGCAAGGCTGGTTTGAGGTCCTGAATCCGTACAACCGGAAAATTTCGAGGGTTCCGGCCGGGGTAGAGCGGGTGCACAGCATTGTATTCTGGTCCAAGGATTTTGGGCCTTTTTTAAATGGCCGGCACGGGGAGCACTTGCGCGAGAGGGGGTATCATCTCTTCTTCAATTTTACCCTGAATTCCGAGGATGCCTTACTGGAGCCGCAAATTCCCCCCCTTGCGACCAGACTTGACCAATTGGCGGCTTTGTGCCAACGCTTCGGTCCCGAAGTCGTTAACTGGCGGTTCGATCCCCTCTGTTTTTATACCCACGACCCGGACCGTCGCGGCGACAATTTAAGGGATTTTGAGCACATCGCCAACGCGGCCGGGGACCTGGGCATCCAGCGGTGTGTGACCAGTTTTATGGATGATTATGTCAAAATCAGGAAACGGACCGCGGCCATCCCCGGGTTTCGTTTTCGCGACATCCCGCTGGACGAAAAAGTCGCCTGTTGTCTGGCCATGCAACGGACCTTGAGCACCCGGGCCATCCGTCTGCAGACCTGCTGCGAAAAAGAGGTGTTGGCGGCGCTGCCACCTGGAGCGGACGTCGCGCCGGGCAGCTGTATTTCCGCGGATCTGTTGATGGCCCTGTTTGGTGGTCAGATCAGTCGCAGGCGGGATACCGGCCAGCGGGTGGCCGCTGGGTGCGGGTGCCAGGTTTCCCGAGATATCGGGTCCTATGCTTGGCACCCCTGCCGGCACAACTGTTTGTTTTGTTACGCCAATCCGGCCATGGACCGGTCGCCTGAAAGGAACTAGACGGCATGCACATCGGTGCAGTAAAGATTGACAACCCCACCATCCTGGCGCCCCTGGCCGGTATTACCAATTTACCGCTGCGCCTCTTGGCCAAGGAAGCCGGGTGCGGCCTGGTTTGTTCGGAAATGATCAGTTCCAATGGGCTGGTCCACCAGTCCGCAAAGACCCACCGCCTGATGGAAAGCACGCCCCGCGAGAAACCGCTGTCGGTACAGATTTTCGGTTCGGATCCCGGCATCATGGCTGAAGCCGCCCGGATTGTTGCCGCGGCCGGGGCCGATATTCTCGACATCAACTTTGGGTGTTCGGTCCGCAAAGTCCTCAAAACCGGATCCGGATCAGCCCTGATGAAAACGCCGAACCGGGCGCGCGGGGTGCTCCGGGCGGTCTGCGCAGCCGTGGATATCCCGATCACGATCAAAATCCGTTCCGGCTGGGAGGCAACCGGGAAACAGGCCCTGGAGATTGCCGGAATTGCTGAAGATTGCGGGGTCGCTGCCCTGGCCGTCCACCCACGTACGGCTTCCCAGGGGTTTCGTGGCCGGGCCGACTGGCGGATTATTGCGGCCGTCAAGCAGCAGGTCGGCATACCGGTTTTCGGCAACGGCGACATTGAAACCCCCCAGGACGCGATGGCGATGTTCACGCAGACCGGTTGCGACGCCGTCATGATTGGCCGTGCCGCCATCGGAAACCCCTGGATCTTTGCCGGCATCCGGGCCCTGCTTGAAAAACGGGAAGGGCATACCCCGCCAGGGCTTGAACAACGCTTTGAAGATATGCTACGTTACCTGCGCGCTTCGGTGCAGTACTTCGGCGAAACCCATGCGTGCTACATGATGCGCAGCCGCCTGGGCTGGTTTGTGAAGGGCCTGCGACATGCCAGCCGTTTTCGGGAAGCCATCAAGAAGATTTCCTCCGAGCAGCAGGCGATCGACATTATTCGCCGCTACCAACAAACCCTGACTGATCAAGCGCCCTGATCGCGGGGCGTGTGCCAGGTAACCCAACCGGTCTTTCCCATCCGCTTTTCACCCCAATAAGCAGGACCGGTAATCAAGCTTGACTTATTTGAGAAAGCTTCTAGTGCCCCCCGGTCGCCGGACCTCCCGCACTTTGCAAGCTCCCCCCGGAGAACAGTTCACCCCAGGAGGTGGAAATGAACGGTCTGTTGTTTATTGATGACGAGGAAGGGGTCCGGCGGTCGGTCGCCCGTGCCCTGAAAAGAGAGCCTTACCGCTTGTATGTCGCCGAGAACGGCGAAAACGGGATTGCGATTGCCCAGCAGCACAGTCCGGAAATAACGACGGTCGTATCTGATTACCGGATGCCGGGGATCGATGGGTTGGAAACGCTGGGCGTGATTGGTCGGATCAATCCGGAAATGACCCGGATCATTTTGACCGGTTACGCCACCATGGAGGCCGCCATCGCAGCGACCAACCAGGGTATTGACGGCTTCTTGACCAAGCCGTTTGACAACAAATCGCTACGGGCCAATATCCGGGGCATCTCGGTGAAAAAGCATCTGCGCCAGTTCGTAACCGAACAGGTTTACAATGAACTGCAAAGTTCGCCCGGTGCCCTGGCGCCCGCCTTTCACGAGGTGACTGTCCTGTTTGCCGATATCCGCGGGTTTACCGGCATGACGCAGACCGTGTCTCCCGATTACCTGGCCGGTTTTCTGAACGACAGCTATTTTACACCCTTGGGCGAGATCGCCTACGAACACGGCGGAATCGTCGATAAACATCTCGGGGACGGCATTATGATTGTTTTCGGGTCACTGGGTCCCCGGCGCGACGACCCGCTGCGGGCAGTGGCCGCCGCCGCGGTGATGCAAAAGACGGCCGCTGGTATAGACCGCGAATTGCAGCGAAAAAACGGGTTGCGCCTGAAGATAGGCATCGGCATATCCACGGGAACCGTCTTTTCGGGATTGTTGGGATCCATCCGCAAGAAGGAATTTACATCGGTGGGCATGGCGGTCAATATTGCCGCTCGCTTGCAGGCCCTGGCCGCCCCGGGGGAGATCCTGATCAGCGAAAAAACCTATCTGAAAATACAGTCGCAAAAACTGGCGGGGCGGAATGGGACGGCGGGTCTTTCCATTGCGGCGTTGGACCCGGTATGGGTCAAAGGCCTGCAGGAGCCCATTGCGGTTTACCGGGTGGGTCAGCGTGCCCGGACCGTATAGCCCGGTCCGGCTTTGGAATCCGGCAGCAGGGTTGCCCGGGCGCTGTCGGTCGCGACCGCGGTGATTTCAATCTCTCCGGTTTTATTGCCGGGGACAAAAAAGCGGGTGCCTTTGGGGGTCTGGAACATCCGGTCACTGCTGTAAAGCTCGAGGCGGCGGCCCGGTACGAGACCCGCATCCGAGCCCGCTGAAAGGGTCACGATGTTATCTTCAACCCGGGTGACAAATCCGATCCAGGGCATATCGTTGAGAATGGTACACACATCAGCGGCGATATCCTCCGCGATCTCCTGGAACGCTTCCATGACCTGGGGTGAATTTTCCACTGAGCCGTTGGCCAGGGCCTGATATTCCGTGTCGCTGATCTCAATTTCCTGCGAATAAGCTTCGCTCAGGGTCTTGGCCCCGGTCTCCGCGGCGTACATATCGACCTGGATCATGATCCGCTCATAGTGCTGGTTTTCCTTGAACAACCAGAACCCTTTTTCCCTTTCAAAACCACTGATATTGGCCAGCCGACCGGTAATGACGGCCCCCAGGCCCAATGACCGGCCGGTTTGGGCAATGACCATGTTATTAAGGGCGCCCCTTTCGGGAACCAGCGTGGCGTCTACCAGGGCCTCCGGAAAGTTGGGGTCATAGGGCGTGAAAAGCAGCAGATCCCGGCAGCCGTCTTTTATTTGCTGGTTGAAGGGCCGGTAGAATGACTGTTCTACCTCTTCGAAGCGCAGCTGGGTGCGATTATCGAACAGTGATAGGGCCACCTTATTGACCAGGCCGCCATCGGAAAATTCCGGCAAGGTCAATTTGGGTGGGCGGGGATCACGGGTATCGAACCGCGCACAGCCGCCCGACATGAATAGGACCAGCAGGCCGGCAACCAGAACGCCCCCCAAATAACGCACTATTGTCATCTGTTTTATCTGCATTCGGACCCGCGCTCCCCAGGATAGTGATCAAATGAACGGTATCAAAAACTTCCTGTTCATAGAGAAATATCGGGCATCTGTCAAACGATCAATCGCTGTCGCCGGTCTTTTCGGTAAGAATCGGGCCCCTGGTGTTGACACAGCGGGGTATACCTGTTAACGTTTCAATTTCATTGTAAAAATCTTGATGGAGGTCAGCTGATGGGGTCTATTGACGAACAGATTCTGCGGGCAACCAAGGAAATAGTCGTTAAATTCATTGAGACCGGGCGTGTCTCGCCCACCGGTTTTCATGATACCTTTACGTCCATTTATGCCACGGTTGAAAAAGCGGCCAAAGGTGATATGGCCGCTGCTTCCACAGATGAAGATAAACCGGCCCCCTGAAGCCGCCTGTGGGGATACGACCCGTATCGGAGGTTCCTGCCCGGCGGGCGTAACGGGCTTGATGATTGCGGGTGGTGAGCAACGAAAATTGTAACTGTCTGAACATATATTCCATCAATATTATATGGGCTGTCCGGAGCTGACCGGAAAACAGGCTGCCGCGGGTTTACCGGTCCCTTTCAGGCATGTTTCAATCTTGACACAGTCTGACCGAAACTTTATTCTATAAAGATGTCATCGCAAGCCTGACGCACGATACGGGATTATCTGAAATAGTCTGCTTTTCAAAATAGTTGCCTGCCTCCTTACCTGGGCAATGATACGGATGGGAATGCCAATGAAAAGATTCGCTACGCTGTTTTGCATGTTACTGTTGCTGCCGGTTATCGTTTCGGCCGGAGAGAAGGTTACCGCAACCGGAGTCAGTTTTTTCGAGGAGGGCCGGGTGGCCATCGCCCGGGAAAAAGCCTTGGATGAGGCCAAAAGGGCCGCCATTGAACAGGCTGTGGGAACCCGCATCGAATCAAGAACGGTCATAGAGAATTTTCAAGTCAGCCGCGATCAGGTTTTCAGCCACGCCACCGGTTACCTGAAAAATATGGAAATTGTCAGTGAACAGAAAACCGACCTGGGTACCTACGAAGTGGAGATCAGGGCGGAGGTGGAAATTGCCGCCTTGGTCAATGACCTGGACCGTTTTAAAAAATTCTGGGCTGGCAAAAGAATCCCCGGGTCAGCATCCTGGTGGACCCCGATCTCGATAAAGCCTATGTGCCCGTGGCCCGAAAAACAGCCAGCCGCCTGGGACGCCGCTTGAAATCCGAGGGGTTTCGCGTGTTCGATGCCGCGGCCGCCGATACCTCCGGAATGGGGCTGATCTTGAGGCTCGGACTGGAAATTGCCAGCAGCGAGTCCTCCTACCAGGGCGTCAACCTCACGCTGCATGAAATCAGCCTGCGCACCGATGTACTCAGGCCCGGCCAGGGAGAAATTCTGGCCACGGCCAGTGCCGTAAAATCCCTGCCCGGGTCCAACAAGCTAAAAGTGCTCGACAAAGGCGCCAAGCAGTGCGTGGACAGCGTCTGGAAGAATTTACGGCGGCAATTGACCAAGACCTGGGAGAAGGAGCTTTACAGCCAGCGGCAGATTGATCTGGTGGTCCAGAATATCACTTCCCACGCCGAAGCCGAAGAGGTCGGCGCCATTTTGAAATCCGATGCCAGCGGCATGGTCGATGTGCAGTTGCTCAGTTTTAAGAAGAAAAAAGCCGAATTCAGCATTCAGTACAATGGCTGGCCTGAGCATCTGGTCACCGAACTGCAGATGGAATATTTCCGTCGCAAGTATTTCGACTCTACCCTGGAAAGCATCCAGGGGAACCGGATCATCATCACAGCCAACAAAAAAGAATAATTTTCAGTATACCGCCTATTTTAGTAGTTTAAATCGAAGCCGTTTCAATTCGGGAGGACAACATGAAAAGCAGGGTACTCTATTACGCCGGGCTGATGATTATCATGGCAGCCTTCATTGCCGCTTGTACCGCCGGCAAAAAGCAGTATGACACCGGAATGCAGCTCAGCCAGGCGGGCAAGTATGAAGACGCGATCGCTTACATCGAAGAAGCCATTGCCAAAGAGCCCAACAACAAGGAATACAAACAGTCCCTGGCCGAGATTAAAGCCATCCTCGTCAAACAATATGTGGATGCCGGTACCAAGGAACTTGGTAATGCCGATTCCCGGACCATGTCCAACATCAACCGGGCCAAAGCCACCCTGGCCAAGGCTGAAAAAGTCGATGTCGCCAGCCCAGTGGTTCAGGGCTTTGCCGCCAAAGTGAACGGCGCCGAGAGCAGCCTTGTGGGTGAAGTTGAAAAATTGTACGCCCAGGCCAAGAATTTTATGGAAAACGAGGAATGGGTCAAAGCCTATTTCAACTTCCAGCAGATTCAGGCCCGGTTTCCCAATTATGAAAATTCCTACCAGTTGATGACCCAGACTGCTGCGGAGGGGTCGGAGGCCTACTACGCCGAAGCCAAGGTGCTTTTCGAGAAAGATGACTACAAAGAGGCCAAATCTCTGCTGCGCAAGGCCTTGTCGCTCAAACCCGACCACACCGGGGCCCGCAAGATGGAGGCCGTGGCCAATCAGCGGGACAACATGAACTACTTTATCAAAAAGGGTGGTGCGGCCATCACCAAGAAGGATTGGGATACGGCCGTATTTGCCTACAACAAGGCCCTGGAGTATCAGCCCGGCAATAAAAAGTTGAATATGCTGGTCAAGCAGGTGTACGCCAAGGCTGGACAGTACTACATCCAGGATGCCCGCCAGCTGATGGACACCGGATGGCTCTTAAAAGCCTTCGATTCCTACAAACTGGCTGTCAAGTATGCCACCGATCCCAACAATTACCAGTTGAGCAGCCTGCGCAAGGACCTTTCCGCCCGGGCGGCCCTGGTGGCCAGCCAGTTCACCGAGCAGGAGCAGTTCGGCAGCGCCTGGTACTGGTACATGAAGCTGCGGGAGATCAACCGCAACTACCCGGACATCTTCTACCTGTCTCAGGCCATGGAAGACAAGATCAAAGCGCGGGTAAAAAAGTCGATCGCCGTATTCGACTTCAACAGCCCCTCGGATAACGCGGATGCGGGGGTTATCGTTGCCAACAACCTGATTACCTACCTTTTTAAAAATGCCAGTGGCGACATCAAGATCCTGGAAAGGGAAAACCTCAAGTCGATCCTCGAAGAGATGAAGCTCGGCCAGATCGGCGTCGTCTCCGCCAATTCAGCCAAGGAGATGGGTCGGGTATACGGCATCGACGTTGCCATTATGGGCAGCGTGTTGCTGTTTAAGGTGGATTCCACCTCCGGCGAAGGCACCAAGACGGTGCGCTACCAGGTGGGCACCAAAATCACGGATAATATCGAGTACCTCAATTGGGTCGCCCGCAATCCCAAGCCGACACCGGAACAGCTGGCAGCGGCTCCGCCCGCCAAGATTATGCAGCCCGAAATCGCCGAAAAGGACTATCGGGTGTCCAACCACAAGAAGATCGGCTTCGTACAGCTCTCCTTCCGGATTGTCGATGTGGCCACCGGCGAGAATATCCAGGTGAAAACCATCGAACGCAAAGAAGTAGCTGAAGATGAGTCCAGTGCGGGGCTCTCTGAGGCAGGCGTTAAATTCGATCCGCTTGAGATGCCCACCGATACGGAGCTGTTGCAGAAAATGACCGATCAGGTCGTGGCGGAGCTCGGCAAGGAGGCCTTGCGGCCCCTGCAGAATCTCGAGCAAACCTATTTCAAGAAGGGTGAAAATTTTCTCCGTCGCCGGGATACCCTGAGTGCGGCCGAGAATTTTGTAAACGCGATCTTTGACGAGAAGCTCAAACGGATCGAAGGCTCGCCGCTGACTGAATCGGCGCTTGACAATCTCTATGATATCTTCCTTCAGCACCGGCTGAATCTCGAGGAGTAATATGCATAGTCCCTTCAGGCGAATGAAACTGCCGGTACTGGTCCTCCTGGGCCTGGTACTGGCAGCCGCGCCGGCGGCCGGGCAAAGTCAGGACTCCCTGGCGATTTTCAACCTGACGCCGACGAATATGGAAGCCATGGGTTACAACGGCGAGATTCTCGGCGTCCTGATCCAGACCCTGGAGCAGGAGAAGAAAATCGAGATCATGCCGCGCCGGGCCATGGAAGATGCCCTCTTCGACGCCGGTTTGGTCCAGAGCAACAACCCGGCCGTGGTGGCTGAGGCGGGGAAGGTGCTGGGCATCAATTTCATTTTATTCGGCCAGGTTACCAAGAAGGGTGCTTCCATTCGGGCTGAGTTGAAGCTCATGGACGTCCAAAAGCAAGATGTCATGAAAACCTGGAAGCGCAAGTTTGCCAGCCGGGAAGCCATTGCCGCCAAGGTTCCCGATTTTGCCCATGACCTGACCGACACCATCGTGAACCGTGACCAGTACGCCGTTACGCTGGAAGCAGCGGGTTTGGCCCCCGCGGAACTTTCCATCAGTGACCTCAATGCCGTGGGAACCGGCAACCAGGTAGACGTTACCTGGGCCGCCGATCCTACGCAGCCGGCCGTCGGTTACCATGTTTACCGGGCTTCCAGTCTATCGGGGCCCTACCAATTTTTGGGCAAGACCGATCAGCCCCGCTACGTGGACAGCACCGTTAACAAAGGACTGGTCTACCATTACAAGGTGGGGATCCTGGATGGCACCGGACGTGAAGTCAAAAGCGACCTGACTGCCAAGGCGTTGGGCGCGGGCGTCGAGCAGCCCCATCCGCCGCTGGTCATGGGTGGAGAAGGCTTTATCCAGCGAACCCGGATCAAGTTTGTGCCGTCCCTGAAGAACAATCAGGGCAAGTTCAAGATCGTAGCCTACAACCTGTACCGGAAGACCGGGCCGGCCGGTGATTGGCAGTTGCTGCAGAGCGTCAAGGCCAAGCGGGCTTCGGGTGCCAATATCGCCTTTGAAGTTGAAGACCGCAAGAATCTGGAGGACGGGAAGACTTACTTATACGGCCTTTCCAGTGTGGACAAAAAGAAAATCGAAAGTTCCCTGTCCGAGCCGCTGAAAATAGCCACCGTCAAACGGCCGGTACTCAAACTTGAAAAGGATAACCTGCTCCGGGAAAACCGGTTTTCCTGGCAGTCTCTCGAAAGAGTGGGGGGGTACCGCGTCTACCGCAAAAACGGCAACGGTGAGTGGGAACGTATCGGTTATAACAGCCGGCCGGATAAGACCACCTACGTGGATAAAAAAGGCAAGCTCATTGACGGTCAGGTCTACCAGTATCACCTGACCGCCTATGACAGCCAAAAAGGTGAAACCAAGCCCTCCAACGTCATCAAGGCCAAGACCAAAGACCTGCCGCCGTATCCCGACAAACTCAAGGCGCGCGGAAACATGGTCAAATCAGTCGAGTTGACCTGGGCGCCGGTAGCAGATCAAGATGTGGGTGGGTACAATATCTACAGCGGTACCGATCCCGATCGCCTGAAAAAAATCGGCTATGTGCGCGGCCAGGGTAAAAGCACCTATCTGGATAAAGGCGCCGGCTTCAACAAACTGGCAGACGGTACCACTTACTATTACGCAGTAGAAAGCTACAACCTGTTCAAAGCCGACGGGGCGGTTTCGCCGGTGGCGAAAGCCACCACCAAGTTCCGTCCGGTCAAGGTTAAGGGGCTCACCGCGGCTGCCGACGCGGATCACATTCTGGTAAAATGGGAGCAGAACCCGGAACCGGACGTCAAAGCGTATCAGTTGTACCAGAGTAAGAACGGCGGCGGCTGGTCTAAACTCAAATCCCTGGGACCGTCCCAGCTGCGTTACAAGGACACGGCCCTGCGGCCGGAGACCACCTACCGTTACCGAATCATCGTGGAAGACAAAGATGGGCTGTTAAGCGATCCGGTGGAAGGCGATGAGATCAACAGCCCCATCAAGCCTGAAGAGTAGTCACAGTATAAGGTCACCCGGGCATTCCAGCCGGGACGCAAACGAATAGACAACGCCCGATCCCGCCACACAGGCGGATCGGGCGTTTTGGTGTTAAGGTAGGGGCTCTTCGGTATAGGCCACATTTGCATCTTCGGAGCTGTGCAGTAGCAGCGGCTTGCCGTCCTGTACGTCTGCAACCCAAGTCGGATTCAGCAAAATGGACTTGGCGCTCAGGACCAGATCAGCGTCCTCCAGCGCCTCTTCCGCACTGGCCCGGTCATGGATCTGGCCGCAGATCATGAGGGGCAGATCGGTGACTTCCCGGGTCAGGGCGGCCATGCTCTTGCCGCTGTCGAAAGCCTCGTCACTGAACCGGTAAGTGGATACCGAAATCGCATCGAGGGGCTCTTTGGAGAGCTGTTTGATCATCGTCTGGTAATCAGCCCGGTCGGCAAACAGGGACACTTCCATATCGGCCACCCCCCAATTGGAAATTCTGAAAAACAGCAGGGTTTCTTCCGGAATCACCGCGTCGACCGCCTGGATCACCTCATGGGTAAACCGATAGCGGTTTTCCGGGCTGCCGCCGTATCCATCTGTCCGCCGGTTTGAATAGGCCGAGAGAAACTGGTTGATCAGATAGCCGTGGGCGCCATGGATCTCGATGCCGTCAAAACCAGCGGCTACGGCACCTTTGGCGGTCCGTACGAATCCGTTGATAACCTGCTCGATGTCAAACAAACTCATTTCATCCGGCACCGGGTAGGGCTCACCGGTGAGGGGATTGTCCTGGGCCGGGGCCACCGCACTGGGTGCGATGATACGGCCGGCTGGATTGACTTCCGGCCATCCCATGCGACCGCAGTGAAAGATCTGCATAATGGCCAGGGCGCCGGCGGTCTTGATTTTGGCCACCACCGGGCGCCAGGTGTCTATCTGGCGCTGGGTGAGGATTCTGGCCTGCCCGGGATATCCCTGGGCGCTTTCATAGTCGGTAACGATCGCTTCCGTGTATACCACGGCGGCTCCGTTCTCGGCGCGCCGGACCAGAAAATCCAGGACATCCTGTCGCGGAACCGAATCCCGCTGGGAGGACATCCGGGTCATCGGGGCAACCCCGATACGGTTCTTCAATGTATGCTGCTTCAGTTGAAAGGTTGAAAATAGAAGATCGCTGCTCATTTCCCATCTCCTTTATAAGCTATCGTTTCTATATTTGGTCAACTGCCGACTGGGACCTTGCGGTCTTGTATTGAGGTCGGGCTGAGGCGTGGGGTATCGATTTCCATTGTGACAGTATAAGTATGATATCGGCGGAAGCAAAATAAAACTCGCCAAACCGCGGGGCGGGTTTGAGCGTCTAAAGCCGATGATTTACAAACGTTTGAAAATTCGATATGCACATAATTTGATTTCAGTTAATTCAACTTACAATTACAGGAAAAGGGAGCCCATACTATGCCCAAGATTGGAATCATTGGCGGTTCCGGCCTGGACGACCCCCGCCTTTTAGAAAACCCCCGGGAAATAGAGGCGGAAACCGCGTTTGGCAGCCCGTCTTCACCGCTAACCCTGGGCAAGCTTGAACAGGTCGAGGTCATTATTTTGGCCCGGCACGGCCGCCGGCATCAATTCAGCCCCACCCAGGTAAACTACCGCGCCAATATTCAGGCCCTGAAGGATCAGGGTGTATCGCATATCCTCGCCACAAGCGCTTGCGGCAGTCTGCGGAGCCGCATAGGGCGCGGCGATTTCGTTATTGTTGACCAGTTCATTGATTTCACCAAACACCGCCAGGCGACCTTTTTCGATTCATTTGAAAATGGCGCCGGCCACACCGCCATGGCAGAACCGTTCAATGCCGATTTGCGCAAGGTGCTTTTTGATACAGCCGATAAACTGGAATACCGGGTGCACAACGGAGGCACCCTGGTCACAATCGAAGGCCCCCGGTTTTCAACCAAGGCGGAATCGCATATGTTCCGGACGCTCGGCGGTGATGTCATCAATATGTCGGTGGCCACCGAAGCGGCTCTGGCCAACGAGGCCGCCATACCATATGCTGTGGTGGCCATGTCGACCGATTACGACTGCTGGAAGGAAGATGAGGCGCCGGTGACCTGGGAGGAGATCCTGGCCGTCTTCAACGAAAATGCCAGCAAGGTCAAGAATCTACTCATCAATGTGATCCCCAAAATTAAATAAGGAGTGCTGACGTGAACATTAAAGACACGATTCGGACTGTACCCCATTGGCCCATTGAAGGTGTCATGTTCAGAGATATTACGACCCTGATGCAGAATCCGGCCGCTTTCCGGGAAACCTGTGACCAGTTCTACGAGCGTTACAAAGATTTGGAGATAGACAAGGTGGTGGGGATTGATGCGCGGGGTTTCATATTTGGAGCGGTGTTGGCCTACCAGCTCAACGTGGGCTTTGTGCCCATCCGTAAGAAAGGCAAGCTGCCCCCCGAAACCATCAGCCAGGACTACGCCTTGGAATATGGGACCGCCACGGTTGAGATCAGTGAAAATGGGATCATCAAGGGGGAAAAATGCCTGATTGTCGACGACCTGATTGCTACGGGTGGAACGATCTATGCGGCCACCCAGCTGGTTGAATCCCTGGGCGGAGAGATTGTGGAGTGCGCGTTTATCGTTGAACTCCCTGATCTGCACGGCAAGGAAAAGATCGCAGAATACCCCATTTTTACCTTGACCGAATTTGAAGGGGAGTAGAAGCAGTTTCAATATTTCCCCTCGGGCCCAATCTCGGCGTTGGACACGCGGTTCAGCACGGAGTGCCGGTTTTCAAGCCGATCGGCGCAACCTTTAGCGCTATCCTCGAAATACTGGTAGTATTCCTCCGGTTTGCGACCCACCATTGAGGAGTAGACCAAGCGGGAAGTCCCGTAACGCGGGGAACCCCGTGTCCGCCTTGCTTGTCGGGCGTAGCTCGTAGAGCGATGACTGGACCTTGAACCCGATTGAAAACTTTGAAACTGCTTCTAAGGTTTTGAAGACACTATAAGCAGACCTGCCACGTTATTGCGGCCGTAATCCAAAACTATTGATGCTGCCGAGCTATTTCGGTCTTCCCTTCATTATCTGGCCGGCTATTTCGGCAACCCGGCCGATAATTCTTTCCTGGTCGAGCGTGACCGGCTGACGATCCTTTACCAGTATTTTTCCTCCAACCACGACTGTGTTCACATCGGCGCCGCGCATGGCATAGACGATGTGTGAGTGGGGCGCATACAGCGGTACCAGATGAGGGCTGGCGGCGTCTACCACGATGAGGTCGGCCTGTTTGCCTCGTTCGAGGCTGCCGGTCATATCCCCCAGACCGATGGCCCGGGCCCCGTCCCGGGTAGCCATTTTCAAGACCCTGGCCGCATCCAGCGTTGTCGGATCCCGGGTGACCGCCTTGTGAATTTTAGCAACGCTATCCATTTCGCTGAAAAGATCCAGATCGTTGTTGGATGCACAGCCATCGGTTCCCAACCCCACCGTGATGCCGGCGGCGATAAAATCCGGCACCGGCGCAATACCCGCCGCCAGTTTCATATTGCTTTCGGCATTGTGGGAAATTGTCACCCTGCGTGACCGCATGATGTCGATATCCTCCGTGTCGGTCCAGACAGCGTGTACCACCAGGGTGTGTTCATCCAGGATCCCGAGATCGTCCAGGTATTTCACCGGGGTAACCCCGTGCTCCTGCAGACTGGCATTGCGTTCCGCCTCGGTCTCGGCCACATGAATCTGGAACAGGACGTCTCTTTCACGGGCAGCTGCCTTGGCCGCTTTTAGTGTGTCACTGCTGCATGTGTAGGGGGAGTGACAAAAGACGGCGGGGGTGATAGTTACTTCCCGCCCCAACCATTGATCTACATATGTGCCGGCATGGGTCACATTCAAGGCCGGGTCCGGTACGCCGGGAGCCGGAAAATCAATCACGCCCTGGGCGAGAACGCCCCTCAGGCCTGCCTGGGCCACGGCGGCCGCGACGCTATCCTCATGGAAATATCCACCGCAGCAGGTCGTTGTGCCGGAAAGGAGCATTTCCAGGCAGGCCAGTTGCGTTCCCCACATCACATTTTCCGCGGTAATAAATTGGCTCTCCACTGGAAATATGTGCTCGTTCAACCAGACGTCGAGCGGCAGATCGTCCGCCAGGCCGCGAAACAGGGTCATCGGCAGGTGGGTGTGCGTGTTTACCAGGCCGGGCATGATGAACCCACCGCCGGCGTCGATGACCGTCGCGGCATCCGGCAGGGCCGTCCCCGCCTGCCTGGTGGCAACGGTTGCGATGACCCCCTTTTGAACCCCAATCAGGGCTTGTTCGATAATATCGAAGTGCTCATTGACCGTTACGGCCGTACCGTTGTGGATGATCAGATCATAGTTGGCGTGGGTCATGGTTTCACCTGGTTTCCAGCAGAATTTTGAGTACCCCGCCCGAGCGGGCCCGTTCAAAGGCCTCCAAGGCTTTGTCCAGCGGGTATGTCGCAGTGATCAATCTTTCAATCGGTATGTCCGGATGCCGCTGCAGCCGGCTGATGCCGGCCTGGAAAAGCCCGCAGCGCGACCCGATGACGGTAAGCTCATTGATCACCACCGGGGCCAGATTCAACTCGCCCTGGGATGCCAGGGTGGACTTTAAGACAATGGTGCCCCGTGGTCGGCAGATCGTCATGGCATCCAGCATTCCCCGGGGTTTCCCGGTGGCCTCCACCACCAGGTCGGCCCCGGCGACATCGGAAAGTCGCGTGGTGGTCTGCAGACTGCGCCAGCGAGCGGCCTGCAGCTTTGTGGGATGGCGGCCAACCAGGGTGACATCGCCCGCAGCGGAAGCCAGGACCCAGGCGCATAGAATGCCCAGACGGCCGTCACCGAGCACGGCTATCTTTTTGGTTCCATCCAGCCGAACTTGATCGAGAATCTCGCAGGCCGCGGAGAGCGGTTCGATAAAAACGGCCCGTTCCGTGGGCATCCCGTCGGGTATCGGGTGCAGATTGGCTGTAGGCAGCATGCAATACCCGGCCATACAGCCGTCCAGGTTCAGGATGCCCAGTACGGATCGCTCGGGGCAGTGCCGTCCCATTCCCTCCCTGCAAAACCGGCAATGGCCGCAGGCGGCATTGATTTCACCGGAGACCCGCCGGCCTATCCAATCCGCCTGGTCACATGCGCACACCTCTCCCACGAACTCGTGGCCGAGGATACCGGAAAACCCCATATAGCCCTTGACGATTTCTAAATCGGTTCGGCAGATGCCGGCTGCCAGGGTTCGGATTAATGCCCACCCCGGGGGCGGCACCGGTACTGGATATGCCGGTATGAATTTCAGACCGGCATCGAACACAACGGCCGGCATGTGCGTGGGGAGTTGACCCGGGATCATGCCGCCGGCTCCAGGTTGGAAAAAACGCGGTCCACAACCTCGATGAGACGGGGCGTGATCATTCCGGCAACATGGAGAACTTCTTCCAGAGTGGCTGGTTCGGGCTGGTCGGGATCATTTATGTTGGTAATGATCGACAGTCCCAAAACGCGCATTCCGACGTGCACGGCGGCGATCACCTCTTGTACTGTCGAGAATCCCACCGCATCGGCGCCGATGGTCCTTAAGAACCTGATTTCAGACGGTGTTTCCAGACTGGGACCTTTCAATCCAGCATACACGCCCGTTTTCAAGCCAACACCCAGTACTGCGCCTGCATCCATCGCCAACCGGCCCAGTTCGGGGTCGTATGCGGCGGTCATAGCCGGAAAACGCAGGCCCCAATCGTCTTCGTTGGGACCGACCAGCGGGTTTTCCCCCGTCAGGTTGATGTGGTCGGCAATCACCATAATATCCCCACTGGTCAGGAAAGGGGCAATGCCTCCGGCCGCATTGGTCAGGATGAGAGTTTCGACCCCCAGTGCCCGTAGGACCCGGACCGGAAACACAACTTCCTGAGGCCGGTACCCTTCGTAAAGGTGAAAGCGGCCATTCAAAGCCACTATGTTCTTTCCGTGGACCTGTCCGAAAAGCATCTGCCCGCCGTGACTGGTTACAGTAGTTTGTGGAAAGTTGGGGATTTGGCGGTAGTCCAACGTCACGACCGGGTCGAAAAAGGAAACTGCTGCATTGAGACCAGTTCCCGAGAAAAAGCCGATGGTTGGTTGGACGCCTATTCGGTCTTTTAGATATTCAGCCGATTTTGTTACGGCTGCGCGGTCACCATTCATGGGTTTTGCGGTCATTTTTCGGCTGGATCTGTTGGGTTATAATTGACTTGATTTTACCAGAAATAACCCCTGCTTGGCAAAAAAAATATTTTAAGGAATTTTGGTCCGGCAGGGGGCATGAACCCATTGACAAGGGTGCATTTGTGTGAAAAACTACCACGTCATGTTTTTATAGAATTTTAGTGGTTCTGATCTCTATTTGGTATTAATAACAGGTGGTTAACAATGGGTATCAAAGCTATACGGGAACATCCGGATATTGAAGAGAGCATGTGGACGGCCATTGATGCGGTGATTGCAGCCAACCGCGGCAAACCTGGTTCCATTATTACCGTTTTACGCGAATGCCAGGACGCTGCCGGTTACCTGCCGATCGAACTGATCGACTACATCAGCGTGAACATGAATCTTCCGGTGAGTGAGGTCTTCGGGATCGCCTCCTTCTATTCCCTCTTTTCAATGAAACCCAAAGGCCGCCACACAGTGCGGATGTGCCTGGGAACGGCCTGCTACGTAAAAGGGGTTAAAGAGGTGATGGCACGTATAACCAATACATACCAGGTAGCAGAGGGGGAAACCTCCGAAGACCGCCGGTTTTCCCTGGAAGGCGTGCGCTGTCTGGGCGCCTGCGGCCTGGCGCCGGTGATGGTTGTCGGCAGCGATACCCATGGAGATATCAGCGCAGAAAAGATAATCGATATATTGGACAAGTACGAGTAAACGATAACCCGGAGGGATTCGCTTGATTGCCCCCACGGGTTATGAAAGCGACGGTTTCTCATGAAACTATCTGAAATCCAGGAGATACTGAAAGCCGCCGTCTTAACGGGCGAAGAGCAACTCTCCAAAACGGTGGCGGCCGGCGGCGGGGCGGACTTGATGGACGATGTCCTCTCGGCGGTAGCTGAAGGCAGCGCCCTGCTGACGGGTTTGACCACCGAAAAGGTGCTGCGGACTGCCAAAATTGCCGGTGTGACCGTGATTGTCTTCGTCCGGGGGAAAGAGCCCAGTGCCAGTGTGCTGGAACTGGCCAAATCCTATTCCCTCCCCGTTATGACCACGAAGTATTCTCTCTTTGTTGCTTGCGGACGGCTTTATATGAACGGTTTGCGCGGGATGGACGGATCATGGTGATTCGCAGCAGACGAGTTGATGGGGACCCCGGCCAACACGGGGACAGCTTCCGGAATGAGGAGATCTGATGCAGAGATTGACCAGGGAAACACTTGCCGAGAAACAGGCCCGGGAAAAGCAGCGGCTGACCGACACAACCGTCAAAAAGCTTTTGATTTGCGGCGGTACCGGGTGTCATGCCATGGGTAGCATTGCGCTTAAAGAGACCCTTGAAAATGAACTGGCGGCCAAGGGGCTGCAGGAAAAGGCCCAGGTGATCGAAACCGGGTGCAACGGGTTCTGCGCCATGGGGCCCCTTATGGTCATTCAGCCGGATGGGGTTTTTTACCAGAAGATCAAATCGGAGGATGTACCGGAACTTGTTGAAGAACACCTGATCAACAACAAACAGGTGAAAAAACTGCTCTACAAGAACCCAGTCACCAAAAAGCGCATTCCCATACAGGACGACATTCCCTTTTTTGCGAACCAGATGCCCCGTGCGTTGCGCAACAAGGGCATTATCGATCCCGAATCCATTGACGACTATATCGGACGGGACGGTTATCAGGGGGTGGCCAAGGCCCTGCTGGACATAGCGCCGGACGATATTGTTGAACAGGTCAAGATTTCCGGTATGCGTGGCCGGGGCGGGGCCGGGTTTCCCACCGGTATGAAATGGGCCTTTGCGAAGGCCAGTCCCGGGGAAGTGAAATACGTGTTGTGCAACGCAGATGAGGGCGACCCGGGGGCGTTCATGGACCGGAGTATCCTGGAAGCCGATCCGCACGCCGTGATCGAAGGCATGATTATCGCAGCCCGGGCCATCAATGCCCACATGGGGTATGTCTACGCTCGGACCGAATATCCCCTGGCCATCAAGCGGCTGCAGATTGCCATCGACCAGGCCACGGCCCGTGGCCTGCTGGGAACCGACATCCTGGGTTCCGGATTCGATTTTTCAGTTGAGATTTACCAGGGGGCCGGCGCTTTTGTGTGCGGTGAAGAAACCGCCCTCATGCGATCGATCGAGGGCCGCCGGGGAATGCCGCGACCACGGCCGCCGTTTCCCGCTCACAAGGGCCTTTGGGAAAAGCCCACCATATTGAATAATGTGGAAACCCTGGCCAATATTCCCCAGATCATCCTCAACGGCGGGCAGTGGTACGCCGATGTGGGCACCGAGACAAGTAAAGGCACCAAAGTGTTCGCCCTGTCCGGGGATGTCAACAATATCGGACTGCTGGAAGTCCCCATGGGGACCACGCTGCGTAACATTATTTACGATGTCGGCGGTGGCATTCCGGGCAAAAAGAAGTTCAAAGCGGTTCAGCTGGGTGGGCCCTCGGGCGGGTGCGTGCCGGAAGCATACATCGATACCCCGGTTGACTACGAAGAAATTGCCAAGGTCGGCGCCATCATGGGCTCCGGCGGGGTCATCGTGATGGATGAGAACACCTGCATGGTGGACATGGCGCGCTTCTTCATGGAATTCATCCAGGACGAATCGTGCGGCAAGTGCACCCCCTGTCGGGAGGGCACGCGCCGGCTGCTGCAGACGCTTGAAAAGATCTGTGACGGACACGGCACCGCCGAAGATATCGAAGCCCTGGAGTCCCTGTCCGACGTCATTCGCAGCACGGCCCTGTGCGGGCTCGGGCAGACGGCCCCCAACCCGGTGCTGTCCACTTTGCGCTATTTTCGGGAAGAGTACGACGCACACATCGATGAACGCCGGTGTCCGGCCAAACGCTGCATCGAGTTGCTCGAATTCAGGGTCGATCAAGAGGCCTGTACAAAATGCGGCCTTTGTTTCAAGGCGTGCCCGACCGAGGCCATCACCTGGAAGAAGAAACAGCCGGCGCGCATCCACAACGAGAAGTGTATCAAATGCATGACCTGTTTCGAAAAGTGTAAGTTTGACGCAATATTCTAGAAGCCATCTCAAAAAAGTCTTTTAGCCCAAACTCGGCGTTGGGCGCTCGGTTCAAGTCCTAAAAATACTGGAGTATTCCTCCGGGTTGAACCTCGCGGCCGCCTTGCACCACGTTAGGCATTAGCTTCGCGTCATTTTGAACTAAAATCCATTTTTTGAGATAGCTTTTAACAATCAGGGATTTCATAACTGGAGAATTGAACATGCTACAAGCGGTTTTCATTCTGGGTGGACTCGGGGTCGTGGTTGGTATCGGACTGGCCCTAGCTTCAAAGGTTTTCTACGTTTATGTGGATCCTCAAATACTGGCCGTCGATGATGCGCTGCCCGGCGCTAATTGCGGCGGTTGCGGATTGCCGGGCTGCTTTCCCAATGCCGAAGCGATCGTCAAAGGGGAGGCGGCGCCCAATTCGTGCGTGGTGGCCGGTGCCGACACGAACGCAGCAATCGCGGCCATCATGGGTGTCGCCATCGAAGCCAAAGAGCCCGATATTGCGCTGCCGGATTGTACCTATGGCGTTGCCGAGGCGGATACCAAATTCAATTACGATGGGGTCTCGGATTGCCGGGGGGCCGCCCTGCTGAGTGGTGGCATGAAAGTGTGCACCATCGGGTGCCTGGGACTCGGCACCTGCGCCGATGCGTGCCCCTTCAATGCCATTGTCATGGGCCCGGAGGGCCTGCCGGTTGTCAAGCAGAAGTTGTGTACCGGTTGCGGCACCTGTGAGCGCGTGTGCCCGAAGCACATCATCAAGCTTTCTTCCGTGACCCGGAGGATACTGCGTGAATACACAACCGACGACTGTACCACGCCCTGCCAGCGCGCCTGCCCGGCGGGGATCAACATTTGTGAATACATCCGGCAGATTTCTTTAGGGGATTACCGCCGGTCTGTGCAGGTGATCAAAGAACGCAATCCTTTCCCGACGGTGATCGGTCGCATCTGCCCACGGCCCTGTGAGGAAGAATGCCGGCGCAAGTACGTCGATGAGCCGGTGGCGATCAATTTTCTCAAACGGTATGCCGCTGATTATGAGCGCGATAAAGGCGAGCGGGTCCAGCCCTTTTGTGCCCCGGCCACCGGCCGCAAGGTTGCGATTGTGGGGGGCGGCGTCCAGGGGCTTTCGGTGGCTTTCTTCACGGCCCGGCTGGGGCATGCGCCGACGGTTTACGAGGCCGGCGATCATCTCGGGGGGCTGCTCAGAAGCGCTATTTCCCGTTATCGCCTCTCTATGGATATCCTGGATTGGGACATCCAGGGGGTGCTTGAAATAGGTGTAGAAGCCAAAACCGGGCGGATGCTGGGCAAGGACTTCACTTTGGATGAACTGCTGGGTGATGGGTACGAAGCCGTCTTTCTCGCGGCCGGCGGATGGGACAGCAAACTGCTCCGGAGCGGCGGCGGCAAAACCGAGCAGAGCGTGCCGGGTACCTACCTGCTGATCGATCTGCTCAATGAAAGTAAACACCGGACCGGCGCTGTGGAACTGAAAGATGACGTGGTGATTTACGGCGGATCGGCCGCGGTTATTGATGCGGCTGTGGTTTGCCGCCAGATGGGCGCCGCCAATGTCACGGTCCTTTTCCGGGGAAGCGCCGCGGATATCGACTTGGGGGTCAAGGCCCGGGAAACGGCTGCTCGCGAGGGTGTCCAGCTCGTTTACGGGGGTGCGATTACCCGCCTGCAGGGCAGTGGTCGCAACCTGGAGCAGGTTGCTTACCAGACATCCGCCCAAGGGGACCCGCAGACCCTGGCGGCCGGAACGCTGTTTCTGGCCAGCGGGCGCATGCCGGAACTGATCTTCAGAAAAGTCGTTTCCGAGAATGTGACCGGAGACGCGGCGGCCGCTGAAGGTCAGGCCGACGGCCCGCTGGCGTGGGAAGGTATCTGCCCCTATAAAAAACCGGCCTTCAAAGATGAAGCCGGCCTGCTGGCAGCCGGGGACGAACTTACCGATTTCAGCGCGGCCATCAAAGCAATCGGCGCCGGTCGCCGCGCGGCGGCCTCGGTCCACCAGGCCATGTACGACCTGGGGCCGGAGCTGGCCCCGGACGTGGTGCAGTCGGAAGCGGACATCCAGAACGTTTTTGCGGTAGAGCGGGTTGCGGCCGCCCCACGGCAGATCATGCCGCTGTGCAGTGGACCCGAGATGGATAAATGCGGGGAACTTGAACTGGGTTTTGCCCAGGAAGCGGCCGCTGCTGAAGCCGGACGCTGTCTGCAGTGTGGTTTGATCTGCTATAAAAAAGAGGCCGCCGCCGAAATTCCGGTAGAACCGGCAGCGGCCGCCGGCTAGTGAACCGAATCGTAAAAGGTCCGGAGGACCTTCATAACACAACCGGCATCATTCCTTCTATCTCAGGGCCCGTTTTCCTGACGGCTGCTCAGGCTCCGTGGACACCAAGCGAGCCCGTGGTCGGTACTAGAAAATGGGCCCGAGTTTTAGGACCGTTTTCCACTCTCGCTCGGCGGGAAACCAGTTCCGGCCGGCTGTTTGCTCAGGAGTAGAAGTGGCGACCGAACAAGCTACAGTAACAGTTGTCAGCCCCGCCGGTACCTGGGTGGAAGCGACGCCATCCGCCGCCTGCGAAGGCTGTGCATCCCGGGGTTCCTGCCACGCCGTCGGCAAAGAACGCAACAGTGTGCAGGTGATCAATCGCCTGGATGCCCGGGTGGGGGATACGGTGGTGATCACCTTTGCAACCGGATCCCTGCTAAAAGCCTTATTCTTGCTGTATATTGTTCCCATAATAGCCCTGTTGGCCGGGGCTTGCGCGGGGAATTGGGTGCTGGCACCTTATTTAAACCGCAATCCTTCGATCGTGGCGGCCATCACCGCCTTTGTCTTGTTTTTTGCCGCCCTTTGGCTCGCGAAGTTCAAAGCCGGCGAGATGGAGAAAAAAGAGGCCTATCGTCCTAAGATCACACGTATAGCCCAGCGGGCCCCGTTGCAGCCGACCATCCCGGTTACGGCCATGAAAGAGTAGGTGGTATGGCGTCAGTGTTCGACCGACCCTATTTCTTCGATGCCGGTCTGCGATTCGCCTGCCGCCGGTGCGGAACCTGCTGTACGGGGACGCCGGGAATCATTCGGGTGTCTGCAGAAGAAATTGATGAGATCGCTGCGTATTTAGATATCCCGCACCAGCAGTTCCGACGAGATTTTCTCAGACGAAGGCAAGCCACGTTGAGTATCGGTGAACATCCCGATGGCCGGTGCTTTTTCTATGATCAGGGGTGCCGCATTTACCCGGTGCGGCCCCGGCAATGTCGGGCGTATCCCTTCTGGTTCAACATCCTGCGGGCGGAAAGCCGCTGGGTACGAGAAGCGCAGCAGTGCCCCGGAATCGGGAAAGGCCGGCTTTACACCCGCGCAGATATTTTGCTCCGCGTGGCCCAGAATATGTCCGATACCGCAAGTCGGTAATCAACTTATTGGGCGCCTCGGGCTCAAGCGGGTGAAACCGCCCGGCGCTGCAGCGTGACCAGGGTGGCACCCCAGCCGCCGGCTTCGGGTGGCGCGGGAGCAAAGGATTGGACCAGCGGATGCTTTTCCAGCAACGCCAGAACGCCCTTTTTAAGGACGCCCTTGCCTTTGCCATGAATTACCCGGACGGTGTAGATATTGGCCCGGATACATTCCTGGAAATAGGTGTCCAGCAGATCCGGCACCTCGGCGGGTCGAAACAGATGCAGGTCGAGCACATCTTCAATGGGGACGATGATAGGTTCCATGCCCCTGCATACCACAGGCAAGCAAGAGACAAAAGTTTTCCTTCAGATGGCCTTTAAAATGGTGATGCGATGTTAATCTTCGGCGGCTGTTTGCTGATACTCCTGGCATATTTTCTGGGGTCCATTCCTTTTGGCCTGGTGCTGACCCGCCTGTTTACCTCCATCGATATTCGCCGCACCGGCAGCGGGAACATTGGGGCGACCAATGTGCGTCGCCTGGCCGGCAACCTGCTTGGTTTGCTGACCCTGCTGGGAGATGTTTTGAAAGGGTTCCTGCCGGTTCTGCTGGCCCTGGCCCTGTTCCGGGGGGAACCGCGTGAACTGTCCGAGATCCTTACCACCGGCGTGGCCGTGGCCGCCTTTGCCGGGCACCTCTTTCCGGTTTACCTGGGATTTAAAACCGGTGGTAAAGGTGTGGCTACGGCCCTGGGCGGCTGCCTGGCGCTCTCACCACCGGCCGGGCTCATTTTTCTGTTGGTATTCGTTCTCATGGTAAAGACCATGCGGCGGGTTTCGCTGGGGTCGCTAGCCGGAGCCGTCGTCCTGGTACCCGCGGTCGGGTTTTTCACGGGCAGTGTTGCCTATACAACCGGTAGTCTGGCAATGATGGGATTTATTTTTTTCCGGCACCGGGACAATTTGCAAAGGATTCTGGCCGGTTCCGAACCGACCATCGATCAAAAACCGGACCGGGAACCGATGGACAGCTGACCAGCGGCTATAAGTTGTCTTAAATACGGATTTTTGGTTCCCCGCATAATTCGCGCGGGATCTACTACTAGTCAAGACGGGCGCTATATTCGAACCGGAGGTGCCAGCGAAAGCCAATGCCCATCGTGGTAAATACTCCAGTATTTCGATGAGTTGGTCCGCGTTCTAATTGGTAGGATGCCTAACGGAGGCGATTCGCTCGCCCATTCAGAGCCCAACAATGTCTATCGGCCGCAGCTTAAGCGGAGGCTGAAGATTGGGCAAGAAGACTTTTTTGAGATAGCTTCTAATCAGGGGTGCAACCCGTATGCGCAAAATATACTTTCTATCCTTGAACATGATTCAGTTCGTGCCCTATGCTTACGGGCTGTTGCGTTGCTATGCCGAGCAGTCCCGGGTAATCCGTGACCACTATGCTTGGCAGGAACCTTTCTGCCGGCTGGAGCCCGTGGCCAGCCTCGTGTCCAAAATTACCCGGCCGGATCTGTTGTTCTTGTCCTGCTACGCGTGGAATTTCAACCAGCAGATCGAGGTTGCGCGGCAGGTGAAGACCCGGTATCCGCAATGCCGGGTTGTCTGCGGCGGTCCCCATATCCCCCACGACAGCACCGGCTATCTGGAAACGTATCCGTTTATCGACATTCTGGTGCATGGCGAGGGTGAAATACCGGTGCGCAACCTTCTGGAGGAATTGCTGCAGGCCGAACCGAATCTGGCGCAGGTGAAGGGGATCAGCTATCGGCACGACAATAAAACCATCCAGACTGCGGTGAGTGAAAAACTGCCCAAAGACCTACCGGTGCCCAGCCCATATTTGCAGAGCCTGTTTACGTCTTTTCTCACCTCCGCCGACAAGGCCAATAAGATCGCTCTGTGGGAGACCAACCGGGGCTGTCCTTTTTCCTGCTGTTTCTGCGATTGGGGGGTCCGCACGACCAATAAGGTTCGGCTGCACCAGATGGATCGCGTCCAGGCGGAGGTCGATTACTTCGGACGCCATAAGATAGAAGACATTTACATCACCGATTCAAATTTCGGCCTGTTCGAGCGTGACCTTGAAATCGCCAGGCTGCTGGCAACGTGTAAGGAAAAGTACGGCTACCCACAGAGGGTTCGGATCCAATTTGCGAAGAAAACCAACCGTACCGTATTAGAAATCTCCCGCCTGCTCTTTGAGCACAACATGCTGTGGGGCACAACGCTCTCTATGCAAAGCGTGGATATGACCGTGCTGGAGGCCATCAAACGTCCCAAGGTCAGCCTGGCGGAGTACAAATCCGCCAAAGAACAATACCAGGCCTACCGCATTCCCACCTATACCGAGTTGATCCTGGGATTGCCGCGGGAAACCCGTAAATCTTTCATCAAAGGCATCTGCACCCTGTTCGAAATTGAAATGCATGACGATTTCCGGACCTTCGAACTGGTGCTGCTGCCCAACGCTCCCCTGGCCCAGCCGGCCATGCGGGAAAAATACGGATTGCAGACCCGGCGTAAACCCATGCGGATCGCCGATGATGGATGCCAGACCGAATATGTGGAGCTGGTATTTGCCACCAATACCATGTCATTGACCGACTGGGAGGACTGTTTCGTCTTTTCCGAAATGGCCCAGGCCCTGCACAACGGGGGCTACACCCGCTTTCTGGCCATATATCTGCACCGCACCGGACAGATGACCTATTACGATTTCTATACCGCCCTGTTTGACTGGATGCTTTCGTCGGCGAAACCAACTCTCCAAGCGCTGTCTCGGATCAGGCGACTCATCCATGATTTCTATGAAGATCCTGAGATGCCCCAGATTAATCGAGCGCTGACCCAACCGGATATTACCGAATTCCTGGCGTCCTTTAACCCGGACCGCAAGGGCTGGCAACTGTGGACTTACATCTGGCTGTGGCTTGCGGATCACAGGCCAGAATTCTACCGGCTTTTGAGGACCTTTCTGGCCAGACAGGCAATAGGCGTGACCGGTGAAATGGAAGATCTGCTACGCTACCAGGAGGAGATCATGTTGAGCCAGGACTATGATCCGGCGGTCGGCAAGTCCGTGGCCTACCAATACGACTGGCCGGCCTACTTCAACCGGGGGGCGCCCCTCGTGCAGCAAGCGGTGCGCCTGCACTATCAGGATGTCCACATGGGCGCCTCCTACCAGTACGACCTGGCCCCCAACGACCGTAAAAAATATGTAACCGCCGCGATCGGTTTTTCCTACCCCTATTCCAAATTCCGGCATTTCTTTCACCAGCCGGCGACTGCTAAAATAGAAATTGCCGGCTAACATCATCTGGGAACGCCCTGCCTGGCATTAAAGCGGCCAAACCTTGGGGATCAGAATCGAGGCCAGGCCGATCACCAGCAGATTCAACGGCAACCCCAGCTTGACGTAATCGGAAAAACGGTACCCGCCCGGACTGTAAACCAGCAGGTTGGTCTGGTATCCGATGGGGGTGGCGTAGCATGCACTGGCGCCGAAGCAGACACCGACGATAAAAGGCTTGGGATTCACGCCCAGAGCCACGGCGGTTGAAATGGCTATGGGCAGCAGCAGCACGGCAGTAGCGTTATTACTCAAAAGGTGGGTGCAGATACTGGTGAGGGCGATGATGCCCACCAGGACATATTCCGGATTCAGACCCTGAAAAAGACTCAGAAACAGGTGGGCGTAAAGCTCTGTGGCGCCGGTTTTCTGCATGGCCAGGCCCAGAGCAATGGTGCCGACGATTAAAAGCAGCACTTCGGACTGCAGCGTCCGGTAGGCATCCTTAAGGCTGAAGCAGTGGGTGAGGGCCATGGCCAGCACGCCGGCCAGTGAGCAGATCATGATATCGGCCAGCCCTAAACTGGCGGCTGCCACCACCCCGGCAAAGATGCTGGCGGCAATACCGGCCTTCTCCTTATCGATCATGGCGTGGTGGATATCTTCCAGGATCACGAAGTCCGTCGAATTGCGGATGGTGGGCAACTTGTCGCGCGGGCAGCGAATCAAAATGACGTCACCAATTTTAAGCCGGACCTTCTGGATCTTGCGGTAAGCGTAATGGCTGCGGCGACTTCGGATGGCAATGATGCGGATATCCGGATCGTGCTGCAAAACGGTGGAGAGGAGCGGGGCGCGCAGCAGTCGGGATACCGGCGGCACAATCAGTTCGATGATCAGGTCATCCTTCAGGCCGCCGCCAAAGGTCATGTCTTCTTCCCCGTGGGCCAGTATGAGGACCTCTTTTTTCAAGCAGCCCAGCAAATCTTCCGCCGATCCCTTGACCAGCAGAATATCCGCAGCTTGAATGGCCAGGGGGCTTCGCTCCGGATCAAGTACATGGCCATTGCGAAATACTTCGATGACACTCAAGCCGTACTCTGCTTCTGCGGCGCCGGCGATATCGTCCACCGCGATCAGGGGGCTTTGGGCCGGGACAACGAGTTCGGCGATGTAGCGTTTGTCTTTGCCATGATCGAGCTCACACACCGGTCCGGTGCGGGCCGGCATGAGCAACGGGGCGAAAACCAGCAGAAAGATAATACCGACCAGAGCGATGGGCACACCGATTTGGCCCAGTTCGAACATGGTGAGTTGCTCATAACCGTAGGTAGCGGCCAGATCACTGACAATAATGTTGGTCGACGTGCCGATCAGGGTACAGGTCCCGGCCAGGATGGAGACGTAGGACAGGGGGATCAGCACTTTGGAAGGGGAAAAGCCATACTCGCAGCTCAGGGCCATCACGATCGGGATAAACAGGACCACCACGGGCGTGTTGTTGATGAAGGCCGAGGCCGCGGCGACGGTCACGAATATGAGGATGGTGGCGTAGACCTGTCTCCCGCGGGACATACGCATAACCGCCGCGGTCACGAAATCAACTGCCCCGGTCCGGATCAACCCCCGGCTCAACAGAAACATGGCGGCCACAGTTATAACGGCCGGGTTCGCAAATCCGGCGACTGTCTCCGTGGGGGTTAATGTATTGGTCAGCGCCAGGACCACCATGATCCCGATGGCGGTTTTATCGACGGCCACCTTTTCGGATATCAACAGGACCAGGGTGGCTGCCAGAATGAACGTGACCAGAATGATGTGTGCATCAAATGCCGCCATCCGATTTATCCCCGTAATTGCAGTATCCCCGCGCCGGGCTGCACGAAAGTTCGTTTCCGTCTAAGATAACCACTCAATGCGGGTTGACAAAAAAAAGCGCTCACATCCGGCTGTAGCTGAAGTTGGGCCGGCCACTCAGCCGGCCAAAGAAATCAAAAAAGCCAACACGCCGGTTAATACAAAAAGAGATTCGGCAATGAATTCAAGCCGGATGCCGGGCATGATCCGTCCCTGCTGGTAGGCAATCGCCGCTGGTAGGAAGAGCAGGGGACATAGGGAGAGCAAATACCCGAACCACGGGACGATGTGGAATACGCCGGCGAAGGCCAGCGTACCGGCGCCGGTTATCAGCATCGCCTTCAGCAGCACCCGGGTTTGTTTTTCACCGAAGGCGACCGGAATCGTCTCTTTGCCGACAATACGGTCCCCTTGAATGTCCAGTAGATCGAAGAAGGCCGTCCGCACGAAGACCATGCAGGTAGACCAGATGAAGACTGCAGCGGTAGCCGGCGCGGACACCTCGTCCGCGTGGCGCAGGGCGGGTAAAATGGCAGTGACAACCCCCCAGGCCACGGCAATCAGGACCGTCTTGGATCCTGGGATGTCCTTGATCCGGTGGTAGCGTATCTGTTTGAACCTGGCGGGCACCAGGTTCAAGTTGTATGAAAGGCCGGTCACACTCATGGCCAGCAGAACCGCAAACGGTATCGGCCCCAGCGAATAGGCCGTGGCCAGCCCGACACCGCCGGCCAGAACAGCGAGCATCCCCAACAGGTGGCGGTTGCTTTCATAGAACCGGGCGCGCAGCGGGTCATTATAATGATCGGACTTCTTCCCGGTGAGGTTGTTGATGATGTGCATCGAAAGCACATACAAAAAAGCGATCAGGACATGGGGAAAGTTCTGGGTCGCGCCCAAAAGACGCGTACAGGCATAGCACAGGCAGCCGGCGCCGAAGGCCACATAGATGTTGGTCAATAAAAGGGCCTGCTGGAGGTTGAACAACGTCCGTTTCCAACCGGACAGCCGGCTCACGGGAATCAGTTCCAAGACCCGGCAAATTTTACGGATAATCCAGTTCGGGGTAGACGCACCGGCTGTGATGCCGATGGTTTCCGCACCGGCCAGGGCATCGAGATCCAGGTCCTCTTCCGTCTCGATATGATAGGTCGGCTTGCCGGACTGTCGGGCGATTTCCGCCAGGCGGACAGTGTTGCCGCTATTGCGCCCGCCGACGACGATAATGGCATCTACCTGGGTGGCCAGTTCCGTTATCTCCGCCTGGCGTTTACTCGTGGAATCACAGATCGTGTCATAGACTTTGTAATGCGGCCGTTCGGCGGCGGCCCACTGCTTGACGGTATCGTAAAATTCGGTGTTCTGCGTCGTCTGGGCGACGATGATGGCCTGCTCGAAGGGGGGCAAGGCGGCCAATTCAGACAGGTTGTTGACCACATGGCCCTGGCTGCCGGCATAGCCTTTCAGGCCGATTACCTCCGGGTGATCCCGGTCTCCGATGATGATGGAGGCATACCCTTTCTCGGTGTGTTTACGGATGATGGTCTGAACGCGAATCACGCGGGGGCAGGTGGCATTGATAACTTTGAACCCGGCGTCTTCCAGACCCATCTGAGCTTCCGGGGGTACGCCATGCGCCCGGATCAGGGTAGTACCGGTACCTTCTGCGGGAATTGCAGCGAGGCTGTGGATGCCCTTTTCTTTGAGCAGATCGAGAACCTGGGGGTTGTGGATCAGGGGACCATAGGTGTTGATCGGTTCCGGCTGGCTGCCGGGTGCTTCGAGCACCATATCGACCGCCCGGCGAACCCCCATGCAGAAACCCGCGGTTTTGGCAATGATTATTTTCATTTACCACAAGCAGCAGGGGCCCTTACAGGTCCCCGAGCGGGCTGAGGTAGATGTTATGATCCACGAGGGCGAGGGAGTGAATCTTCGCTTTGATAAATTTCTGTTCGCCGAAAATATTCATCAATTTCAGGCCATCGTCTTCCGGTTCTACGGAATCGACGGATTCCATGACGAGGGTTTTGTCTTCGCCTTCAACAAGGTAGGCATTGGCTTCACACATGGTTATCCTCACTCAAGAATAGTTTTTAGGTTGTCATCTATCAGGGCATCGATGAGGTGTGGCAGAGGTGCCTGGGCCAGGCCCACGATCTCGACGTTTTCCTGTGAAAGCGGGAGCAACAGCTTGCGGGCCGGGCTGGTTGCGACCGCCCGGGCCATGGCCGGTGTCAATTCGCCCATCATGGCGTTGGTCATGATGATACTTACCGGGCCAATAATGATGTCAGCCGTTGGCACCGTGCAGACGATGGCATTTTCCCCGGAGGCGCCCCGGTTTGCGCGGGCTTTCAGCATCTGGGCGGTGGCGATCGCGTTTGTGCCCAAGGCGACGATTTCCATGCGACCGCCGACGGCCGCCGTCAGACGTTTTATAATCGCACTGCCGATCCCGCCTCCCTGACCATCAATCACACAGATTCTTTTCATTTTGTGGTGGCCTCAACATGCTGACCTTGCGCTGCAGGCCAGCGGTATTCGGCTACGCCGTTGAAAAATTCAGCAGGTTGTTTGGGCGGAGGGCTGTAAGGCATACCTGCCGGACGGAATCACGCTCCGGAAACGCAGATGCCCGCCCGAACCGGTGACCCTTCAGGAAAACGAAGATTTTGCCTCATGCTGAACACCCTCTGCCTAACAAACTGTCTACCGGGTGACTATCAGATCAGTCTGAGAGCGTCAATAAAAACAGCCACTTTACGCAGTCTTTAAAATTGGTCCTCAGGGCCAAGCCTGTCCCGCTTATCGGGAGTCAGACATAATTGGCACTGCCGTCAAAGACTGTGGCCAGTGCTTGGAGGGAGTCAAAGTTGGGCGTGATCCGAAGCCGCGCTGGTGCGTTTGTCTCACCCGTTATGGTAGGACGTGAACTGATAGCATTATCTCTTCATAAAGCACGGCCGGTTTCCGGTCTGGGCCCGAATTAAGGAATCCTGCCAATTGGCTAAAACTAGTGGGTGCAACGATTCCTGAACATTAGTCACTTTAAGCTCTGGGGTTTGGGGCAAAACCCTTTCAGGGGCAATCCAATGTCTGGCCCTGTGGGTCAGCATCCTCTACAATTTGCGAATCTTGGCTTTGCTTCGCCGGGCCTTCTTCGACAGTCGGCGGCGGGGTCCTTTCTTGCGGGTAGTGGGTTTCCACCCGGCGTCAGGCTCGGTCTCCATTCCCTTGGCATCCAGATACCCGGCCAGCTGCAATCTTTGTTCAAACGCGGGCGAGTCTATGATTGCGGCGCCCCTGGACTGGGCGAAGTTGGTCACTTCCCGGTCGGAGCTGACCACCAGGGCGCCCTCTCTTTCACGGGCCGCCATTCGCTTTATAACCTGGTCGGCGGTTTCACCGCGGTGTGAAAAGACTACGGCAATGCCTTTGTACCGGTCCCGGTCCGGGGTGAATCCCGGGGCCCGGGTGCCGTCAAAGACCACGGTTATATTGTGGGCTTTGAACCGTTTGTAGCCGGCCAGCAGGTCCAGCAGGGCTTCTCGTCCGGTCTGGAGATCCATCCTGTCCAGCCGGCCCAAATCCGCGGATTGGCGAATGAGATTGTAACCATCAATGATGATATGAATCGGCAAACCGGATTAGTGTTTGAGCAAACCCAGCAAGCGGTCAAGGTCGTCGTTGCTGTAGAACTCGATTTCGACACTGCCCTTTTGCTGTTTGCGTTTAATCCGGACCCGGGTGCCGAAATGGCGGGAGAGATCCTCTTCCAGGCCGGTAAAATAGAATTGTTCGGAATCCGTTGGCGCGGCGGCTGATGGGGGCGTCTTTTTCTTCAGTCGTTTGATCAGCTTTTCAGTCTGGCGCACGGAGAGTTTTTTTGCCACCACTTCCCGCCAGGCGGATAGCTGGCCGGCCCTGGTATCGATGCCCAAGAGGGCCCGGGCATGCCCCATGCTGACCGTGTTATTGGTAATGCTGGCTTTGATTTCTTCCGGGAGTTGGCGCAGCCGCAGAAAATTGGCAACGGCACTGCGGCTTTTGCCGACTCTCTCGGCGGCCTGGTCCTGGGTGAGATTGAACTCGGTTATCAGGCGATGGTAAGCGTCGGCCTCTTCGATGGGGTTGAAATCTTCCCGCTGGATGTTTTCGACGATAGACATTTCCAGCATCTGGGCGTCGGTAAGGTTCTTGATCATGACCGGCACCTTATCAAGACCGGCCATTTTGGCTGCCCGCAGGCGACGTTCTCCAGCCACCAGTTCATAGCCGTTGGTGTCCTTGCGCACGATAAGCGGCTGTATGACCCCCTGGGTTTTGATCGATTCGCAGAGTTCCTCCAGTTCAGCGGCGGCAAAGTGGGTCCGAGGCTGGTAACGGTTGGGGCTTACCAGGTCTACATCGCACTCAATAAACCCTTTGTCGGTGTCCGGCTCGGTCGTGGGGGCAGTGGTCGGAATCAGGGCGGCGAGTCCCCGGCCGAGGGCCTGCTTTTTGCGTTTCTGCGGTGCAGCGGTTTTCTTTTTGGCAAGGTTTTGTTTCTGCATCGAGTTCCTTTGATTCAGCCTGTCGATAATTTACCGGTCCATTATTTCACGAGCGAGCTCAAAATAGCTGGTGGCGCCGGCGGAAGTGGCATCATAGAGCAAGATCGGTTTTCCGAAGCTGGGTGCCTCGCTGAGCCGCACATTGCGCGGAACCATCGTGTTGAAGACGAGATCGTTGAAATGTTTTTCAGCTTCATCAGCCACCTGGTACGATAGATTGGTCCGCTTGTCGAACATCGTCAGCAGGATACCGCCCACCTCAAGATCGGGGTTCAGACCGGATTTTATCAGTTGCATGGTCTGCATGAGCTGGCCGATGCCTTCAAGCGCATAGAATTCGCACTGCAGGGGAATCAACAGGTGTTGGGCAGCCGTCATGGCGTTGACCGTCAGCAGGCTCAGCGACGGTGGGGAGTCGATGATGATGTATTCAAAATCGTTGGTTATATCGGCCAGCAGGTTTTTGAGAACCAATTCACGACCGCTGGCTTCCATCATTTCAACCTCGAAACCGATCAGTTCGACCAGGGCCGGGATGGCTTTGAGCGTCGGTATTTCTGTGTCGGTGATCAGGGCCCCGGCCGGCGCGGCGCCGATCATGCCGTGATAGAGGTTGCGGTCGACCGCAGACTTGTCGATACCCACGCCGGTGGTTGCGTTGCCCTGAGGGTCGCAATCTACTAGCAGTGTGGATTTCTCAGAAACGGCCAGGGCCGCGGCAAGGTTGATGGCCGTGGTGGTTTTCCCGACGCCACCTTTCTGGTTGGCAATGCAGATGATGTGTGCCATAATCACGAACCCCTATCATATCTGGCGGGATTTTTAAAGCCAGACATTTTCCCGGAGGCGGCCCACCTGCCCGGTTGCCGTCCCGCTTGTAAGCCCGGCCCACCACTGTCTTGGCCACCGCTGTGTTGGATACGGTAGGATGGAAAGACCGACTTAGGATTTAGGTAGTTATGCAACGGCTAGCTTCAAAAACGATTGTGCGGGTGACCTTGATGGCACTCCTGGCAAGCCTGGTTCTGCCCTCCCAACTTGGGGCCCTGACCTATTCAAAGGAAGAAGAGTTCGGCCGCGAATTTGCCCGCTACGTGGAAACCCACATGCAGGTGATCGATGATCAGTTCATCGCCGGGTATGTTGAGTCCGTGGGCCGGCGGGTACTTTCCCATTTTCCTCCCCAGCAGCTGAAGTTTCGATTTCGGGTGATAAAATCGGATGTTTACAACGCTTTTGCAGGACCGGGCGGGCACATTTTCATCCACAGCGGTCTCATTGCCGCGATGGAATCCGAAGATGAACTGGCCGGTATTCTCGGGCACGAAATTGCCCATGTGACCAGTCGCCACATATCCCAGAAATTGGCCCGCCAGAAAAAAATCAGTTATGTCACCTTGGCCGGCATTGTAGCGGGTGTCCTGCTCGGGGCCTCCGGGTCGTCGACCGGTGCCCAGGCCGTGACATACGGTACCATGGCGGCCGGTCAATCCGCGGAATTGGCCTATAGCCGTGAAAACGAACTGGAAGCAGATGAGAAGGGGTTGCATTCCATTGCGGCGGCCGGATACGACGGCTACGGCCTGGTAAGAATCCTCAAGAAAATGCGCAACCGTGAGTGGTTCGGCACCAAACAAGTGCCCACCTACCTGAAACCCACCCCGCCACCGAAGACCGGATATTGTACATTGACGGCTGGATGGCAAATCATGCAGGCGACCTGCGTCCCACAAAAGTCGGCAACCCGCGCGGGTTCGAAGTAGCGCACACCCGGGTCCTGGCACTGTATACCGACCGGCAACTGGCCCTCAAAACGTTGAAACGTCGGTTGGACGAGCAGCCGGAGCAAGCCATCGCCCATTACGGGTACGGTCTGGTGCTGGCCCGCAGCGGCAAATACGACCAGGCCACTGCGCACTTCGAAACAGCCTTGCGAATCAGGCCGTTTGATCCCTACCTGCTGGGAGAATTAGGGCAGGCCCAATATTTCGGGGGACATTACCGGCAGGCCCTGGACAATCTCGAGGCGGCCATCAAGATTTTTCCTGAGTTTGCAGATGGTTTGTTTTACCTGGGGCGCACCTATCAACAGTTGGGTATGTATCCGGAAGCGGTCGTTCACCTGGAAGGGTTGTATGATTTGGCCCCGCGCTACCCCCGGCTCACTTATTTTTTAGGTAATGCCCACGGAAAACTGGGGCAACTGGGCAAGGCGCACTACTATTTGGCCCTTTATTATCTGCAAAAGGGCGAGCGGAAAACCGCCCGGTTTCACCTTGAGCGGGCCAAGGGGGCTGAAACCGATCCCGTGAACAAAGACCGTATCGAGGACCTGCTCAGCAAAATCAAACCGGTCAAACCCGGTCAAAAGACACCCTGAAATTGGGCGGGGCCAGCGGCCTGACTTGAACACATATTGACGCAAGGCGGCTAGCTGCGGTCAAAATGCGAAAATTGCATGGAGAAGGTGCCGCGGCCCTGGGTGGCTGAGCGCAGGGCGGTGGAGTAACCGAACATCCGGGCCAACGGTACGGTCGCCTTGATGATCTGGATGCCGGTTTTATGCTCCATGGATTCAATTTTGCCGCCGCGCGCATTGAGATCCCCAATCACATCGCCCATGAACGCTTCCGGTACAAAGATCTCCACCTGCATGATCGGATCGAGCAGAAAAGGCTCGGCTTTGGCCAACGCCGCCTTTAAGGCCATGGAAGCACTGACGGTGTAGGCCAGTTCCGATCCCTGCGATTCCTTGAACGATCCGCCGGTGAGGGTTGCCGCCACATCCACCACCGGGTAACCCATCAGGGATCCGCTTTCCAGGGCCTCCAGCACCCCTTTTTCGATAGCGGGGATGTAAAATTCGGGAATGATCTCTTCCGTCACCGTGGATTCGAAACGGTTTTCCGATCCCCGGGGCAGGGGTGACAGCTGCAGCTCGACTTCGCCGAAATGACGCTGGCCGGCCACTTCCTTATCAAAGGTTGCCCGGGCCGTGGCCTCGTTTTCGATGGTCTCCCGGTAAACGACCTGGGGCCGGCCCACATTCACGCTGGTTTTGAATTCACGCAGCATACGGCTGATGATGACTTCCAGGTGTAGCTCGCCCATGCCGGACAAGATGGTCTGCCCGGTATCCGGGTCTTTTTTCAAACGCAGGGTGGGGTCCTCTGCTGTGAACTTTTCCAATACCTGGTCGAGCTTATCCTGGTCGGCGCTGGTTTTAGGTTCGACGGCGACCGAAATCACCGGTTCATAAATATCAATCTTCTCCAGCAACAGTGGCTTTTCAGCCGCACAAAGGGTCTCCCCGGTGGTGGAGTCTTTCAAACCGACCACCCCGACAATGCTGCCGGCCCCGGCTTCATCCACGCGTTCTTTTTTATTCGCATGCATGCGCAGGATGCGGGCCAGCTTCTCTTTGGATTGACGGGCGGGATTATACACATCGCCCTTGGCTTTCAGGCGACCGCTGTAGACTCTTACAAAGCTGAGTTTGCGGCCCTCTATCATGGACACCTTGAAAATAAGGGCAGCCAGGGGTGCCTGGTCCGAGGGCGGACAGGCCACGGTTTCACCGGTTTCGGGGTGCTCACCCTGAATGGGCGGTACATCCAGCGGGCTGGGCAGATAGTCGATGATGGCATCCAGCAAGGGTTGAATGCCTCTGTTCTTCAAGGCGCTGCCGCATAGAATAGGGACCAGCTCGAGGTCGATGGTGGCCTTGCGAATGGCTGCCACGAGCATTTTGGGGCTGATCTCATCCTCGGCGAGGTAGGCCTCCATGAGCGCGTCATCCGTTTCGGCCAGCGTTTCGATCAGCAGTTCACGATATTCGCGGGTCTGGTCGCGCATTTCGGAAGGGATATCTTCCGAAGAATAGGTCGCGCCCAGGGTATCCTCATGCCAGCGGATCTGCTGCATACCGATCAGATCGACGACCCCCGCGAACTCATCCTCGCTGCCCACCGGTAGCTGCAGGATCAGCGGTGATGCGTTGAGGCGCTCTTTCATCATTTCAATGGTCCCGAAAAAATCGGCCCCGATACGGTCGAGTTTGTTGATGAAGGCAATTTTCGGGACCCGGTATTTGTCTGCTTGCCGCCAGACGGTTTCGGATTGTGGTTCCACGCCGCCCACGGCGCAGAAGACGCCGATGGCCCCGTCCAGGACCCGCAGGGAACGCTCTACCTCGATGGTAAAATCCACATGCCCCGGAGTGTCGATAATCTGGATTTCGCGGTTGTTCCACTGGCAGGTCGTCACAGCCGATGTGATCGTGATGCCGCGTTCCTGCTCGTCGGGCATCCAATCCATTACCGCTTCGCCGTTGTGAACTTCACCGATGCGGTGCGAGCGGCCCGAATAGTATAAAATCCTTTCGGTAACGGTCGTCTTGCCGGCGTCGATATGCGCCATGATTCCGATGTTTCTAATTTTGTTGATCTTGTCTTTTGGTTTCATCTTATCAGGAGAATATTTGCTTTCAGGGGGTAGCGCAGGTCCAGATGTCCGGCCGTCGGCAGCGGCTCACGGCCGAGATTCAGGAATTGAACTGCTTCTATTTCCGCCATATTGAGAACCAGTGAGTTCACGATCGAGTATATTGCCAGCATGTCCGCCTGAATGCCGCCGGGATGCTTTTGCCACATCGTATGGTTGAAATCAACGTATGCCGTTCGGTCTCCGCCGATAAAAAGCGTCCGCAGGACATCGCCGGCTGGAAGGGTACGCCCCAGGGCCTGCTTCTGGGGGCCACTTGTCAATTCACGGACAATCAACTTGCCAAGGTCGGTCGGGGTTTCCGGCCGGCGTATCTGCCGCTGCTCGGCCTGCAGGGCAAAACGGGTCGGATCAGCAAAATAGAGACTGATCGTCATTTCCCGGGTATCGACCGGCCTGGCCGTTTGGGCGCTTACCCCCGCCGCCGTCGACAAACAGGCTGCCGTAACCGCGCAAAAGCCCATCAGGATCAAGTTCCCCGGTCGTAGCAGCCCGAAGACGAACCAGTGGCGATTACTATGGTCTGGATATCTTGGCATTGTAGGCATCGGCGCGGTAGAAGTTCACCGGCAAATTTACAATTTCGTATACATGGGTCGGGTACAATATGCCCCGAAACTGTTTCGTAATCCGCCCGCTTATTTCAACATCGATGTTGAACTGTTTCAGCAGGATGCGGACGTCATTGGAAATCATCATTTTCGTATGGGAACCCTGGCGGGACAAACCTTCAATTCGTTTGGCCAGGTTTATGGCATAGCCTTCCGGCCTGGGCGCCAACTTTTTGGATACCCGGGAGCGGACAATTACTTTGCCGGTATGGATGCCGATGGCAATGTCCGAGGCAATCTTGGCTTCCGATACCCGCTTGATATTGAACGACGACTGGAACCAAAGTGATTTCATATAAGATGCCAACATCAGGGCCGTGTAAAGATTATGGCCGGTGTCCTCGGCATACAGTATCGCGCAGGCTTCATCTCCGCGGACATCGAATGCCATCTGGTTTTCGTCCGTGCGGACCAGTTCGTGCACCCGTTTTTTAGCATCGAACATAGTTTTTTGGAATTCTTCCAAAAACATGTCATAATCAACCAAACCAAGGGTATCCGAAAAAACAGAAGAGTGGATGATGTCGGAGAAAAGGATCACCGCCTGCCGCGGTACCGCCTTTTGAGAAGCCGGGGTCATAACAGCCCTCCTGGAATGTCCATAACCTGATTGATCAAACTGTCTGTCAGGCTTTCTGTAAACGGATCTACCATATCGACCCATATAACACAATCTGGGGTTTGAAAAGGTGCCCCGAGCCGGCCGGCGCCTGCCACCGCCATATAAACCATATAAAAAGGGGGTAGTCGTGGCGACCACCCCCTGGGCATGCGTGGTGGAGCTGAGGGGGATCGAACCCCTGACCTCATGACTGCCAGTCATGCGCTCTCCCATCTGAGCTACAGCCCCAATAAGTAAGGGGCACCTAACAGATATACTGCTGGGTGTCAACGAAAAGTTACGGTTTTCCTTCTTAAAAAAGGCATCTCCGGGAACCGGGCGGACAGCCGCCGCCGGACCCTTTTAAACCGCTTTTTGCTCCAAAAAAACGATGCCGAAGGCTGTGAAGCATGCCGGCCCCGGCCGGTGCAATGTATGCGCCACCCGCCCGGGAAGATAATTCCAGAGGTATTGACAAATCGGTTGCCAAAGAATAAATTCAACCGTTTAGTAAAACCGCCGATAATATGGGCAGCTGCCCTCGCTAGCCGATATTGGTCCTGGGGCCGGGCTTTGCTCTGGCTGCTTCCGGCCGCGCTTTTTTAGCTTCCGACTTCGCTTTTCAAGCTACGCCGGACAAGACGCCGGCAGGTTATCCGGGGTGCTTCGAGTCGGAGAAATACCCCAGTATTTCGAAGCGTTAAATTTTGGATAAAACCCCGCGAGCGGGCCAATTAGTCGGCGCCTGAAATCCTTATATGGCAGGCAGACGTCTTTGAGGCAGCGTAGCACATGTCATCTCTTTCCACCTGGTGCCAGGCGGCCGCCGGGTTAATGACAGGACACTTGAAGGAGTACCCATGCTCGACCTGATGCGCAAGAAAGCCGGAACCTGGATGATCAAATTCATTCTAGGGGTCATCATCATTGTATTCACTTTCTGGGGAGTGGGCAGTTGGACTGCCCAAAAGATTAATCGGGTGGCCACTGTCGACGGTGAACCGATCACAGTGGAGACCTACCGGTTTGCCTATAATCAGCTAATGGATCAAATGCGCCGGCAGTTTGGAAACAATCTGTCTGAAGATCTTTTAAAAATGCTGAATGTCGATGAGCAAGCCATGAATCAGGTTGTTGAACAGAAGCTGCTAATAAAGGAAGCCCGGCGATTGAATTTTGATGTAACCAAACAGGAATTGGTGACTGCAATTGCGGGGTATCCCGGGTTTCAAGTAGACGGCGTGTTTAACCGCCGACGATATGAGGCGGTATTGAGCAACAACCGGATGTCGCCTGAATCTTTCGAAGCCACCCAGGAAACATCGATGCTGATCGACAAGGTCAGAAGGTTCGTGACCCAAAACGCCAAAGTATCCGATTTAGAGGCCCGCGAGTGGTATAACTGGCGCAATAGCGAAGTGAATATAGCCTATGTTCTGTTTGCACCGGCCAAATACGCTGTCACCGGACCTGATGATGACCAGGCCCAGGCCTATTTCGATGAGAACAAGGAAACTTACCGGACGGCGCCGCTGGTGAAGGCGGAATATGTCTTTTTTGACCCGGCCGCACACGCCCGCGATGTGAAGGTTACCCAAGAAGATATTCTGGAATATTATGATTCCCACGTGAGTGAGTTCCAGGTTCCAAAAGAGGTCCGGGCACGGCATGTACTCATTAAAGTCGATCAGGCGGCGGCCACGGCCGATGTTGAAAAGGCGCGTGAGCAGGCGGAGAAAGTCGCCCGCCTGGCCCAAGGCGGCGAGGATTTTGCCGAACTGGCCAAAGCGTATTCCGAGGGTCCCAGTGGGGCCACCGGTGGTGACCTCGGCTTTTTCAAGCGAACGGATATGGTGGCGCCGTTCGCCGACAAAGCCTTTGCCTTGCAGGCCGGTGAGATAAGTGATCCGGTCCGCACCCGCTTTGGCTGGCATGTCATCAAAGTGGAGCAAATCAAAGCCGCCCAAGTCAAAACGCCGGACCAGGTGGCCGCCCAAATCAGTAAACGCTTAAAAGATACCACCGCCAAAAATCTGGCCTACGAACAGGCGGACCGTGTGTTTGAATCGTCCTATGAAGACAACTCTTTGGCAACCGGCGCCGCCGTGGAGGGCTTGACCGTAGTGACATCCGAATTCTTCGATCGGAGTGGACCGCAGAAAGACTTCGTCAATGGTCAGGCCTTTGCGCAGGCCGCTTTCGGTCTGCCGGAAGGTGAGATCAGCGACATTGTTGATGCCGGCCAAGGGTTCTATCTTATCAAGGTGCTTGCAAAGAAATCCGCCGCTATACCTAAACTGTCAGCGGTTCGCGGGCGGGTCGATCGCGACTGGCAGCAGCTGGAGCGGGACAAACTGGCCATGCAGGCGGCCGCTGCATTTTTAGAAGAGATGCAAAGCCCTTCCGGCAACTGGGACCAGTCGGTTGCCCAGAGCGCGGCTGAAGCTGGTGAGACCGGCTTTTTCAAGAAGAACACCGAAATACCCCATATCGGTCAGGCGCCCCAGATTGCCGCGGCCGCTTTTGAGTTATCGCGCGACAAACCCCTGCCCGCGGCGCCTTTAAAAACTGAGAAAGGGGTTTACGTCGTTAGGTTCAAAGACCGCAAATTGCCGGATGGCACCGGGTTCACCCAGGAGAAGAAAACCATTCAGGCTTCGTTGCTGGGGCAGAAAAAGCGAGAACTGTTTTCAGCCCTGGTAGCGAACTTGCGGGCGAACAGTGAGATTTTGATCGAAGACCGCTATAACAAACAACCATAAACAGGAAAGACATCGTTATGGAAAGCTTGGCTGCCAATTCAAAAACCAAAAGATGCCCTGAGTGCGGCGTATATATTCCCATCGAGGCGACGCGCTGTCCCGATTGCAAAAAACGCGTTGGACCGGCCGATAAGCATGGTGTCGGGCGCAAGGCTGTAAACTACCGCGCCTACGCCGAGATGGTTCTGGCTTTTGTTGGCCTTGGCCTTTTTGTCTGGTGGTTCTTTCTAAAGGACAAATAATCGCAGGCTAACCAACACCAGGGGGCATGGCCAGCCGGGACGCTGGCCGGTGCGGTTGCCCAGAGAGACTCGGCCAGGGCCTTTCTACTGCCGGTCGGCAGTGGTTCATTTTCCCTTCGCGGGTGGCCCGCAGTAAGGCCGTCCCCCGACGGACCCCGAATTACTTCGCGATGATTGCTACCCGGCCGGATCTGAGGCAGTTCTCCAGAATTCTACCGCAACGTGGACCCCACTTCCGGGCATACCGCCCAAAGCGTGCTATTTATTCGTGTTCATTGAATAATTTATTTGACAATGCCTTTATTCGATATATACTACTTCAGATAAGAGCCTTTTTTTAAATACTTCTAGAACAGCGATATGGTCTCAGAATTGTTACCCCAAAACAGGGAGGAACAAAAATGGCGAAATTGAAGGAGCAGGTTAACAACATCACAAAGGCCCTGAAACAGCTTACCCGACAAGCTGAATCCCTCAAAAAGAAAATACAGGCTGAGGCGAAGAAAGCTGCGGCAGATGCTAAGAAGAAAGCTGCGGCCGCCAAGAAGAAAGCCGCTGCCGCCGCCAAGAAGAAAGCTGCCGCCGCCAAGAAAAAAGCTGCCGCCGCCAAGAAAAAGGCCGCCGCGGCCAAGAAAAAGTTAGCCAAGCGTAAAGTCACCAAGAAAAAAGTGGCCAAGAAAAAAGTGGCTAAGAAAAAAGTGGCTAAGAAAAAGGTCGCCAAGAAAAAAGTGGCCAAGAAAAAGGTCGCCAAGAAAAAGGTCGCCAAGAAAAAAGTTGCCAAAAAGAAGGCGGCCAAGAAAAAAGCCCCTGCCAAGAAAAAAGCCGCCGGTGCAAAAGCCGGGACCGTCCTGACAAAGGTTATGGCTGTCGTGGGTAGAACCAAGGCGGGCGTATCCATAGCCGATCTCAAGAAAAAAACCGGCCTGGATTCAAGGCAACTGAGCAATGCCCTGTACAAACTTTCAAAGCGCGGCAAAATAAAGTCCGTATCGCGTGGCGTGTACCAAAAAGCGTAATATGGCTTTTGCCTGAGGGCAGTTATTCTCCCCAACACTGCTCCGTGGTGGTCAATTCAGAAAGTCTTCGGTCGCTGACGTACGGGTTCGGCGACCGGGGGCTTTTTTATTTTCCTGCATGAAGGTTCTGCAATGTACCGACACAAAGCAATCCAAACGTACTTAAAAAAATGTAAGCACCTGGCCTTCGGGGCCCTGTTTTTATCTGCACTGCATTTGGGCGGTTGCACCGCTTCCCCGGAAACGGCGACCCCACCGGTCGACACACCTGTTCCCGGCACCCTGCCGTGGGCGCACTTGGCCAGTGATCTGGATCCAGACCCGGCTATCCTATTCGGGCAGCTGCCCAATGGATTCAGGTACGTTATCATGGAAAACAAAGAGCCGGCCGGGCGGGTCAGCATGCATCTCAACGTTCAGGCCGGTTCGCTGCATGAACATGATGGCGAAGAGGGGACCGCCCACTATCTGGAGCACATGTTGTTTAACGGGTCAACCAATTTCCAGCCGGGAGAGCTGGTCAAATACTTTCAACGCATTGGCATGCAGTTCGGACCCGACGCCAATGCCCATACCGGATTCCGGGAAACCGTCTATGACATTCTGCTGGCGGACAACTCGGCAGCCGCCATCGCGGAAGGGCTGCTGGTGCTGAACGATTACGCCCAGGGCGCGCTGCTGCTGGAAACCGAAGTGGATCGTGAGCGGGGCATCATCCTGTCGGAAAAACGTACCCGCGATTCGGTGGACTACCGGACCTGGGTGGCCACCGCGAAATTTGAGATGCTGAATACCCTGGTTCCCCTGCGGATGCCCATCGGGACGCAGTCTTCCATTGAGAACGCCAGCCGTGAAAGTCTGAAAGGATTCTATGACGCCTGGTATCGCCCGGAAAAGATGATGGTCGTAATGGTCGGCGACATCCAGGCCGACGAGGTAGAAAAGATGATCGCTGAAAATTTCAGCGCGATCCAGGCCCGGGGCGACCGCCGTCCGAAATCGGATTTCGGTACCCTGACACACAAGGGAGACAAAAGTTTCTACCATTTCGAAAGTGAAGCGGATAAGACCAGCGTACGCATTGAAACCCTGCGGTCCAGCGCGACATTCAAAGACAACCAGGCCTATCGGCAAAGACGTTTGCTGGAGGAAATCGGCCGACGCATATTGCGTAACCGGTTGGACGCCCGGCTCGGAAAACCGGGGACGCCTTATACCGAGGGCTCCGCCGGGGTGGGACTGTTCCTCAACCGGATACGCTATACCGAGCTTTCGGCTGATTGCAGTCCCGAGAACTGGGAAGAAACCCTGGTAGACCTTGAAACGCTCCTGCGCCAGGCGCTGGTATACGGATTTACCACCGCGGAACTCGACCGGGTCAGAATGGATATGCTGGCCGAACTTGAACATGCGGTTAAGAAAGCCGCCACCCGTCAAAGCCCGGCTTTGTCCCGGCAACTTATCCGGAAGATAAACAGCGAGCGCGTCATCCTGTCCCCGGCCCAGGAACTGGCCTTGCTGGCGCCCATGCTGGCGAATATCTCTTTGACGCAGGTAGATGCGGTCTTTCATGACAGCTGGTCAACCGATCATCGCCTTATACTGGTGACCGGGAACGCAGATCTGACTGCTGCCGGAAAGACCCCGGAGCAATTGATTCTGGATATCTACACCCGGAGCCGGGCCAGCGTGGTGCAGGCGCCGGCCCAAGTCCCTCTGGTTCGGTTTCCCTACTTGGCAGTGCCATCCGGGCCGGGGCAAATTGTGAAGACCCGCTCGATTGCCGACCTGGGTATTGTGCAGGTGGACCTGGCCAATGGTGTGCGCTTGAATTTGAAACAAACCGATTTCGAGGCCGATCAGGTCGACATCCGCGTGGATTTCGGCCACGGGCGGTCGCATGAACCGGACGACCGGGCTGGATTGGGGCCCCTGACCGAATCCGTGGTAAACGAAAGCGCCCTTGGGGCCTTGGACAAAGATGCCCTGGAAAGGGCCCTGGCCGGCAAGAACCTGGCGGTGGACTTTAAAGTGGCCGAGGATAGTTTCTATTTCAGAGGCCAAAGTGCAAAGGCGGAAATCGAAACACTGGTGCAGCTGCTCTATGCCCACCTGGTCGATCCTGGATTCCGGACGGATGCCTTCCAGCTCAGCCTGGAAAAGTTCAATCAGCGCTACCTTTCGCTGGAGAAATCGGTCAACGGGGCTTTGACCCTCGCCGGTCTGCGCTTTCTATCCGGTGGCGACAAGCGATTCGGCCTGCCTGCCAGGGAGCAGATTCATAAACGCTCGCTGATGGATATCAAGGCCTGGTTGATGCCGGCTCTTGATCGGGGGCCACTGGAGGTCTCGGTGGTTGGGGACTTCGATTTATCGGCGACCCGGTCCATACTGGCCCGTTATTTCGGAAACCTACCGGACAGGGGACCACTTACTGAAGTTTCACCCCGTCGCCGGCCGACCTTTCCCAGCGGTCAGGCACTGACGCTCCGGGTCCCGACCCGGCTACCCAAAGGTCTGACCATCGTGGCTTATCCCACCGCGGATGTGTGGGATATAAAGCGGACCCGACGGCTGTCGGTTCTGAGCGAAGTCATTAGCGAACGACTGCGGGTGGGTATTCGGGAGAAACTGGGGGCCGCCTATACGACTGCGGCGTTCAACCGGCCCGGTCGCGCCTATCCCGGATATGGCGTATTTCTAACCTATGTTCAGGTGGCGCCGGATAAAGTTGCTTTGATACGCGACGAGGTTCTTAAAATCGTACAAACTGTTGCCACGTCCGGTATCACTGCGGACGAATTGAAAAGGGCCCTGGACCCCACCTTGAGTGGGATTCGCGATGCCCGGCGCCGCAACGGATATTGGCTCAACACCGTTCTGGCCGGTTCAAAGCGCCACCCGCAGCAGTTGCAATGGAGTCGCGATATCCTGGCTGATTATGCCGGCATTACCGTGGCGGAGGTGGAAGCGGCTGCCCGAACCTACCTTGTGAACGACCGCGCAGCAACGATCCTGGTGATGTCCCAAGACGTTCCCTGATGACGGACTGTTATCGTTTTCAAGGCCATAATCGCTATTGATAATGTATATCACCATAGCAGTTGCTCAACGGGGTGCCTTCTGGTATGACTCACTGTCACAACCTGCGTCATGACAGTTTTTCTAGGAGGTAAGTTCTGGATATAATAAACAAATTTTGGAAGTTTTTCTCGTCGGTACAGCTAACGGTTGTGGTGCTGCTGACGCTGGCAGCCACATCCATACTGGGCACCTTGATTCCGCAAAATGAAAGTCCGGCCAATTATATTCAGGCCTTTGGCGAATTCGGTTTCAAACTCTTCAGTGTCTTGGGCCTGTTTGACATGTACCATGCCTGGTGGTTCCTGCTGTTGTTGCTGACCCTGACCGTGAACATCATTGTCTGTTCAATTGAGCGTTTTCCGGGGGCCTGGAAAATAGTGCGCGGTTCCCAAAAAGGTATCAAGGCCGGTCGCTTTCGGAAACTGTCCAACCGGCAGACAGTGGTGTACCGGGGCAGTCCGGAAGCCCTGCAGTCGTCTGTCGAGAAACTGATTGCCAAAAGTTTCGGCAAGCTGCAGTTTGAAAAGACGGATGTGGGCTTTCTCCTGTTTGCCGAAAAGCGGCGCTGGACGCGACTGGGTGTGTACGTGGTACACACCAGCATCGTACTGCTGCTGCTGGGCAGCATCATCGGGTCGATCTACGGTTTTGAAGGCAGCGTGAACATTGCCGAAGGGGAAACGGTCGATACCATCCGTTTAAGGAATTCCAACCTGGCTTACAAACTCGATTTCAGCATCCGCTGTGATGATTTCGATGTGAGTTTTTATGATACCGGCGCTCCCAAAGAATTCCGGTCCGACCTAACCCTGCTTGATAACGGGGCTCCGGTCTACACCAAGCGTATCATTGTCAACGATCCGATCCGTTTCCGGGGGATCAACATTTTCCAATCCAGTTATGGCCAGATTCCGTCCGACCGTGTCACCATCGGGTTTACCAGCAAAGAGACGGGTATGAATTACATGGAAAACATGCAGCCTGGTCAAACATTTCAAATTCCTGAGAACCTCGGCACGTTCACGCTGCAGGGCCTAAACCGCCAGGCCACGTTCAAGGGACACAATATCGGGGCAGCCTACGTGGCCACCTTAAACGCAAAGGATGCGGAGCCCCGGGAGATTTTGCTGCCTGTCAGGTTTCCGAGTTTTGACCGCATGCGTAAGGGCGACGTATTCATTTCTGTCGTCGGACAGGAGGAAAAATATTTCACCGGTTTGCAGGTGACCAAAGACCCAGGCGTCTGGGTGGTTTACACCGGTTTTATCCTGATGCTGGCCGGCTGCTTCATCACCTTTTTTATGTCCCACCAGCAGGTCATGGTGGAGGTGGAGACCTCTGCCGGGGAATCCCGGGTCGCGGTTTCCGGAACGGCGAACAAGAACAAACTTGGTATGGATAGCCGGGTCGAGCACCTGGCGCAGCTGCTGGCCGCTGAATCCCAATAGCCCGGTATTGATTTTGAACCGGCTGGAGCAAGCTGATTTATAGAGGATCAATTATGAACAACTCCCAGGTACTATCAATCGTAACATTTATCTATGGTGCCGCTGCATTTTTATATCTGGCGGCGTGGGTCTTTAGAAAGGACCTGCCGGGGAAAATGGCAACCGCGACCGCGCTGCTGGCGGTAGCCGGCAACCTGCTCGGCCTGTTGATGCGTTGGCGGGAATCCTATGTATTGGGTATCGGCCATGCACCTCTCTCTAACCTCTATGAATCTCTCGCGTTCTTTTCACTGGTCATCGGTATTATTTATCTGGTTATCGAGTGGCGTTATAAGAGTCGGATCATCGGGGTGTTTTGTGCCCCCCTGGCTTTCCTGGCCATTGCCTATGCCTCCTTATCACCGGATATCAGTGACCGCATCCAGCCGTTGATCCCCGCCCTTAAGAGCAACTGGCTGATCGCCCATGTCGTCCTCTGTTTTTTAGGTTATGCGGCGTTTGCCATCGCGTTCGGCGTCAGCATCATGTACCTGATTCGCCAGCGCGACAACTCAGAGCCCGGACCGCTGCTGGCCCGGTTTCCCGTCCCCCGTATTCTCGATGAATTGAATTATCAGCTCGTCATGTTCGGGTTTCTCTTTCTTTCCGCCGGGATCATCACCGGCGCCGTCTGGGCCAACTCCGCCTGGGGTCGCTACTGGGGATGGGACCCGAAGGAAACCTGGTCCCTGATCACCTGGTTCGTCTACGCGACCTTATTGCATGCCAAGCTCATGCGGGGGTGGCACGGCCGCCGAATTGCCTATCTCTCCATCCTGGGATTTTTTGCAGTTCTCTTCACTTACTTTGGCGTCAATCTTCTTCCGGGACTGCACAGCTACGGAGCAGGCTAAAAGCCTTCGCGTGCATCCGTCCCGCAACAGGCCCGGCTCCCATGCCGGTCAGGGCCGTAGCCCGCGTGGTAATGTCTTCCGATGTCATTAAAAAGTTGTTTATATTCATATGGTTGGATGCTGTCGTCCTGCGCGTCGGACGGGCTGCAAGAAGGCGTTCAGGCCCGCCTTCCGGATAATGATTTCGCTTGACAAAAACGTGCTTCCAATGTACACAAGCCCAAATTATTTTTCCATCTGAAGGCGCATTTTCAGTGCTTTCAGGGAAATGCAGGCACCCATCTGCCGGCTCGGCCGAACCGGCATACAGGGACCTGTTTTGCGTTGTCAGGGTCAGCGCTAGGGGGATTGCCTTGAAGACCCCCTTTGCGCCGGCAATTGAAACCACAAACCGCAGTTTTACGGAGTTTCCATGAGTAAAATCGATGAAAAAGCTCAAGCAGTGTCAGAAGACTCAGCCAAAGGGGCGGATGATGGCGCCGGAGGGCCGATTATCCTGTTTTTCATTGCCGGCCTGGTAGTCAGCCTCATTATCGGGTGGGTGATTTTTCCAAAGGTTCTCTACTCCCAAAAACGGCAACCTGTTAATTTCAACCATGCCCTGCATGTCGAAGAGGTTGATGACGGTTGCCAGAGCTGTCACTACTTCCGGGAGGACGGATCTTTCTCCGGTATCCCCAAGCTGGCCTCCTGCGTGGAATGCCACGATGGTGTGCTGGGAGAGACTGAGGAGGAGGCCAAATTCGTAGCCGAGTATGTAGAGAAAGAGCGCGAAGTGCCCTGGCTGGTATACTCCAAGCAGCCGCCCTGCGTCTATTTTTCCCATGCGGCTCACGTGCTGATGGCCAAAAACGACTGTGTGACCTGCCATGGGCCTATCGGTGAATCCGAAATCTCGCCGATTTACGAGGAAAACCGGATTACCGGCTACAGCCGCAACATCTGGGGTTATAATATGGCCGGCCTCAAAAAGAACAGCTGGGACCGCATGAAGATGGACGACTGTGCCGAATGCCACCAGAATACGAAATTCGATCCCGGCGCACAGGGCGGTATGTCCACCGAGATTGGCCGTCATTTTGGAGAAATAGCGGCCACGGCGTTTCCGGGTACGACCCACAAAGGTATAGGCACGAGCGTCCAGACCCAAAGAGGCGCTTGTTTTGTCTGCCACAAGTAATTGGCGATTGTGCCCGATGGGAAGTACACACCGGGCGTACACGATATACGTAAGGGGTAGAATTCATGAAAATTGACAGAAGAAGTTTCTTGTCGTTTGTAGTCGGCGGAACAGCAGGGACGGCTCTGACCCCCATCCCCTGGAAGCTGATTGATGACAGTTCGATCTGGACCCAGATGTGGCCCTGGACACCGGTACCGCCCAATGGCGAGGTCTCCTATGCCGATTCGGTCTGCGACCTCTGTCCGGGCGGATGCGGCATTTCGGTTCGCAAAGTAGACGACCGGGCTATCAAGATCGAGGGCCAGAGCGGTCACCCGGTCAATGACGGCGGTATCTGTCTGCTCGGTCTTTCCGGTCTCCAACTGCTCTATGGGCCGACCCGGGTCCAACAGCCGATGAAAAGAGTCGGTGCCCGCGGCGCTGGCCAATGGGAAAAAATCTCCTGGGACGCAGCAATAGAAGAAGTTGCCCAGAAGTTGAGTGAAATCGCAGCGGCCGACAAGACCAAAGGCGTGGCTTGCATCGCCGATACGGATCGCGGTACCGTCCCCGGTCTGCTGAAGCGGTTTCTGCAAGCGTATGGTTCACCGAATTTCATTAAAATGCCGGCCAGCGAAGACGCATATGCACTGGCCGTCAAGAAAATGCATGGCTTGGCTGCTACGACCGGCTTCGATGTGGAAAATGCTGATTTTGTAATCAGTTTTGGATCCGGCGTTATCCAGGGCTGGGGTGCTCCGGTCCGGATGATCAAAGCCAACAGTGCCTGGAAGGCGACCGGGGCAAAATTTGTTCAGGCCGAGGCGCGCAAATCCATCACCGCTGCCAAGGCCGATCAATGGCTGCCCATCAAACCGGGCACCGAGACCACGCTGGCCCTGGGCCTGGCTCACCTGATACTCAAAAAGCATCCCCATCCGGAACTCGGTAAGGGATTCGGCACCCTGAAAAAATCCCTAGCGGGTTACTACCCCACGAAGGTGGCCGACGTGACGGGTTTGGACGAGGATATCATCATCAGTCTGGCTGGGGCTTTTGCCCGGGCGGACAACCCGCTGGCCCTCTACGGCAAGGGCCGGGGCACGACGCCGGGCAGTGTTGGTGAGGCCATGGCCGTTCACACACTCAACATTCTGGCCGGGAATATCAATAAAAAAGGCGGCGTCTGGCTGCTGGACGGCAGTGACACGGTTGAATGGCCGGAGTTTACCGCCGCCGCAGGAGCCGCGGGCCCCCGGGTGGACGGTGCTGCCAACGGCGCCTACAAAGACAGTCTGTACCTGCCGAGCCGAATGGTGTCGGCGTTGCTCGATGACAGCTACCCGCTGCAGGCCCTGTTTGTTTCCAAGGCCAATCCGCTCTATTCACTGCCGGATACCGAAAGCGTCAAGCAGGCCTTCGCCAAAATTCCTTTCGTCGTGAGCTTTTCTTCCTACATGGACGAGACAGCGGCCTTTGCTGATCTCATTCTTCCGAACCATCAATACCTGGAACGGTTGGAAGATGTACCGCCTCCCACCGGCTACCCGGAGAAAATGGTGATGCTGGCTCAACCGGTGGTGGAGCCCCAGTTCAACACACGGCACACCGGTGATGTCATCATCTCACTGGCCGGTGCTGTCGGCGGTTCGGTGGCCGCAGCATTTGGCTGGGAGAACTACGAGGCCTGTCTGCAGGAACTGCTGGGCGACACCTGGGATACTCTCCAGGAACAGGGCTACATCGTGAATGAAGGCTCGGCCCTGGCAACCGACCTGACCGCCATAAACTTTGCCGGTCTGGATACCGGTACCGTGGGCTTGGAAGGCGACGCGGGTGCCTATCCACTGGTCTTCATGCCCTACGACAGCCTCCGCTTGTCCAGTGGCTATATCGGCGATCCACCTTTTATGATGAAAACCGTCGAGGAAACGGTTCTGCTGGGGAATGACTCCCTGGTGGAAATCAATCCCTCTACCGCGAAGAAAACCGGCCTGCGGTCCGGAGATGCCGCAATCATCGAAACACCCCGCGGACGCGGTCGGGTAAAGGTACACCTTTATGACGGTATTCGGCCGGGGGTCATCGCGATACCCAGGGGACTCGGGCATACCGCTTATGATGCCTACCTGGCCGACAAGGGTATCAATACCAATGCACTCATCGGACCAGTTGAAGATCCTGCTTCCGGCCTGGACGCTGCCTGGGGTATCAGGGCAAAACTGAGTAAAGCCTAATCATTTTAGTAAGGGGTTCTTATGTCACAAGGACACAGTAATTCTAATTCGACCGAAAAGGGACAGAGTAGAGCCAAGAAGTACGGCATGGTGATCGACTTGGACAAGTGTACCGGCTGCGGGAGCTGCATGGTGGCCTGCATGCAGGAAAACAATGTTCCGTTCAGAACGGATGAAACCGATAAACTGCTCAGCCTTACCTGGATGCGAATCTACAAGCTGAGCAATAAGGCCGCCTATCCCGACGCCGATATCTGCTACCTGCCCAGACCCTGTATGCACTGTGAAGGGCACGGTGGGCACTCACCCTGCGTATCCGTCTGCCCCGCCACGGCCACGGATTACAGCATCGAGACCGGCATTGTCAGCCAGATCTACACCCGCTGTTTCGGTTGCCGGTACTGCATGGGTGCCTGCCCCTACCATGCCCGGTATTTCAACTGGTGGGATCCGGTCTGGCCCGAGGGTATGGAAAAATCTTTCAGCCCTAATGTTTCCGTCCGTATGCGTGGTATCGTGGAAAAATGCAGTTTCTGCTATCACCGCCGCCAGCTGGCGTTGGAAAAAGCGCACCTGGAGGGGCGCCGGGAGCTGGAAGAAGATGAGTACCAGACCTCCTGTACCCAGGCCTGCCCGGCCGGGGCCATTGTATTCGGTGACCTCTTCGATCCCGACCACGAGGTCACCAAGATAGCGCAGCCGGACCATCAGCATGCCGGACGGCCGCAGAATCCGGACTGCTTCCGTATTCTGGAGGAGCTGGGCACCAATCCCAAGGTCTATTATATGTCCACCCGCGATTGGGTCCGGAAACAGCTTTATCACTACTTCGGGAAAAAAGAGGGAAAACGCGCCGCAGCGCAGCATTAAAATTCGTCCGGATAACCGGCGTTTTCTATAACCGCTACAGACTATTTTAGGAGCACAGAACTTATGGATTCTGCATTAATACCCAAAGGCGTTAAACGCTGTCCCGTTCCGCAGTTTGGATTGTGGCTCGGCGTTTGGACCGTTATCCTGCTCTGGGGCGTGTATGCTTTGCTACTATGCTGGTTCAAGGGGCTCAACCAGACCAACATGAATGATTCCTATGGGTTCGCATTGTGGATCTGGGCCGACCTGGCGGTGATCGCCTTGGGTGGCGGGGCCTTTTTCACAGGCCTGTGTAAATATATATTCGGCAAGGACGAACTCAAGCACATCATCAACTATGCCGTGCTGATCGGGTTTATCTGCTACAGCAGTGCCCAGCTGATCCTGGCCATCGACGTCGGCCAGCCCCTGCGTGCCTGGTTTATTTTCTGGCACGCCAATGTGCACTCGATGTTGACAGAGGTGGCTTTCTGTTTGAGCTGCTATTTCGGGGTTCTCACCATCGAGTATATACCGCTGATTCTCGAGAACCGGCAGTTGGATAAAATTCCTTTTGTTCACAACCTGACCCACAACATGCATGAGATCATGGCAGTCTTCGCCGCCACCGGCGCCTTCCTGAGTTTCTTTCACCAGGGTTCCCTGGGTGGTGTGGCCGGTGTTCTTTTCGGAAAACCCTTTGCCTTTCGAGAGCATATTTTCATATGGCCATGGACGTTCTTTCTCTTCACATGGTCGGCGGCGGCCTTCGGACCCAGCTTTACCCTGCTGTGTACGAAAATAATTGAATGGATCACCGGCAAGAAGCTGGTGAAACAAAGTGCCGTTGAGCTTCTGGCGAAGATTTCCGGCTGGATGATGATTACCTATTGCATCGCTAAAACAGCCGATACAGCCTACTGGGCGAGCCAGGTCAATATAGCCGATTTCTTTACGAACAACCCCGGCTCGAACTACGGTTACTGGATCTTATTCGCAGAAATTGTGGTGTGCGGATTTGTGCCGGCCATATTGCTCATCACGCCGGCCAGCCGCAAGAATCCGTTACTATTGACGGTGGCGATTATCCTGGCCTGTATCGGTGTATCCATTAACCGCTGGGTGATGGTACTTCAGGTCATGGCCGTACCGATCATGTCATTTGAAGGATTTGCCACCTATTGGCCGAGCTGGCAGGAGGTTGCTACCACAATTTTACCAGTAGCGTACGGGGTTATCCTGGTTTCCCTGTCCTATCGCTATCTGCCGGTATTCCCGGATGAAGCCGAACTCAATCCCATCGAGGATGAAGAGGCGGCCCCGGAGGTGGAGGCCGCAGGCGACGATGACGAAGCAAGTGATGATGCCGGTGCTCAACCGGTTCCGGCAGAAGCCTAAAACACTACGGAGGATGACGCATGTTTCCTTTTAATTTCGAATGGATCTGGGACATGTCCCACATAGTATTTATGGGCGGACTTTGGTATGCGCTGACCATTTTAGGTATAGGCATGACCTATTGCATCATTAAGGCTGCCCTTGATACGTTCAGTGGTAAAGGCGGCGGGGATCACCACTAGAGCGCCCGGATTCGTCCAAAGCAAGCAACGCTCCTTCCATCTGTCGTGGGAGGAGCGTTTTTTATTCTTGATCTTAGGCCGGCACTTGCCGATAATCTTTATTTAATAACGCAATCCTGCCGCGCGGCACGCTGTAGAATATGTATTTATGCGTTGGATTCAGAAGCAGGCGCAAGCTTGAAAGCCAGAGCAGCATTGAGCGCAAGAAGATTAAACCATGGATAAAATTCTCATAGAAGGCGGTCGGTCCCTGCAGGGCAGCATAGCCGTCAGTGGCTCCAAGAATGCCGCCTTACCGATCTTGGTGTCGTCGCTGCTGACGGACGGCATGAGCGAATATGTAAACGTGCCCCAACTGCGGGATATACAGAGTACTATCGATCTGCTGATGCATTTGGGTGCCAGGGTATCCCGCCGGGAAGGACGTGTATGCATCGATGCGGGCGGCCTCGATTCCCATGAGGCGCCCTACGACCTGGTCCGTAAAATGCGGGCCTCGATCCTGGTACTCGGTCCGCTGCTGGCCCGCTTGAAAAAAGCCCGAGTCTCGCTGCCCGGGGGATGCGCCATCGGTGCCCGGCCCATCAACCTGCACCTGAAAGGAATGGAACGATTGGGGGCAGTCATAGAGCTAAAGCATGGGTACGTGGAGGCCCGAGCCGAACAACTGCGCGGGGCCGAAATCTATTTCGATGTGGCCACAGTCGGCGGCACGGAGAACCTGATGATGGCCGCCTGTCTGGCTGAAGGTCAGACCATCTTGCGGAATGCGGCTCGCGAACCGGAGATTACCGCTCTGGCAGAGGTCCTCAACACCATGGGCGCCGATATCCAGGGCGCCGGTTCCTCCGTTATTACCATCAACGGGGTCGCGACGCTGCGGCCGGCCCAGGCCACCATTATTCCCGACCGGATCGAAGCCGGCACATTCATGGTGGCCGCCGCCCTGACCCGTGGTGATATTAAGGTGGTGAACTGCGAGCCCGAGCACCTGGGCGCCTCCATTAACAAATTGCGCCTGGCCGGTGCAAAAGTCAGCGTAGGCTCCCAATCGATCCAGGTCAGCAGCGCGGGCCGTTTGAACGGAGTCGATATCAAGACGCAGCCGTTTCCCGGTTTTCCCACCGATATGCAAGCCCAGTTCATGGTGCTGATGACCATCGCCACAGGGCAGAGTCTCATTTCCGAAACCATTTTTGAAAACCGGTTCATCCATGTCAGTGAGTTGAAACGGATGGGTGCCGACATAACCATTAATGGCAACGCCGCCATGGTGCGCGGCGTCGCCAGGCTGTCCGGGGCGCCGGTCATGGCTACGGACCTGCGGGCCAGCGCTTCGCTGGTGCTGGCCGGACTGGTGGCCGAAGGTACCACGGAGATCAGTCGGATTTATCACCTGGACCGGGGATATGAGGCCATTGAGGAAAAGTTTTTTAAGCTGGGAGCGGCCATCAAGCGTATCAAAGAATGATCCCCATGTTTTGTGTTCCTATAAGCGGTTTCAAAACTTTCAATCGGGCCCAAAATCAAGGCGGATGCGAGGTGCCCCGCGTTGCGGGACTTCCCGCTTGATCTATTCCTTTATGGTGGGTCGTGAACCGGAGGAATACTAAAGTATTTCTAATATTGAAACCGAGCACCCAACACAGAGGTTGAGTTCGAGGGGAGGTTTTAAAACCGCTTCTAAACACCCAGACATCCTGCGCGCTGCATTTCAACCGCGCTCGCGTGAAGGTCGATGTAACGGCAAGTAGAGACCGAACCCGCCACGGCCCGCTTCAAGCGCCTTCCCCAAGGTATACGGGCCTTTTTATTTTAGGCAGCTATCTATGCCGGCACCACGCTTCCCACCAGGGCGTGATCATAAACATTCCTTCAAATTTATTCTGGAAAAGCGATCTTGAAGTCTGTCGATAGACTCTTGGCCCTGGAACGGCCGGCGGCCTTTTTCGGCCTTACCCTGGCTGCCGGGTTGCTTCTGGGCGAACAGTATCCCGGGCATTTGGTGCCGCTGGTGCTAGTCGCGTTTGGGGTTGCCGGTTGCCTGCAGTTGCAAGCACCCGGCCCCCGGCGCACCTGTCTGGTGGCCGCAGCTGCCTGGCTGATGCTGGGTTATCTGTCCATACAGCCGTGGGTCGCCCCTCATATTCCGAATGGCCATATTCAACACCACGCCGACGGTCCGGCCGGAACCATCACTGGACGGGTCGGTGACCTGCCCCAGCGGTTTGGAAAGCGTGCCCGGTTTCTGCTTATAGTGGAGACCTTCAACAATAGAAAAGCATACGGCCGTCTGCGTGTGTCGACGGTAGGCCCGCTGCCCGAAATTGCCTGCGGGGACCGGCTCAAGTTTCGGGCCCGAATGAAGGGCATTCGCAATTTCAACAACCCCGGGGCGTTCGATTACCGCCGGTATCTCCGGCTAAAAGGGGTTTGGGTATCGGCGTGGGTGCCGGCCGACCGGATCCAGGTGCTGGCCAAAGATCCTGTGCCGTCCATGTGGACCCGTTTGAATCGGGTCCGGGCCTCCCTTTCCAGATGGATCACGACAACCCTCCCCGGCCGTGAGGGCCGCATTACAACTGCCCTGGTAACGGGTGATCGCAGCGGCATTTCCCCGCCTTTGCGACAGCAGTTCAATCGTCTGGGCATCGGGCACCTTCTGGCGATATCCGGATTGCACATCGGGATCATAGCCACCGTATCATTCGGCTGCTTCTACTGGCTGGCCCGGCGTACGGCATATCTGGTCTACAGGGGTCGTGCCCGGCAGACTGCCGCCCTGCTGAGCCTTGGTCCGGTTATGGCGTACGGGCTGATTGCAGGCTTATCACCTTCCACCCAGCGGGCGGTCATCATGGTCAGTGTCTATCTGCTGGCCCTCATCCTGGATCGGCAGCAGGAGATTTTCAATTCCCTGGCCGCAGCCGCCCTCATCATCCTGGTGCTCCATCCACCGGCCCTGTTTTCCGTATCCTTTCAACTGTCTTTCACGGCGGTATTCTTCATTTTATACGGCCTGGCCTGTCTGCCGGACAGGTGGCGGCATCCTCTGGGGCCAGTGGAACACGCGCGGTGGACGACCAGGCTGGGTGCGATTGCAACGACGTTTTTCTGGGTCTCTCTTTTTGCCATCCTGGGAACCTTGCCGTTGTCCATGCATTATTTCAATCAGGTCTCCTGTATCGGAATCCTGACCAACTTTGTTTATATCCCGCTGGTCGGCTTTCTTACCGTTCCCCTGGCTTTGGCGGCCAGCCTCCTGCTGCCTGTTTCGACGCTGCTGGCGGGCATGCTGCTGCAGACCGCCGGTTTTATCCTGGCCCGGTCGCTGCATCTGGCGGATGCCCTTATGCGCTGCGATTGGATATCCTTGCCTACCGTCACGCTCAACTGGTTCGAGGTGGGCTGTATGCTCGGCCTGTTTGTCCTGGTTTTGCAATGGGTCAAACTCAGATACGGCGGCGCTTCCTGTGCACTGAAAGAGGGTGCTTCGGTGCAGCCGGGCCGCTTGGCGCGCAATGTCCGGCTGGGCGTTGTGTTGATCGGCCTGCTGCTGATCGCGGATGTGTTTTATTGGTTGCACTATCGCTTCTGGCACCAGGACCTGCGGGTGACCTGCATCGATGTGCGCCAGGGCAGCGCTGCCCTTTTAGAGTTTCCAGGCGGCCATACCATGTTGATCGACGGGGGCGGTTATACCGACAACACGCTGTTCGATATCGGGGCCCGGGTGGTGGCGCCTGTTCTTTGGGCCCGTAAGATATTAACGTTGGATACCCTGGTATTAACCCACCCCAACAGTGACCACTTAAACGGGCTGCTGTACATTGCCGACCGCTTTAATGTCGGAGAAATTTGGACCAACGGGGAAAGTGCGCCGACAAAAAGTTACCAGCGCTTCATGCAGATTGTTAAAAAGCATAAAATTACCAAGCCGGCTTACGCAGACCTGCCCGCACAATTCAATATCAACGGCGCCCGGGTCACGCGTCTTTACCCGCCGCAAGATTTTAGAAATCGGAGCAGAACGGAGACCTGGCGGGGGACCAACAATAATTCCCTTGTTCTGCGGGTGGCCCTGGATGAAGTTGCTTTCCTGTTTGCCGGTGATATCATGCGGCCGGCGGAAAACGAACTGGTACGTCTGGCGGGGGACCGGCTGCCGAGCAATGTTCTCTTCGTCCCTCATCATGGCAGCCGTACTTCGAGCAGTGCTCTGTTTTTAGAGGCTGTTGCACCTGAGGTGGCAGTTATATCAGCCGGTTGGAAGAACCGCTTTAGACTCCCGTCAAAAACTGTGCTCAGCAGACTTGAGGCAATCGGTTGCCGTGTTTACCGGACGGATCTCGATGGCGCAATAACATTTACCACACGCGGTGGAAAGCTGGCGGTTGAGGCGCATATCAAAGCGGTTGATTGAAGTGGTCTGGGGAGTGCGATCGGGATCAGGTTTTGCATTCGGGACCGGCGCTCGATCCCGATCCCGATTTCGATATACTTCATTTTGCAACCAACTTGGTAGTTGAGCATAAGGGGATGTATTTAAACCGCTTTTACTTGGAGGATAGCACCCAAACCCCACGCTATTACCCCGGGCGGATTTGCCCTGAGATGGTCACCTATGCTTTTCCGAGCCAGTCAAAGCCCTTCTATCCCCGGTCTTTTCCACACCACTGACAGGCTAAACCGCTTGACACTATGGCGCATATACTTTTAAAGTCCATTTTTTAGGGTTCAAGGTTCAAAGGTTCAGGGTTCAAAGGTTGAAAGGTCTTAACCCGGAACGTTGAACGGGGAACCCGGTAGCATAAAGTAAATGGTATTAACCTACGGCAAGGTTGTTTAAAGGAGAATCGCCATGACCGAATTCATCTACGAACCCTTATTTTCTTACGGTGCGGACGAAACCAAGTATCGCCTGTTAACGGATCAATATGTATCCGAGACCACCGTCAACGGCAAAAAGGTGCTCGTAGTGGAGCCCGAGGCGCTTGAACTGCTTGCGGAACAGGCCTTCAAAGACGTCTCCCATATGCTGCGGCCTTCGCACCTGGCCTTGCTGCAGAAGATATTCAAGGATTCGGAGGCTTCCGAAAACGACCGGCTTGTTGCTCTGGAGATGATTAAAAATGCCGTTATTGCGGCCGATATGGAATTCCCCATGTGCCAGGATACCGGCACGGCCATCATCATGGGCAAGAAAGGGCAGCAAGTCTGGGCGGATTTCTCCAATGAAGAGGTGCTCAGCAAGGGCGTCTACAATGCCTATACCGGCAACAATCTGCGGTATTCGCAAAACGCGCCTTTGACGATGTTCGATGAAAAGAACACCGGCTGCAACCTGCCGGCCCAGATCGAGCTCTATGCCACCGATGGGGATGCCTACAAGTTCCTGTTCATAGCCAAGGGCGGTGGGTCGGCTAATAAAAGCTACCTGTTTCAAGAGACCAAGGCGGTGCTGAACCCGGACAGTCTTTATGCCTTCATGGACGCCAAGATGAAGACGCTGGGAACGGCGGCCTGTCCGCCCTACCACCTGGCATTCGTGGTTGGAGGCACCTCGGCGGAAATGACGCTTAAAACAGTGAAACTGGCCTCGGCCGGCTATCTGGACAACCTGCCCACTTCCGGCAGTGAAAACGGACGAGCTTTTCGTGATCTGGACATGGAAGCCAGGATGCTGGAAATCTCGCAGAAGCTGGGGATCGGCGCCCAGTTCGGCGGCAAGTATTTCTGCCTGGAGACCCGGGTCATCCGTCTGCCGCGGCATGGCGCCTCCTGCCCCATTGGGATCGGTGTGAGCTGCAGCGCCGATAGAAACATCAAGGCCAAAATCAACAGTCAGGGGGTTTTTCTGGAACAACTGGAAACCGACCCGTCCCAGTACTTGCCGAAGGTGGATGTGACCGGGCAGGAACCGGTCCGGATCGATCTGAACCAGCCCATGGAAAAAATCCGCAAGATTCTGACCCAGTACCCGGTGGCCACGCCGCTTTCGCTCACCGGCAAAATCATCGTGGGCCGGGACATCGCCCACGCCAAGCTCAAAGAGCGCCTGGACAGCGGGGAGGGCTTGCCTGATTACATTAAAAACCACATCATCTACTACGCCGGTCCGGCCAAGACGCCCGCAGGGCGTGCTTCCGGCTCCTTCGGGCCGACCACGGCCGCCCGTATGGATCCCTATGTACCGATTTTCCAGGAGCTGGGCGGCAGCCTGATCATGCTGGCCAAGGGCAACCGCTCGCAGCAGGTAACGGACGCCTGCCGGAAATACGGCGGATTCTACCTGGGTTCCATCGGCGGACCGGCAGCCCGGCTCGGCAAGGAGTGCATCACCAACGTTGAAGTGCTGGAATATCCGGAACTGGGCATGGAAGCCATTTTCATGATCACCGTGAAAGATTTTCCAGCGTTCATCCTCATAGATGACAAGGGCAATGACTTCTTTGAGGGACTACTTTGAGAAAAAATGGAAAATACGAAATCCGAATATCGAAGTTCGAAACAAATTCCAATCTCGAATGATCCAATGACAAAAACAATTGACCAACATTGATGTTAATTGGTTCCGTTTGTTTTATTTGGTCATTGTGATCTGCTTTTTATTGTTTCGTGCTTCGAATTTCGTATTTCGAGTTTATTGCCCGAACGTTATCATTTGAACAGATATTCGTCCCTCAGAGCCGTTGTCCGAAAATGTGGTACTGATGAATAGTGATCTAGAATGTCAACGCTGCGGCACCTGTTGTGAGTCCGGCGGCCCGGCCCTGCACCAGGAAGACCTGGATTTGGTGCAAAGCGGCAAGCTTCCCTTGAAAGACCTCTACACCATACGCAAAGGGGAGATGGCCCGCGACAATGTAAAAGGGACCCTGGCAGCGGTGGCGGCGGAGTTGATTAAGATAAAGGGGGCCGGGCGTACCTGGACATGCTGCTACTACGCTGCTGAATCGAAAGGCTGCGCCATTTATGAAAACCGGCCGCTCGAATGCCGGGTCCTGAATTGCCGCGACACAGCAGCCATCGAAGCGACCTACGACCAGGGACGCCTGACCCGCAGAGATTTATTGGAATCAGTCCCCGAACTGTGGGACCTCGTGGAAGCGCACGAGCAGAAATGCAATTATCGTGATCTGGCCGACCTGGCGGCCCGCCTGCAAAAGGACCTGGATCGATCCGCAGCCGATAGCCTGGTGAAAATGGTCAGCTACGATTCGCACTTGCGGGCCCTGATAATCGAAAAAGGCCGCCCTGATCCAAACCTGCTTGATTTTCTCTTCGGCCGCCCTCTGGCGGACACCCTGCCGGGATTCGACTTAAAAATTACCCATAGCGGCAACAAGCTGATTGTCGCGCCAGCCTAGCCTTAACTGTATATGATTTTTTCTTTTTTTTGCAATACGTGACTTGGTAAGGCCTACCTAACCTCCGGGCCGGTCCAGGCCATCAATAATACTCATTGTTGATATATGCTGATACAATTCTTGCGCTTGTTTGCTTTTTTAACAAGTACCCGCAAAGTTCCGCAAAAACATTATCTGTATTTGAGGATAACTAAAATCTCAAAAAACACGCTGGCGGCATAACCTGGATAATAACCGGCAAAAGCCGCTCCTCACTAACCATCCCATTTTGTAGGAATGACATAACAAATTGATAATCTGGCAGTTTAATGTATACTCGAATAGTCTTACCATGTTGCGGAAAACCTCAAATAAGTGAATATCGAAAAAAACATGCAAGCTGTATAATAAACAGTTAAGAATAAAAATGAAAAATATTTTACCCTTTCTGGTCTCCTTCTTTGCTATCACCAACGCATTCGCTCAAGAACCGATAACTATAAATAAATCAGGCAAATTTTCGTGCGGGAAATCATTTACAATTACGATAATAGAAAGAAACTATATAAAAACGCCTAATTCAAAAGAGGATGATGGCAGTCTCTGGGGAACCGATGGGGGTTATCCTAGTACTGTAATAGAAACTTTTGATATCGACATTAATGATGTTGCTGTGTTTATTCCCTGGAAATTTTACTCGGACCTCTCATCTATACACAAAGCCGATTTTGAAAAGGTCGGAGACGCGTATATCCTAACTGTTGAGGGTGGTGACGCTGCAGGCTCATTTGATGCGTATTTCAAAATTAAAAATTTCAGAATGATTGAAAGAACAGTAAAAATGGGTGAATTCCCTGATGAAGTCTGGGAAAAGACAGTATTACATAATGAACTCTGGGATAATAAGGATATGTGAATTCTTAACAAATCGCTGCAGTGGACGCTAAAATGCAGCGCCACTGAACTCACCCGTTATGGCAATAATAATCAATGCAAAAATATAATCACATAGAGTCTCTTGAAGGAGAGGAGCTAAACATTGTTTCGTTTGTAATGGACTATGTTGAGTTACATTTTAACGGTCCCATAGTAAGAGCTTTGACCGATCCAATTGTCAAAACAACAAAAGGTGAATATCAATTCCCCAAATCTGGTTCTCGCGATGCCCTCTGTAAGTTTATCGGGAAAAAGGTGGAATCAATAATTCTCAGAGACAATGTTTCATTGACTTTGATTTTCTTTGAGAATGAGAAAATTATAATTCCACTTGATGACAAAAATTTCACGGGTCCTGAAGCGATGCATTGGTGCCCGGTAGATGGACCGATGCAAGTGTGGCGATAACAGGCTTCAGCCAGAACAAATTACTGGTAGGGGCGCAAAAATCAAACACCCCACATTTCAACCGTTGGGCATCTAAAAGTGACACAAGACTGGCCATACAACCTTGCAATCTGGCGCCGGCACCACCAGTCGGTTTCTCCTGACGGCAGCGAGACTGCTACAGTGGCCTTGGCTATTGAAGTCTCCATGGGCAATCCTACGGCAGGGCAGTTGGTCACGGAATCAGGTTTGCAGCTTGAGATGTGCAGTCCTGCGTTCATCTGGTCGGATGATTCGCGCTATCTAGCGGTCCCACAGTTTTTCAAGCACCTTGGCTTCCTGCGCAGGCAAAGACTGCTGGTGGTAGACTTCAAAGATAGGAATGTATATCAGTCCAAGGAGATCGCATATTATTTCCAACCCGAAACGTTCAACAATGGCGTGCTGATAGTAACCAAAGAACCTTTCAAAACAAAGCAGAACATTGAGTATCGTGTGCCGAGTGAACTGGACAGCTTTACCGCAATTCGGACTGCATGGGATTAGGGGGCCTAACAAATTGCGGCAGCGGACTGGGCTTCGCCGCGCCATTGATTCTCAACTCCATAGCTTTATGTTACGCATGTGCAAAAATTCCTGCTTGATAATTATTCTTGTAATTTTAAGTTTGAGTAGAGCTGTTGCATTTGATTTTGAAGTTGAATGTAATGATGACATCGCAAGTGAGCCCCAAGCTCAAAAGTACTTTCAGAGCTATGTGGGAAAATGGTCTGGTGAGTGGAAAAAGCATGACTTTTTCAAACATTATCCGGGTAGGGTTAAGAAAAAGGCAAAAGACTTTAATTATGGGGAAAACTTTCGAGTCGAAGTATTGAGCATAGTTGGTTGTAATATTAATTTTAAAGTCTATTACAACCAAAATACAGATGACTATGCCATCTATAAAGAAGAGGTAATGACGGAAGAAGGTCTCTACATTTATTGGAATAGTCCGACTATCGATGGCACATATATATTGGTATATGACAAAAAGAGGGACACGCTTGAAGGTGTTTTGCAACTTTTCACAGGCCAAAACATTGCGTCAATTGAAATGAGGCGGTTATAGTCCAACAGTGGAGTTGACGGCGTGTAGTGCGGAGATTTATCGTAAAAACCATGCAAATGCGACACTCTACAGGGTTGCAGCTCACTTCAGCGTTATGCTTTTCAGGAGATTCATGTTTAATCAAGCCAAAATGCAGAAGCTAAGGTTATTGATGGGAAATACGGACTTGGTAAACCAGATACACGACTTAATAAATGGTATACCAGATGGAATGATAAAAAAGTTCAAAAGTGCATCACAACCGACTATAATTAGAGCAACAAAATGAGCAATCGTGTTGAAAACTTATCTGGTACAGATGAATTCCGAAGCTGAGGAGAATGATGATCCAAATGAGACGCAAAGGCTTCAATCAGAAGTGGTTGGTATATTAATTTCACTGTGAGAATTAATTCGTCATTTCCCAGAGTTGAAAAAAACCTTAGCATAGGTAAGCGCTGGAACCGGCCGGTATGACTTGCACGGCTTCGTGTTAAGGTGCGAGGCGGCTCGATACAGTTTCCGTTTGCTGTTCAGCCCAAACTCTGGGCGGCCAATCAGCCAGTCATAGACCAAGAAATGTAGGTCTTATGCCCAGTAAAAAAATCGAAAAATTGATGAAAAGAGTTCATGACATATATGGGACAAACATAATAAAATTATATGGTACACCCTCAGATGAGATTCATGGAACGGGGTTCGTTATAAAAGGCGTGCCGGCTACCTTTTCGGTTCAAACACAAGAGGGGCAATTACCAACGGATCAATACGATGTTCAAATAGAATCCAATCCGCCAGGCGATTATGTGTATACTGATGTGGTAAGCCTGGAAGCATTCATTGCTCTGGTTAAAAAAATATGCGGGCCAGAAAAGGACTGGCCAATCAACAGGTAGCTGCAAAAAATAACGGGCGGTAATAGCCCGGCCTGTTGCTGCTTCCAACGCGGTTGCGCGGTGCCGGAGAGCATGGCGTTAGCATTCATACAAAAGGAGGATACCAATGAGAGCTTTGATAATAGTTTTGGTGTTGATTTTAGCTCAGCCCGTATCTGCCGCTGCTTTAAAGGAGGTATCTGCCACCAAATCTCTGACTAATAATATAATGCAACATTTTGTGAGAGAAGAATTTATCAAAGGGTTGGATATAGCCAAAGCTCACTGGCCATTACCTCCGGTTGAAATCGATGGTCTTGCTAATCAGATTAAAACCCAATGGAGTATTGTTAGACAGCGATTTGGCAAGCCGGCAGGCATAGAATTAATCAAAGAAGAAAGAATAGGTACATCGTTTGTAAGATTTTACTATCTGCATAAATTTGAAAATCATGCAATTTATTGGAGATTCACATTCTATAAACCAAAGAAAATATGGAAAATAAACGGTATTACCTTCAAAGATGATCTTGATTTCTTATTTATGCCAAAAGAATGAGGCGCCTAAAAAGTGTTTGCTGTCCGGCGCGCAAAAAACATGCTTCACTGCTGCGCGGTGCCAACCAAAGAGAGACAGTGGCCAAAGATGAACCAAACGATACAAAAAGCAGTAGATGCCTATGGCGGACGAGATCGTTGGGAGAACGCCAAAACCATTGAGGCAGAATTCAGCGCTAGTGGTTTGGCCTTTTTTCTAAAGCGTAGATCTCCCCATAAACAAGCCAATGCTATACTGGAGATATCCCGCCCAATTTGCCGGATCACACCCATTGGAAGAGCAATAAACATTACAGGTATCCTGGACGGCCCAGATGTGCGCCTTGAAAACGAGAATGGCAAGGTAATACAAGAGCGAAAGAATGCGCGTCAATGTTTTCCAGGTGGACGGCGCTTCTTTTATTGGGATGATCTGGATATGGCTTATTTTGCCAACTATGCGATGTGGAATTACTTGACGCTACCTGCCCTTCTCCTGCGTAGCGATATTATTTGGAGAGAAATTAAAGAAGGTTGCCTCGAAGCGACATTCCCGCAAGAATTGCCAACGCATAGTAGAAAACAGCATTTTAGGTTCGATCTGGAGACAGGGCTTTTACTACAGCATGACTATACTGCGGAAGTGATTAGTCGTTTTGCAAAAGCTGCCCATGTTGTCCTGGCGCATTCCGAAAGTGAAGGATTAAGATTCACATCGCATCGTCGCGTCACGCCTCGATCTTCCAAGGGAAACCCGTGGTTTGGGCCAACCATTATTGAGATCTTTATACATAAGTTTTCGTTAAGGGAATGAGATAGCATAATCTGTCGGTGTAGTAGACCTGCTATCGCTGTCGGCTGACTTTGTCGGTCAGGCGAATTCTTTTTGACCATTTGAAGATGATCAATGCGTTATAAGAAAGTTATCATAACGGAATTTGGTAAACCGGATGTTCTTCGAATCATAGAGGAATCGGTTCTTCCCGAACCCAGAAAAAGAGAGGTGCGAATCAAGGTGCTTACTGCTGGGGCGGCATTTACGGACACGATGATCCGGAAAGGAAAATACCCTGATGTAAAGGAGAAGCCCCCCTTTTCGCCTGGGTATGATATGGTAGGCATAATTGATGCTATAGGCGAAGGCGTAACCGAATTTAAAACAGGGCAGATGGTTGCCGATCTTACTGTAATAGGCTCTTATTCCGAGTACATATGTTTACATGCGCATAGGTTGACACCGGTTCCGGATGGAATTGATCCTGTTGAAGCGGTAAGTCTGATTTTGTCCTATGTGACTGCGTACCAAATGCTGCATAGAGTGGCAAAGGTTAAGAAAAAACAGACTGTCCTGGTGCATGGCGCCGGTGGCGCAGTAGGCACGGCAATGCTTCAACTTGGCCGAAATTTAGACCTAAAGATCTATGGAACAGCCTCCAAGTCCAAACATGATTTAGTATCAGAGCTTGGCGCCATCCCGATTGATTACAAAAATGAGCGGTGGCCAGATCAAATAACACAGCACAATGGGGATGGACTTGATGCAGTTTTTGATCCAATCGGTGGCGCGAGTTATAAGAAATCTTTTCAAATTCTTAAAAAAGGTGGAATATTAGTTGGTTATGGGTTCTACAATGCGGTATCGGGAAAGGGTGGGAGCATGGTGCTCGATTTTGGCCGTATTAAACTATGGAATCTGCTACCAAACGGAAAAACAACGGCATTCTATTCGATTGGTGGTCTGAGGAAAAAAAAGCCGGAATGGTTTAAAGAAGATTTGGTTGCGCTATTCAAACTCTTATTGGAGGGGAAAATCAAACCAGTGGTAGGAAAGTGCTTGCCTTTGAGGGATGCAAAATTAGCACATGAATTGATTGAGAAAGCCCAGGTTCAGGGTAAGCTGGTGCTAATAATAGGCGACCGCTAAGCCTATCACGTAAATAGAATGCAATTTTCGACCTCAGCAGATAGTTAAAAACTCGGGCGAGGTTTCCTGTTTAGCTTTGTTATAAAGCTTAAAGGTGGGCGCGGCTTAACGCGACCATAATATAGAATTACAATATATACAGAGTGTTATGAATAATAAGCGTCTGGGCATAATAATTCTTATAATTTTGATGGGCACACCATTTTCTTCACTATCTGCTGATGTCATAGTGCTAAGAACAGCCGCGCAAGAGTCTTATCCCAAATATTACAAACTTGGCGATCAATTAATGGGCGGAATCTGTGTTGATATCATGCAGGCAATTGAAAATGAAAACCCTAAGATCAAATTTGCCGGATATCAGGAATTTCTGCCGTTCAAAAGATTGCAGGCCTATCTGGAGCTGGGACAACTGGATGTGTTCTTTGGATTTAAAAAAACGGAGATTAGGGTACAGAGCTATGCTTTTGTAGATATCCCACTTTACGAAATCAATTATGTGGTAGCGATCCGCACGGATAGTAAAGTAAATATAAAGTCATTCGATGACATACGCGCACTTGGAAAAAAGGGTACCATATTAACAATCTATGGTACTGCAGCAAGCAGGTTTCTACATAAGCAAGGTGGTCTCTTTGTGGACGATGCTGCCAAAACCCCTTTGGTTGCTTTAAAAAAATTAAAAAGCAAACGCGGAAATTTCGTATTCTACCATGATCTCGGATTAAAAAGCCTTATTAAAAGGGGAAAGCTTGCGCGGGAAATTAAAATACTGCCGGTTTCATTTTCGACTTACTACCATTATGTCGCATTCCAAAAGAATACCTCTTTAAAAACGTTTAACCAGGTCAAAAGTACGCTTGAAAAGTTGAATGTGAATGGTGAGTTAAGCAGGATACGCAGGAAATATAGTCTAACGGAATAAAAATGCACCCCAACAGCTTCATAAAACATCCTTCGGATCTCGCGGTCCTTTAGTCTAATGGGCATGTCGCCTACACCACCGAAGACAGAATAAGAGCCGAGGAATCGCTATGAATCAAAACCCGGCAGCCAATAAGCGGAACGCCATCGCATTTTATCGCACCGCTTACCTGGGCGAGCCGGCGAAAGCGGTCGCAAAGTATGTAGGGGCACACTACATACAACACAATCCCCTGGTCGGCGATGGCAAGCAGGCGTTCGTGGACTACTTCACAGAAATGGCCCGGGACTATCCCGGCAAAAGTATCGAGTTTGTAAGAGCTGTAGCCGAGGGCGACCTGGTGGCCCTGCACACCCACCAGACATGGCCGGGTAACGCGGAATACGTGACAATGGATTTTTTCCGTTTCGATGATAACGGGAAAATCGTTGAGCACTGGGATTCAATCCAGGCAGTACCGGATGAAACCAAAAATGGAAATTTAATGTACTGAAAACGCGAATCGAAAGTGCCTTCAGCCGGACAAAATGTCCGCTGCAGGCCTATTATGGTCGCATGCGCTTGCATTTGCGAGTAGGAAACTTAATGGAAGTTACAGCCAAAGCATTAGCAAAACAGCTTCGCAACGTCGGCCCCAAGTTAGCGGCAAGGCTGCTTGAAGCCGGTATTGATTCGCCGGAGAAACTGAGAAAGTTAGGTGCAAAGAAGGCATTTGCAATAATGTATCCTGCCGGTGATTCATATGGTGATTTTAATGCCGCCTACCTATACGCCCTGGAAGGTGCTATCCGGGATTGTGATTGGCTGGAAATACCGGATAGCGTAAAACAGGAGTATAAAGAATTTGCCCGGCATCTGCAGGGCCAAAAAGGGCAGTAGGTAACCCTGGCGGGCGAGAACAAAGCTTGTCCCATTCCAGTGCATCCTTCATAACCATTTAGTAGCGGGTGAAAAAAGTAAGAAATATAAACAATGGAAATTGGTGAAAATACGATCAAGTTGCTACCGGCCCAAGAATCCGATCGTAAAAGAATATATAATTGGCTCTGTAAATCCGACTTGACCTCTTCTGTTTTGGGGCTGCCCGCATATCCTGACCACCCAATACCCACCTTTCAGGAATTCTGTACTGCGTACCCCTTGTCTTTTTTCAATGCGTCTGGCGACGGTAAGGGCAGAGTTTTTATCATCGCAGTCGATGGCGTGGACGTGGGCACATTGGGATATGATCTTCTGGACAAAAAAAAGAACAGCGTCGTACTGGATATATGGATGAAGGCGGAAAAATACTGTGGCCAGGGATATGGCCGTGTTGCCCTGAATGCCCTTTGTGCCCATATATATGAAAATTATGGAATTACTACTTTCGCCATATCACCCTCAAGACGGAATAAGCGGGCGATCGCAGCTTATGAAAAGGCAGGCTTTAAATACGTCAAGACGATGGACAGACAGGCCCAGGAAAATGAATTTGGGATGTCGGAATACGATGATAATATATTCATGCTAAAAAGGTTTGCAAAAACACAATCCACCTGATTCGTTTCATTGCCGGCCCCAGTGAACTGGTTATTTCTGATCTGATAATTTTAAAGGAAAATCTGATATGCAGAAATTGATACTCACCTTACTGGTTGCTTACCTATTTTTCACCACACAGGCATTTTCAAAAACGGAGGATTACACCCTAAAAGATGTAAGTGAAATTGTACCCCAACAGACAAGCCAAGGGTGGTGGCATAAACAATTCAGTTCCATGCCTGGCAATAGATATCTGACCTCTTTTCAAAGCACGCAGCACAAAGGGAAACTAAGCTGGGATCGGGCGGACTTAAAAGCCGGCAAAATTCAAATTGTAAAGGCCATGCAGCTTGCCAAGCAATGGTCGGTTGATCACGCGCCTTTTGGTGAGAATGTGTGGGAAATAGAAAGCGTAACTTTTCGGTTTAGATCCGGGAAAGGTGGGATTGAGTATATGTGCGCAATAACGCTGAAAACACCGGATTATAAGACAGTTGAGGTCATCATCCTTCCCAACCAGGAAATCATTCCCCCAGAAATCGATCCGCAACTATAGCGGCCATCTATAAGGGCGACCCCGGAATTTCTTAAAAAACTTTAATATGTTGATATTATATGCCATTTGCAACACTCAAGGGCATCGGATTTTTTAAAATTAGTTTCCTGTTGCATGCTTACCGGCATATAATAGTTCAAACCGTCTAGAGGTCGCAGACCTAATACCCTGGAGGATGCAGTGAATAAAAAAGTTGCCTTGGTTACAAACGTCCTGGACTATGTCGGCCCGCCGGCGGTCAACGCCCTTTTGGAAAACGGATATCGTGTCGTGGCTCAAGATCCCGCCTTTCAAGATACAACGAAACAGGAAGACTATAAAGCGGATAATCCCGGCACTATGCCTTTGGGGCTCCGGGCCCCCGCGAAACTCACGCAGTACGTATGGGAAAATTATGATAAAGTGGACGTATTGATAAGCAACGATACATTTCCCGCGATACATGGGCCGATCGAAGAAGCGAATATTGAAGATTTAAATGCCACGCTTGAAAATGTCCTGGTTTATCCTTTTAAATTGATGCAAGCGGCCATCCCAAAGCTGAAAGAGCAGGGCGGTGGGAATGTAATTTTGATTACCTCTTGCCGCACCGAACTGCCTTTATCGGGCGGCGCCATACCAGACATCGCGCGTACCGGGGCAAATGCATTGGTAAAATCGTTAAGTCTGGAATTAGCGCCTTTTGATATTCCCGTGAACGCAATTGCGCCCAATTATCTGTACAGCGAGGCATACTTCCCCCGGGCAAAATTTATAGATAACCCCATGGGCAGAGATTTTATCAAAGAAGTGGTTCCAGCCGGCAGACTGGGGGAACCGGAGGAGATAGGCGAGTTGGTGAGCTATCTGGCCAATATGAAGGGCTCGTTTCATACCGGCACGATAATTAAGTTTGCTGGCGGTTGGCCGGCCGCTCCGCAAAGACCAATTTAATATAATCAAACCTGACAATGGTCTACAAATGCTGTTTAAGCCAAGTTTTATGCAAATTGAGAACTCGGCGCTGAACATAACCTATGTCTCACATGAGGTGCCTTATTGGGAAACCTCATGTTCAAGGAGGGCACCATGTTAGCAGAAAATCTACTAAGAGATTTCTCAATTTTTTCAGATATACCCCAGGCAGACTTAAAAGAGATAGCGCAACATGGAGAAGTAGTAGCGTTTGACCCAGATCAGGCAATCTTCAGAGACGGCGATAGAGCCACGGATTTATATGGGGTCGTAGAAGGCGAAGTTGAATTGGGTATAACCGTTAAGGATAAAATTCTGAAAGCGGATATCCAGTACGAAGAAGCCCTCCAAACCAGGATCGAGACGATTGAAAATGTTGTCGTCGTTGAATCGGTAGAATCTGGTGAAATCTTTGGGTGGTCGGCATTTATAAGCCCCCGGCTGTATACCTCAACTGCCAAATGTTCCCAGCCGTCCCGCATCATTTCATTGCCGGCGGATGAACTCAAATCCATTTTTGCGAAAAAGCCCCAGGTTGGATTCGTATTTATGGAACGATTGTCCGAGATCATATCCCAGCGTCTCAGAAACAGAACCGACAAACTGGTGGAAGCCTGGAGTCAGGCTTTTGATGTGAACCGGATCTAGTCCCAAGCCTGATATGCCGATAACACTAGAAACAAAGCGACTCACGTTAAGGCCCCTGACGCGTTTAGATCGGGATGCTATGGTTGCAACGATCATGGCGGATAAGAATGTCATGTGCTGGCTGCCAGGGTCAGATGAGGCTTCAACAGCATTGGGACGGCGAATAGTCGCTGCAGAATACTTAAAGGAATTCATTCCCCCTGGAATAAACTGGGTTTCTGTGTCTGGGCCATCTGCATACAGGACACTAAACTGGGCAAGTTGGGGGACTTTAACGGTTACTGCGGATTTATCAATGGCCAGATACGGGGTGCCGGGCCGGAATTGCCGGAAATTCGCAATCCGCGATGTTTTAGAATGAAAACTGCACCAGCCTGACAAGGGGACACCAGGAGCGAAAACCGATGAAGACAGTCCTTTTAACAGCGGTGCTGCTGTTGGTTGCCACTGCAGCCAGGGCAGACACATTGAAAGGGGTTGCAGCCGGCATCATACCTTATGCCTGTTCTGCGCAGGGTGCTCTTTATCTACTCGCCTATGATCCTGATAAAAAACGTAAGGCCTGGGGTGCATTCGGGGGCCGGCCCGAGGGTGATGAACCGGCAACCCAGACCGCCGTGCGTGAGTTTTACGAGGAAACGAATTGTATATATGACCTCAAAACACTGGAGCGCCTCCGGTTGAGAGGCCCGAGCCGCTCGGGCAACTTCTATAGCTATGTAACCAAGGTTCCTTATCGGGATGTCGCTGACATCAACGCAAAGCGCAGATGCACCAATGTCGAACGCGCTTTCTGGGTATGGGTACCCCACGCGGCCTTCATTGGAATGCTGGAACAGGACGCACTCAGCCCCGCGGTTGAGATCCAAGCCAAGCCGCCCATCAAGTTTTATATATGGGACGGGGCCGCCCGGTCTCTGCGTCAGGCACTTGCGGACGGTATTCTAAAGCAAAAGGACCCTTGCCTGCCCTGAATGAGGCTTTTCGGGCAAACTACGCATTCCGCTGGGGAAACGCATGCAATATGTGCATATGGGGTACGGGTCAACCTATGAAAAGGAACGACTGCTGACGATAGAAAAGGGAAAAGTCGTTCATGAGCAGCTGATTGACAACACCACCAAAGAATTGCCTTCAAGCAACGCAAAAGCCTTTGAGGAGCTCCGTAAACTCAAAGAATGGGAAGACACGAAAAGCGCGCCGTAAAAATAGAGGCCTAAACCTTTCCAACATAATCTTTAGGGCATTTTTCTTCTGTGGCCGCAGGGGTTAAGTATGAACGTAAGGGAGGTAAAATTATGAACGTTATTAAATTCGACAGTGCCGAGAATTACGAGCCGGAGAAAGACTGGAAGCGGGTGAGCCTGTGCAGTCAGGATGAAATCTCGATCGAGCATTTCGTCAAGCCCCCGGGGCATGCCTCGCCCCGGCACGACCACCCCAATGCCCAGGTGCTCATCGTACTCAAGGGTAAACTCATCATCACCACGGATGATGATGAACAGGAGCTTGACGAAAACGATGCCGTGTTCATCCCGGGCAATGAAACGCATATCGTCTCGAACCCGCTGGCGGAGCCTTCCGTGGGGATCGATATCTTCGTGCCGGGACGGTCGTTTGACTTCTGGCTGAAAAGAAAAAAGGCTTAGGAGTTGGCCTCCTAAGCCTTTCGCGATCAATCCGCTAAAGCGGCGAATCAAATACCAGCGGTGTCTGCTCAAACAAACGGGCTAGCCTTCGGCCTGCTTTTCAAGCTCATCCAGCTTGTCCGGTTCGGTGACGGCAATATCCACCAGGGCCTTGGGAATGGCACTCTGCTCGCACATCACCCGGATTTCTTTCTCCTGGTCGCTGAACTCCATGATTTCACGGATGGCTTCAATGTGATCGAGCATCTGGTCGGCCGGGATATCTGACAGCGCGGGACCTTCGGCCTCGGCTTTCTTCTTGGCGGCCGCTTCAGCTGCCAGGCGTTCTTTCTCCTTCAATTCTTCTTCCATGGCCTTTTTAGCGGCATCGACGGCGTCCTGGTCGATCTTGGCAACAGAGACGATCAACGGCTCGGCGACGTCATTGGCGAACAGGTGCCGGACTTTCTCGTCATCGGACTTGTCAGCGACCTTCTCGAGCAACCCTACTATTCTGGCCTCCTCGGCTTTCTCGGCCTGGATCGCTTTGTTGACTTCTTCCACTTCTTCCGCGGTGATTTCCATCCGGACCGAAATTACGTCGAAAGCCACCTTATCGCCGATGAGCAACCGGATGCCCTGATCGTCGGGCAGATCTTTGGCCTTGGCAACCATCAGGTCGAGCCGGGCCGCTTCGATCTTCTGGATCACGTCCGTGCGGTTGGCAGCCTTGGTCATCTTCGGCCAGGTCGCGCCCAAATCACCGATAAGTTTGCTTGCGGCCCCATAGGCGTCTTCAACATCCTCAAGGGTAAAGGCGCCGACCGCGCCATTCAGATCCTGCAGCATGGGGTGGCCGACCTGTACGGCTTTATCCAAAGCAAAGCGCAGTTCCAGCATATTGCCGCCCAGACTGGAGACTTTGTATCCGTCCTGATCGAGCTCGCCGGCAATCTTCTGGACGGCGACTTCCAGATTATCGCCCGCGAGATCAAGTGAATCAAGCGCCAGGATCTTTTCCTCGATGCTCAACCAGAGGGGCTGTTTTTCGGTTGCGTCGCTATTCGCCATGTTTAACCTCCTTAATTATGAAATTATAACGAAAATGAATATGTCCACAGTTCAAGCCAACACCAGAGTTGGCATTTTAGCTTTTCACCTGTCCCCGCTTAGTTACACCGCGGAAACCTTAACCATGAAAACCACCAAGAGGGCGTTTAAATTTCGGCCTGCGTAGCCAGCCAATTACCATCTATCGGCTACCGCGATGAATGAAATATAGAGGGCCTATCATACAATGGCCGCCCAGTAAAGGGGGGGAAAGCATCGGAAAACAGTCCCCTGCCATCAACTGCAATTTGCAATTGATCAAGAGGCTATCTCAAAAATAGGATTTTGGTTCAAGGTCAAGGCGGCCGCGAGGTTTCCACCGGAGGAATACTCGTGTATTTCGAGGATGGGGACCGAGCGCCCAACGCCGAGATTGAGCCAAAAGACATTTTTGAGATAGCCTCTAATAAATATCGGGCCTTCTATTCGGCAAAAAATACCGCATTCGGTGCCCGCGTACATGCTCAAGGGCGCTGCCGTCCAGGTCGACCACCAGCAGGCCTTCCTTGTCATCAAGTTTTTTGGCAAGGATGTTTCCGGACGGATCAATTGCGACGGCATTTCCTGGGAATTCCAGACCGTTAGCGTTGCGGCCGGTCTGGTTGCAGGCCACAATGAATAGACCGTTGTCGTAAGACCGCGCGGTGAGATGCCGCATCCAGGAGTGATGCTTATCCCGGGCAGTCTGTCCGCGACCGGGCGAAGCGTGCGGTACAAAGACGATATCCGCCCCGTCCAGGGCCATGCGGGTCGTCAGTTCCGGGAAATGGGCGTCGTAGCAGAGTTGGATACCACAGGTCAGGGACTCTATTTGGAACAGGGATACCTGATCACCGGGGGTAAAGGTCGCCTGTTCGGGAGGCGCCAGATGCAATTTGCGGTACACGTGAATACCGCCTGCGGGGCTGGCAGCCAGATGGATAATGTAAAGCCGCCCGGCGGTATCTTTTTCAGCCATTCCAGCCAGGACGGTAACCCCGGTCTCCTGGGAAAGCTTCTTCAAGGCAGCGGTTGCGGGCCCCGGAATGGATTCGGCCCAAGCAGCTGCCGCGTCGGTATGGAGGTACCCCGTCAGATTCATCTCGGGGAAGCAAATCAGGCGGACCCCCTGGTCAGCTGCCAACCGGGTCCAGTGGGCAACCTGGGTCAGGTTGTGTTCGACTTCACCAATTGGGGCGTTCACAACCGCCGCTGCAACACGCAGGGTATCCATTTCCAAACCTTCAGTCTCCAAACTTCAATCTTCTTTGAATCCTTTACCCGCTACCTTACACCTTCGACTTTCACTCTATTTCAAATTAAACTGCGCCTTGATTTTGAACACCCGCGTGGCCGGTAGATTCAGAATGTCATCCACGCCGGTTGCCTTTGCAATGTCCGCCAGGTTCGCTTCTATCTCCGCCATGGACGGGGCAATAAAGGTAAACCAGACATTGAACTCATTTTCCCTAAGGTAGTTGTGGGTTACCCCCGGATAGCGGTTGACGGTCTCGGCAAACTGAGCGATGCGATCGGCCGGTACCCGGGCGGCACACAGCGTGCTGACGAAGCCGAGTTTTTCAGGCACGAAATTGCCGCCAATCCGCCTGATAATACCTTTTGCCTTCAGCCTGGTGAGGGTGCCCAGTACATCTTCTTCCGACAGGCCGAGTTCAGCGGCAATGGCAGCAAATGGATTCCTGGTTATGGGAAAATCGGATTGTATGCGATTGAGAATTTTTTTATCGGTTGCGTTCAGTTGTTCCATGACTGCCGACACTATTCCTGCATCAATTTTAAATGTACCTTGCGGGTCCGGGGGCCGTCGAACTCGCAGAAGAAGATGCCCTGCCAGGTGCCCAGTACCAAACGTCCATTCTCGACCATAATCAGTTCCGAGGCTCCGACAAGCGTTGACTTAACATGCGCCGGGGAGTTGCCCTCCAGGTGGCGGTAGTCCGCTTTCCAAGGGACCACTTGGTTAAGAACCATGAGAATGTCCCGCTTTACGCTGGGGTCGGCACTTTCATTAATGGTGACCGCTGCAGTAGTGTGGGGGACATAGACCATGCAAAGTCCGGACTGAAGACCCGACTTCTGGACGGTCTTTTGAATCTCGGTGGTGATGTCAACAAACTCGGTCCGGGAACTGGTTTTAACGTTGATCATCATATTGCACCTCTCAGAACCGTTTTCGTGAAAAAACCTAACAGATTTAGCTGTCATTCTGAGGAGTGAAACGACGAAGAATCCCGCTCCAATCGAGCCAAATCCCCTCAGAGGTGAGGGACCCTTCCGGCCGTCGTAGCCTGTGCTACTTTGGCGGAGTCGGCTCGCTCCGCTCAGGGTGACATGATTACGATACCAATAAAAAAGGCCCTGCTGTTTAGCAGGGCCTTTTTAATCAATGCTTGTGTACCCAATCACCGGTAGGGGATTATACACAGCCGGTCGGTTTGGGCAGACCAGCCATCTTGCAGGCTCCCTTGCCGGGTCCGGACGGGAACAGCTCGTAGATGTGTTTCAGTTTGAACTTGGTAACCTTGGAAAGAACCCGAACCATCGGGGCAATTCCGTTTTTCTCATAGTATTCGCGCAGAGTGTTGATTACCAGACGGTGTTCGTCATTCAGCTCGTCGATGCCTTCTTCGCCTTTTACAAACTGTACCCAGTTTTCACTCCAGGATGCGTAATCGTCGATAAACCCGTCTTCGTCTACGCCAAAGCTTTCTCCACCAAATTCTACTGTTGCCATTTAGCATTCCTCCTTAATTAATATTTTTTGTTACCTATGGCATTCCGCCGTTATTTTTGTATTGAAAAGGAACTTCTAACCGATTGAGTATCCGATGTCAATATGAAAATAATACCAATGGTTTCATTTTGCAATGAATATCTATTTATATAATATTAACAATTTGTTAAACAGGGACTGCCTTAATGTTCCCTGGGGGTTTTGTTCAGCTCGTCCAGGGTGAAAACCGGACCGTCCTTGCAGACCAGCTCTTTCCCGATCCCGCAGCGCCCGCACATGCCGAATCCGCATTTCATTCGATTTTCAAGGGACATGATAATTTGGTCGTGGGTGTACCCCAGTTTTTCCAAAACCGGCAGGGTGAATTTGATCATGACGGGCGGCCCGCAAACGATGGCATACGTGTCCTGGTCGGCCTCCGGGGCTTTTTCCTCGGTCACGGGCGGTACGAAACCGACGTTGTAATTCCACCCATCCGCCGGGACGTCGATAGTCAGATGCATGTTGATGTCATCGCGTTTTTCCCATTCGATCAATTCGTCCTTGTACAGCAGCATGCCCGGCGTACGCGCACCGTAGATCACGTCTATGTTTCCAAAACGCCCCCGGTTGGCCGGGTCCAGCATGTAAACGATCGAGGAGCGCAAGGTGGTGAAAGCGAAACCGCCGCCGACGATCAGGATATTCTTGCCCGCCAGCATGTCCCAGGGATACCAGTTTCCCAAAGGGCCGCGGATTCCCATGATATCGCCGGCTTGCATGGAATGCATATGCGTGGTCACGACCCCGGCTTTGAAGATCGTGAAGGTAACAAATCCTTTTTCCACTGGAGAAGAAGCGATACCGATGGGAATTTCGCCCACTCCGGGCACGGACAGCTCGGCGAACTGGCCGGCCTCGTAGGCAAACTTTTCCTCGTCCCCCTCGTTCAGAAAGACGAATTTGAATGTTTTCAGGCTCTTATCTTCGGTGGCGACCTCCACCTCATCAATGCGAACCGGGTATGGTAAATATGGATTCTGCACGTCTTTAACCTCTCCTTTCTATCCCTCGGCCACACAGCTGTCTGCGGCCGCATGGCTGTTCATCAGGTCACAGACCTTACGAATATCGATATTTACCGGGCACTGGCGGACGCAGCGGCCGCAGCCGACGCACATGATTCCCGTTTCGTATTTATCGACAAAATATTTCAGTTTATGCATAAAGCGCTGCCGGGTCCGCTGCAGCTTGGTGCCTCGGGGATTGTGCCCCGTGGTGTGCAGCGTGAAGAGCGGAAACATGCAGCTGTCCCAGTTCTTGAACCGTTTGCCGGATTTGCCGCGGACCTCATCCTGGAGATCGAAACACCAGCAGGTAGGGCAGAGGAAGGTGCAAGTGCCGCAATTGATGCAGGAAAAAGAGACATCCTCCCAAAAAGGGGCCCCATGGAGCGCCAGGGTGTCCGCATCGCGCAACTTGTCCGTCTCGATGGCCCTGACGAATTTGGCCTCGGCGGCAGCTTTCTTCTCGGCGAACACACTTTCGCCGTCAACTGCGTCGTTCCAGCCGGCCCTGTCCAGCAAGGCCTGGCCTTTGTCGGTCAGTGCTTTGCCCAGGTAGTGATCCCCATTGTCCGTCAGCAACACATCCAGCCCCTGCTCGTGGTAGGGACCGCAACCGGCCGTGGTGCAAAAGCAGGATGTGTAGGGATTGTCGCAGGCCAGGCCAACGAAGGTGGTCGCCTCGTATGCTCTTATCCAGTAGGGATCTTTGCATTCCGCCGTGTCGAAGTTGAGATCGAGCAGGGCCATGGCGCGGGCATCACATGGGCGCATGCCGATCACCGCCCGGGGTGTGAGATCACCGGCAACTTCTTTCATAATGTGATGGTCTTCCACATCGGGATCCAGAGAAAATTCGAGGATGTCCTCGGATTGCGGGAAGGCAATCGCTTTCGGCGAAAGGCGGGTGTTGAGCATATTGTAATCCGGGTATTCACCTTGCGCGAGCTCTTTGAGTTCATGCCCCTCTTTGGCCTGCACCGGTCCGAAAAGCCGGTAGGCCGCCCGCAGGGCGTCCAGCCCGGCTTCCCACCGCTTTTTGTCAATTTTTACGACCTTCATAGAATTTGCCTTTGTCTTTGGTGTTGCATTGCTTGCGGCCACCCCCACCGCCGGATTTTACCGGGCAGCCCGGGGCCGTGCATCTTATTTAATGAAATCGTCCGGGTCACCGGGTTGGTAGGTGTCCAGCGCCGGCCGCGTATCCAAGGCCATACCGGCTTCCCAGTCGAACAATTCCTTGGCGTCCTTCTCGAGTTTTTTGGTGAGCTGGCGCATGGGGATGCCCACCGGGCAGGCCCGTTCGCAGGCCCCGCAATCGGTGCAGCGGCCGGCACAGTGGTAGGCCCGCAGGAAATGAAACGTCCGGATGTTGACCATCTCCTGCCCTTTGCCCACCCATTGTGGTTTGGATTCATCCACAAAGCAGGTGGGGCAGTAGCACAGCGGGCAGGCATTCCGACAGGCATAGCAACGGATGCAGGGTGCCAGCAGGTCATCGAAGTGCTGTTTCTTCTCAGCGGGCGACATCTCTTCGATGGCGCGCACGTCGGCGTAACGCTCGACATCCGGGTTTTCGGCAACCGGGTCGGCCAGCATTTCGTCGTGGATGACCGGATTGCGGTGATGACAAATACGGCAATTGTCCTGCAGCAATTCATCCCGGGCGAATGTCTGGTCGAAAGCGGTGCCCTGGACCCGGACGCCTTTTTCATCTTCGGTCACGGCGGTCACTTCACCGTTGATCAAGGCGTTGATTTTGCGGCGGTCGATCATGCCCTGGCAGGGTACCCCGATGATCACCAACTGTTCCCTTTTGATCTTGTTTTCCAGGATGTGGGTGACGATATTGCGGCTGTCACAGCCTTTGGCAAAGATACCGATCTTTTCTTCCTGCCGGTTGGTCAGGTAATTGGCCAAGTTGATCCCGCAATTGCTGTCCCATACCAGTTGATCGACATCCGCGTCGTCCTTCACGAAGCACGGCTCGTTCATCATCGGCAGAGACCCCTGGCGAAACCCGATCAGGACTTCTACCTTGCACGCCTTGAGAAGCCGGCGGGAAACCTCTTTCATCTTATCAGCATATCCTAACATTTAAGCTACCTTGGCCTTGTCTTTTTGATAATGGGTGTTCGGGCCCAGTTCCTTGACCGCCGCGGTCACCTCATTGACCACGTCGACAAACTTGGTCGATTCAGCGGAAGAAACCCAAGAGAAATGAAGCCTTCCGGGCTCGATTCCCATATGCTCCATAAGGTTGGTGAAAAGGGCAAATTTGCGTCGGGCGTAGTAATTACCTTCCAGGTAATGGCATTCACCGGGATGTCACCCGGACACCCAGACAGCATCCGCGCCCTCGTTCAAGGCGGCCAGGAAAAATTTCGGGCTCATTCTTCCGGTGCAGGGAATTCGGATGACCCGGATGTTGGGCGGATATTCCATCCGGCCGACCCCGGCTAAATCCGCCGCGCCGTAACTACACCAGTTACAGAGAAAACTGACGATCTTTGGTTGCCACTCGGTCATGGTTGCGTACTCCTTAACTCTGGTTATGCGTTCTTCAGGGGCCTGTCAGGCCCCGGAATGGTTTTAAACTGCTTCGTCAATTGAAAAAATCTGGGCAAAAATCTGGTTGTTGTCAAAGCCTTTCAAGTGCAGCGCGCCTGAACGGCAGGAGGCCACGCAGAGGCCGCAGCCTTTGCACAGGACCGGATTGATCTCGGCGCGGCCGGCCCAGGGCCCTGCCGCGGTAAATGCCGGTGCGTTGTAGGGGCAGATGGCGACGCAAACCCCGCAGCTGCTGCAGTCCAGCGGGTTCGATTCGGCGACCGTACCGCTGGTAAAAATGTTTTTGCGGGCCAGCAGCGTGATGGCCCGGGAAGCGGCCGCCTGTCCCTGGGCGATTGATTCGTCAATGGGTTTCGGGTAGTGGGCCAGACCGCAGAGGAAAACACCGTCGGTGGCGAATTCGGAGGGACCCAGCTTGGCATGTCTTTCCACGAAGAACCCGTCGTCGTTCATGGGCACCTTGAAGAAGTTGGCCAGTCTATCATCCCGGTTGGGAATCAACGCCGACGCCAGGGTTAAAAGGTCCGTTTCGATTTCCATCGGACGTCCCAGCACATGGTCGGTAATAGTGACCAGCAGGCGGGCGTCCTCGATGCGTACCTGGGGCTTGTTATCCAGGGCGTAACGGATGAAGATCACACCGGCTTCACGGGCTTCGCGATAGACCTGTTCCTTTTCACCATATGTCCGGATATCCCGGTAGAGAATGAACACCGTCATGTCGGGATTGCGTTTTTTCAGTTCCACGGCGTTGTCGACCGAATGGGTGCAGCAGATCCGGGAACAATACGGCCGGTCTTTCTCACGGGAACCGACACACTGGATAAAAACGGCCGTTTTAAGTTCTTTCAGTGCCGGATCATCCGCCATGAATTTTTTATCCAGATCCAGGGCGGTGATGATGCGCGGATCCTGGCCGTATTCGTACTCCTCCGGCTCCAGGGAGCTGGCGCCGGTGGCCATGATGGCCACGCCGTGTTCCAGTTCCTGGTCGCCGGTTTCATTTTTGAGGGTAGCCTTGAAACTGCCGACGAACCCTGCGACCATCTTCAACTCCGTGTTCAGGTGGACCTGGATGTTGGCCTGACCCTCAACGTCGCTGACCAAGCTGGACAGCTCTCGCTGGATGTCTTCGCCAATAGCGGTTTTGTACAGCTTGTTGGCCTGGCCGCCCAGTTGCGCATCTTTTTCGATGATGTGGGTCTCATAACCCTGGCGGGCCAGGCTCCGGGCGGCCGACATGCCGGCGATACCGCCGCCGACCACCATGGCCGTCTGGTTGATGTCCAGCTGGGCCTCTTGCAATGGTTGCATCAGGGCAACCTTCGAGACCGCCATGCGGACCAGGTCCTTGGCTTTTTCGGTGGCCAGTTCCGGGTTGTTTTTATGGACCCAGGAGTTGTGGTTACGAATATTGGCCATTTCAAACAGGTATTTGTTCAGGCCGGCACTGGTCATGGTTTCCATGAACAGGGGTTCGTGGGTTTTGGGCGTACAGGCCGCCACGACCACCCGGTTGAGGCCCTCTTCCTTGATGATCTTGGCCATCGTCTCCTGTGAATCCTGGGAGCAGGAGTACAGGTTGTCGGCGGTATAATCCACGTACGGCAGTGTTGCGGCGTATTCCGCTACGGCCGGCACGTCCACCACCCCGGCGATGTTGGTTCCACAACGGCAGACAAACACACCAATCTTCGGCCTGTCGCCGGCGACATTGGTTTCGGGCACTTTTTCCGCCTGCACGATCTTGGTTCCCCGTGCCTCGGCGAGGATCTCACCGGCCGCCGTGGCCGCCGCGGAAGCCTCGATGACCGCCTGGGGGATGTCCTTGGGGCCCTGGAAGGCACCGGAGGCAAAAATACCGGGCCGGTTGGTGGTGACCGGTGCAAACGTGGGCGCTTTACAGAAGTTGCCGCCGGTCAGCTCGATGCCCAGTTTCTCGGCCAGGGCCACAGTCTCCGGTGAGGTCTGCAGTCCGATGGAGAGCACGACCATGTCGAAGATCTCGGTCTCCATTTCACCACTTTCGGTGACGTAACGGACTTGGAGGTCGCCGGAGTCCCCGACCGGATCGATGGTGTGGATCCGGCTACGCTCAAAGCGTACCCCGGCTTTTTCCCGGGCACTCTCATAGAACCTTTCGAATTCCTTGCCGGGGGTGCGCATATCCATGAAGAAGATGGCGCATTCCAGTTCGCTGTCATGCTCTTTGGCGATGACCGCTTCCTTGATGGCGTACATACAGCACACCGAGGAGCAGTGGGCATTGTCGCACCGGTTGATGTCCCGGGAGCCGATGCACTGGAGCCAGGCAATCTTCTTGGGATCCTGGCTGTCGGACGGACGGGTTACATGCCCGAAAGACGGACCGGATGCCGACAGCATCCGCTCGAATTCCATGGAGGTGACCACATTGGGCAATTTGGCGTACAGGTAATTGTCGAATCCGGAGGGATCGAAGGGTTCGAAACCGGGGGAGAGGACCACCGAACCGACCTTCAGGGTCTCGGTGGAGGCCTTCTGGTCGAAATCCACCGCGTCCGTGGGGCAGAGTTTCTTGCACGCCCCGCACTTTCCGTTTTTCACGAAATAGATACAGGTCTGATCATCAATCGCATATTTTAAAGGTACGGCCTGGGCATATTCCACGTAAGCGGATTTGCGCTTGGCCAGGCTCATATTGTAGGTATCGGGGACCTTCTTGGGGCACTTTTCGGCGCACAGTCCACAGGCGATACACTTTTCTTCGTCAATGTAGCGCGGGTGGCGGATGAGTTCGACTTCAAAATTGCCAGCCTCGCCTTTGATTTCACCTATTTCACTGAGGGTTTTCAGTTCAATGTTTAAATGCCGGCCGACCTCGACCAGTTTCGGTGAAATAATTCACATGGCGCAGTCGTTGGTGGGAAACGTCTTGTCCAGCTGGGACATGACCCCGCCAATCGAAGACCCTTTTTCGACCAGGTATACGTAGTAACCGGAATCGGCCAAATCCAGTGCCGACTGCATGCCGGTGATCCCGCCACCGACAACCATTACTGATCCGACAACATCTTTTGACATCTTTGCGCTCTCCTGTTAATTCTAGCCACGGCTTGCAGGCTGGCAGACATGCCAAAGAGCCCCGCCCCTATACGGGGTCAAGCAGAAGGGAGCCGGCATTGTCGGCCAGGGTGGTGGGGGGTTTGTAATATTTTGTAGTTATTATAGAAACAAACGAATTCCGGGCAGCCGTGGCGCCCCGGAAGCCATCACCCCATTCTTTTTCTACCAAATCGGCTTAGTAGTATGGGTTTTGAGCATTTGTCAACCAATTTTGATCCAAATAAAGCCCTCCTGGTCATTATCTGCGGACCCACCGGAATCGGGAAAACAAGTGTCGCCATCAAGGTTGCTGCCGCCGAAAACGGTGAGATTATCGGCGCTGATTCCATGCAGATCTATCGGCAGTTGACCATCGGCACCGCGAAGCCAACCGCGGCTGAACAGGCCCGGGTACCCCACCACATGGTCGATGTCGTCGATCCGACGGAGGATTTCGATGCCGCCAAGTTCGCCGCCATGGCCGGCCGGATTATCAGCGGTCTGGATGGACGCGGGGTTTTGCCCGTGGTGGCCGGCGGAACGGGACTCTACATCAAAGCCCTCACCCGGGGAATTTTCGAGATTGAAGCCGGCGATCGGCAAATCAGGGCGGCACTCAAAGCCGCTGCCGAAGCCAAGGGGATGGCCGCCCTCTACCGCGAACTGGAAAAAGTGGATCCGGAGACTGCCTCCCGCGTACATCCCAACGACACCTACCGTATTATACGGGCCCTCGAGGTGCATGCCGCTACCGGCAGCACCATGAGCCGCCTGCAGGCGGAGCATGCCTTTGCCGAGGAAAAATACAATTGCCTGAAAATCGGATTGACCATGGATCGTGACCGACTCTACGAGCGCATCAACCGTCGCGTGGATATGATGATCGACCAAGGCCTGGAGGCGGAAGTTCGCGGGTTGCTCGACAGGGGAGTATCACCGGACCTGAAAGCCATGCAATCCATCGGGTATCGCCATATGGCCGCCTTTCTGCAGGGACAGATGGACTGGGACGACATGGTGGCCACCCTGAAGCGGGATACCCGCCGGTATGCCAAGCGGCAGTTTACCTGGTTCCGGGCCGATCCGGAAATACAGTGGTTTGAACCGCATGAGACGGAGAAGATTCTGCAACTCGTGCGGGACTTTCGGGAAAAGACGGCTAAGTAAAAATAGCTGTTAGCAATTGGCAATTAGCTGTTAGCTCTAAAATGGCCAGGCACCGCCTGGTTCCCCTTTTCCAGATTTGGCTTATCGGTCGTGATTCCAGCGGGTTTTATAAGGTTTTGCTGATAGCCAACAGCTAACCGCTAATGGCTTAATTTACCCCCCCCCACCAGCCGTCCCTGCCACGTATCCTTTTCTTCCAAATACGCCTGGATCATGTCGAGGGTCTTTTTCTTTTCCAGGGCCCATCGGGGCGCCACGAGCTCTGTAGGGTGCGGGTCGCCGGTTAAACGCTGGATGACCATGTCCGCCGGCAACCGTTCCAAAAATTCACAAACGATTTCAGTATATTGCTGCTGCTCCAGGCACTGGTAGTCACCGGTGCTGTAGAGGGTTTCAAGGCCGGTCCCCCGGATGACATAGAGCAGGTGGAGTTTGACGCCCTGGAGGCCAAGGTCGGCCAGGAAACGGGCGGTTTCCAGCATCTGGTGCCGGGTTTCTCCGGGCAGTCCCAGGATGACATGGGCGCAGATGTTGATTCCCCGGTTCTGCGTGGCCGTCACCGCGCTGGTAAAACTGGCGGCATCATGCCCCCGGTTGATCAGATTCAAGGTGATGTCGTGGGCAGACTGCAGACCGTATTCAACCCAGATGAGATTCTTGTCCGTATAGCCGGCCAGCAGGTCTATAATTTCCGGGCTGACGCAGTCCGGCCGGGTGCCGATGGCCAGCCCGGCGACATCCGGTACCGCCAGGGCTTCGTCATAGAGCCTCTGCAACGTCTCTACCGGTGCATATGTGTTTGTAAATGACTGGAAATAGGCAATAAATTTCTTTGCCTTGAAACGGCGGGCAACCTTGTCCTTGGCGCTTTCCAGCTGTTCACGGATAGACTTGCCGGCCGCGAACGCACCGGTGCCGGATCCTTTGGCATTGCAATAGATACAGCCGCCGGTGGACAGTGTTCCATCCCTATTGGGACAGGTCATGCCGGCATCAATCGTAATTTTATGAACCCGGTGCCCGAACAATTCCCGAAAGTAGGTGTTCAGGTCCCGATAGCGCTTTTTCATGGGGTCCTGCTGGGTTGCTGGTTGACTTCACAGGTTGATGTCCCTATATACATTCCACTGATAAAATTGTAAATATGGGTTTGTGGCCGGAGGCCACAGGTAGAAGGTAGAAGGTGGAAGGCTGAAGGCCAAAAGCTAAAAGCCGATGGCCAAAATTGAACCCCGGAACGTTAAACAGTGAACCGGGAACCATTTGGTTATGACAGCAGATACGAAAAAATACGACATCATCGTGGTGGGCGCCGGTCATGCCGGTTGCGAGGCGGCCCTGGCCGCCGCCCGGATGGGATGCAGCGTCCTGCTGCTGGCCATCGATCTGGACAAGGTGGCCGCCATGCCCTGCAGCCCCTCCATCGGCGGCATGGCCAAAGGCCAGCTGGTGCGCGAGATCGATGCCCTGGGTGGGCAGATGGCCCGCGTAACCGACCAGACAGCCATCCAGTACCGGGTCCTCAACACCCGCAAGGGACCGGCGGTGCAGTCGTCACGGACCCAGAACGACAAGAATCGCTATCACCGGGTAATGAAGGCCGTCATCGAAGCGCAGGCCAACCTGGACCTGAAACAGGCCATGGTGGAGCGTCTGGTGGTTGAAAATGATCGCGTGGTCGGAATAGAAGATGCCACCGGCTTTGGCTACCAGGCCGAGGCGGTGGTGCTGGCCACCGGCACGTTTTTAAGCGGCTTGGTGCACATTGGATTTACCGCGATCAAGGCCGGTCGGGCTGGCGAATTTGCCTCTTATGGATTGCCGGCGCACCTGGCCGAATTGGGTTTTGTGCTGGGCCGGATGAAAACCGGGACGCCCCCCCGGCTGGACCGGGACAGCATCGATTTTTCAAAATTCGAAGCCCAGAACGCCGAAATCGAACCGCGGCCGTTTTCCATTTTCAGCGAATCGCTTTCCATGCCCCAGCTGCCCAGTTATATCGGTCATACCAGTCCCCGGGTGCATAAAATCGTGCGGGACAACCTGCATAAAAGCGCGTTGCACGGCGGGATCATCAAAGGCGTCTCGGCGCGTTACTGCCCCTCCTTTGAAGACAAGATTGTGCGCTTTCCCGACAAGGAGCGGCACCAGATTATCCTCGAACCGGAAGGGGTCGACACCCGGGAGGTGTATGCCAGTGGGTTGGGCAACAGCCTGCCCGTGGATGTGCAGCTCCAGGTGGTCCGATCAGTGGTCGGTCTTGAAGAGGCCCAGATCATGCGGCCGGCTTACGCCATCGAGTATGATTATGTGAACCCGGTGCAGTTGCACCCCAACCTCGAAACCAAGAAGGTCGGCGGGTTGTTTCTGGCCGGTCAGATCAACGGGACCTCCGGCTATGAGGAAGCGGCCGCCCAAGGCCTCTGGGCTGGTATCAACGCGGCCTGCCGGATCCAAAAACGGCCCGCTTTCATCTTGGACAGATCGCAGGCCTACATGGGGGTGATGGTGGATGACCTGGTAACCCGCGGGACCAGGGAACCTTACCGGATGTTCACCTCGCGGGCCGAATACCGCCTGATGCTCAGGGAGGACAATGCCGATATTCGGCTGATGGAGATCGGTCACAGCCTGGAGTTGATTGACAAGGATCATGCCCGGGACATAAAAGCGCGCAAACAGCAGATCGCCTCTGAAATAAAGCGGGTCCAGGGTACCGTGGTCCGGCCCACTACCGCGGTAAATGCCTACCTTGAAGCACAGGGTACCAATCCCATCAAGAGCGGCATTCACCTCAGCCAGCTTGTGAAGCGGGCCGAGCTCGGTTATGATGCCGTCCGCCGGATTGCGCCGGCGGATGGCCCGATCGACCCGGCGGTCGCTTTGCAGACGGAAATTGAAATCAAGTACGAAGGGTACATCCAGCGGCAGCTGAAAGAGATTGAAAAGTTCAAGGACCTGGAGCGGGTGAAAATCCCACCGGACTATGATTTCAAACAGGTCCATGGTCTCTCCAACGAACTGAAGGAAAAGTTGAGCAAGGTGCGGCCGATATCTCTGGGACAGGCCACCCGGATTGACGGGATGACCCCGGCCGCCATTTCGGTGCTGATGGTTGACTTGCGAGCCATGGAAGGGAAAGCCGCTGCCCGCCGGCGCATGCTTGACACGTAACCGGGCTACGCTTATTTTAAGAGGTGATTGGCGCCAGGCTAAACCGTAGGAAAAACAAAGCAATTTGACAGGGTAGGATTGTACGAAAGGAACAGTATGCCTGAAACGGATTACTATAAAGTCCTGGGGGTCGGCAAGCAGGCCTCAGACAGCGAGATCAAAAAAGCATACCGCAAACTGGCCTTGAGGTATCACCCCGATCAGACCAAGGGCGACAAGCAGGCCGAGGCCAAGTTTAAACGTATCAGCGAGGCGTATGCCGTTCTCAGCGATAAGGAAAAACGCCAGCAGTACGATACCTTTGGTTCGGCCGGGTTTCAGCAGCGCTATTCCCAGGAGGATATTTTCCGCGGATTCGATTTTGCAGACGTATTCAAGGAGTTCGGTTTCGGAGGTAAAGGCGGCCAAGGCGGTTTTTCCTTTAATTTTGGTGGTGGTTCGCCTTTTGGCGGCCGCGGCCGGCAGGCCGCACCACGCGGTGCAGATCTGGTATATGAGATCGGCCTCACCCTTCAGGAAATCGCAACCGGGGTCAAAAAGACCATTTCGTACACCCACGCCGGAAAAACTGAGAATATCACCGTCAAGATTCCCCAGGGTATGACAACCGGAAAGAAACTACGTTTGGCCGGCAAGGGTGAAGCCAGTCCCTACGGCGGTGCCCCGGGTGACCTGTACATAAAAGCCAGTCTATTGGAGGACTCGGTGTTCACGGTGGAAGGCAACGACCTGCACCTGAACCGGGAAATCAAACTTACCGATGCCATTTTAGGCACCACCATTCCCGCACCTACCATCGAGGGCAAAGCCCTCAGCCTGAAAGTTCCTCCCGGGACCCGCCATAAGACCAAGATGCGGCTGGCCGGGCACGGCCTGCCTCGGATGAACGGTGGCAAAAAGGGCGATCTCTATGTGACCATCCTGGTCAGCATGCCCAAATCGCTTACCCCCTCCCAGAAAAAGCTTGTCGATGAACTGGCGGCCGAGGGCCTGTAAAGAACCAAAATCATTGACAACAGACCATGTTAGATGGTATTTCATGGGAGTTTAAGGAGGCTATTTCCGTCGCTCAAATTGCATCACATTGTTAGGCTAGGCCGTTATCAGTTATGCCGGAATTGATACCTGTGTTGAAAAGGGAGGACATCGAGGAATCGACCGCCTCGGTGGCCCGGCAGATATCGGCTGCCTACAACGGCCACAAGTTGGTGCTTGTGGGAGTCTTGAAGGGCGCTTTTATCTTCCTGGCCGATCTCGCGCGCAGGCTCACCATACCGGTCGAAATTGATTTTGTCCGTGCAGCCAGCTATGGATCGGGCACGACCTCTACCGGTAAGATTGAACTTACCAAAGGGATCGATATAGATATAGAGGGCAAGGATGTCCTCGTTGTTGAAGACATTGTCGATAGCGGGCTGACGCTCGCGTACCTCGTAAACTATCTCAAAACATTCAGACCAGCGACTGTGCGGGTATGCACGCTGCTTGATAAGTTAGAGCGCCGACAGTCAAATGTAAAAGTCGATTACGCCTGTCATACGATTGAAAAGGGATTCCTGGTCGGTTACGGCCTGGATTATGATGAAGCTTATCGGGAGCTGCCGGCAATCTATCATCTGAAATTTCAATGAAGAGGGTATGTTATGATTATCACCTGTGGGAATTGCAACACCAGTTACGAATTGGATGAAAGCCTCGTAAAAGCGACCGGCACTCAAGTGCGCTGCACGTCCTGCCAGTCAATTTTTACGGCCTATCCTGCAGCCGCCCCGGAGCCGCCCCCTGCAGCCCCGGAGGACACAGGTGCGCCAATGGCTGAGGCTGGTGCTGCCGCCGCAGCCCCGGAGACCGACGCCCCTGCCGATGATGACCTTGGACTTGACGATTTAGATTTCGAAAATGACCTCGTACTCGATCCTGATGCCGATGAGCCCGGCTCCGAGGCCGCACCGGCGCCCCCAGAGGCGGACGGGGGGCTGGAAGATGAGCTGGATCTGGATCTCGATTTTGATGAAGATGAACCGGCTGCAGCTGACACCGACGATGAGTTCGATCTCGGTCTTGATTTGGATGCAGATGATGCTGACGCCGACGACCTCGAAGACGAATTGGATCTGGGATTAGATCTGGATGAGGATGCACCTGCAGCTGCCGGGGATTCCGACGACCTGGATCTGGACCTGGATCTGGATTTGGGCGATGACGAACCTGCCGCAGCCGGGGCGGATGATGAATTGGATCTGGACCTGGATCTGGGAGATGACGAGCCCGCGGCAGCTGCGGCCGATGATGATCTGGATCTGGACCTGGATCTCGATCTGGACGATGAGGAAGCGGTTGCCGACGTGGACAGCGCGGATGACCTGGATCTGGATCTGGACCTGGATCTCGGTGATGACGATGCCGCGGGTGCCGCCGTCGGCGACGATGAACTTGATTTGGATCTTGATCTGGGCGAGGAGGAAGCCGTTGCCGACGCAGACAGTTCGGATGACCTGGACCTGGACCTCGACCTGGATCTGGGAGATGACGAGCCGGCAGCTGATGAAGCAGCCGGAGATGATCTGGACCTGGACCTGGACCTCGATCTCGATGAGGATGAAGCCGTTGAGGCCGCAGGTGGGGAAGACGATCTTGACCTGGATTTGGAATTAGATTTGGGGGATGACGCTGCTGCTGAGGGCGGCGATGACCTCGATTTGTCGGATATCGAGGACCTGGTGGATGCCCAGGACGGCGCCAAGGGCGGTGCAGCTGAGGTGCCCGAATCGGATGAACTGGATCTCTCCGACCTGGAAGATATGTTGGATGACGATATCGAGGTCGAAGAGGCCGAATCGGAAGATATCGATCTTGAGCTGGATTTCGACGATGCCACGTCTTCGGATGATGATCTGGATATCAGTGATCTGGAAGTAACCGAAGATCTCGATTTGTCGGACATTGAAGATATGCTGGAAACAAGTGAAGATGCCGTCCCGGTGGCCAGCGCGGATGACGAGCTGGACTTCGAACTCGATGACGGCGATGTCGCCATGTCCCTGGATGATGATCTCGATCTGGAAATGGAGGTTGTTGACGACCAAACCGATGACATGGAGCTCGATTTCGGAGATGACCTCGGGGCGGATGATTCGATGGAAGATGTGGAAATGGATTTTGCCGGGACCATCGAGATAGAACCGCCGAGTGAAGCGGATTTCGATGACCTGGAAGGCGGCGCGGAAGAGGCAGCCGCTGCCGCCGCCGTCTCGGAAAAGGAAGATAAAAAGGCCAAAAAGAAAAAGAAGAAGAAAAAGAAAAAGAAAAAAGTGAAAGCCCCGCGCGGCCGCGGCCTGAGCGCACCGGTCAAGCTGCTGCTGGGGTTGGTGTTGATTGCGGTGCTGGGTGTTGGCGGAATTGTGGGCCTGGACATGGCCGACATCAAGGTGCCTTTCCTGGATCCCGTTAAACCGTTTCTCAAGGACATTCCCTATGTCGGTGACTTTATAAAAATCGGCCCCGAAGACGTCGCCGGCAACCTCAAGATGAGCACCCACGGCATCAACAGCCGTTTCATTGAAAACAGCAAGACCGGCCGCCTGTTCGTGATCAACGGCAAGGTCAGAAGTGCCTACGAAGAGCCGCGGCAGGCTATCCGAATGCTGGGCAAACTCTTTGCTCCGGGCAAGAAGTTGATTCAGACGCAGATTGTGTTGGCCGGTAATGTCCTGGCCGACCAGGACCTGGCTGGTCTCGATCTGAAGACGATTAAAAAACGCCTGCGCAACCGGGGTAAATCTCGAATCGGCCCAGGGCAAATGCTGCCGTTTATGGTGATCTTCAACAAATTGCCGGACAACCTGGAGGAATTTACCGTTGAGGTGAGCGGGTCCCTGCCGGCCAACTAAAGGCGGTCCGCACCCGGTATCTTTTGGCTTGACAAGCACTGCATTGCCTGCTAGCAATGCGCTTTCCAAATGGGACGCCCCCATTTGGGCCCCACACGGCGATGTAGCTCAGATGGTTAGAGCATACGGCTCATATCCGTAGTGTCCGGGGTTCGATTCCCTGCATCGCCACCATGAATATAAAAAGGCTGCAATCTTTTCAGATTGCAGCCTTTTCTGCGATTGGGGTTCTGCTTACGAAAATGAAACATCACCTTCGCCGGACACCCCAGGAACTCTACCCTAAAACGCCTTCCTGATAGCGTACGTACAGGTTGCCTTTTTTATAGCGGCCCTTGAGCCAGGAAGCTTCCGTTTCGAAATTAAACATGTTCCAGGACCAGGAAACATCATCTTCTTCCAGGTATATCCAATCCTGCACTTCCATTAAGCCATAGCGTTCGATGTCCTGCATCACTTTCTGTTGAGCCGGCCCCATATGGAATACCGCCAGGAGATGCTCGTTGCTCCAGCCCTGATGCGCCAGCAAAAACGCCATATGCCCACCAGGATATTTTTCTTCCAGGGCCTCCACTCTGAAAATCAGCGTGTAAAAACAGCACACGATTTCATTGGTTTTACCGTAGTCAACGATGCTGTCGGAATAGGAGCGATTAAAGCCCTGTGAGATGGGGTGGGTTTCCATTGCACCTCCTGCGGGTGACATAAAGGACTGTACAATATATTGGGCAGTTATGGTTTATTACCACAATATGTAGGTGGGGTCAACGTCTATTTTGGCGGGTGGGCGTAAGCGTTGCGACAGGTGCAGGGGCCGGGATTTAAGGGAGAATTTTCAGGTGGCCGATTCTGCCGTGGGCCGAGCGGTTCCCTTGTTGACCGCTTCTCAGCCACTTTTTTCAGGCAGTATGATCGAAAACGTGCTGCCTTTGCCTTCCTGGGAAGCGACCGCAATCCGGCCGCCATGCGCCTCTATGATTTTCTTGGTAATGGAAAGCCCCAAACCGGTCCCCTAAAAGCCTTTGCTGCTGACAAAGGGTTGAAAAACGGTGGCCAGGGTTTCGGCGTCCATGCCGCAGCCTTCATTGGCAACGTCGACCTGTACGCTTTCATCATTGATCTGCCGGGATGTCAAGATCACGCCTTTGCCTTCGTCTTCACAGGCATCCAGTGCGTTGGAAACCAAACTCAACACACAGCGGTAGATTCCCTTTTCGGCGCAGGCCATTAAAAGGTTCGCGGACCGGTTGGTACCGGTTGTCAAGATAACGGTTGAGCCGGTTTGTTCTACAGCGGTTTGAAGTGTTATCGGCGTTGGAAAATGGTCCGGTCGCCCTCCGGGCCTTGAATTGAAACAGAAAAAGTATGAGAAAGCTGTGGTTGGCTGTCAAGTTCCCCGCAAAGCCCCGATTTTGAGGGCTCGGCGCGGATGGTGCTGCGACGGATAATCCGGGACTTAACCATATTGCGCCCGGTCCGGTGAGGTTTTTCAGGTGTGTTTACATTTAATATTGACACCGGGCGCATAATTGACAATTTTAGGCCAGTTAGATACTTTTCTGCGAAGGGGACGGCATGTTATCCGGGTTTGCAAAATTGGTGGAGCAGCGCATTCAGGCGGCTCAGAAAAATGGAGAATTCGACAACCTGGAAGGCTCCGGGAAGCCGATCGAGTACGTAGACGACAGCGGCGTTCCCGAGGACTTGCGCATGGCTTACAAGATGTTGAAAAATGCTGATTTTGCACCCCCGGAAATAGAGCTGAAAAATCAGATCCTCAAGACCGAAGATATGCTGGGCGGCATGCAGGACAGCAAAGAAAAATACAAGGCCATCAAGAAACTCAATTATCTGGTGACCAAACTGAATTGTCTCCGCCGCACCCCCATAAACATGGAAGAGCCCCAGTATTCCGGGCGGATTATTGACCGTCTATCCAAATCCTGACATAGGCGCCAGCCCTTCATTACTGGTCCAACCGCTATGGCCATAGGAACCAAACAAAACGAGAGCGAAGGTGTTTTCAAGGGCGTGATGCTGGCCTATATGGTTCTGATTCTGCATGTGCTGCTCGTGATTGTGCTTGGTTTTCTGGTGTTGTTTTTCAGGGGGGTCGTCCAGTACATGCCGATGATATTCCTGGGCGGAACGGCTCTCATCGCATTGTCGGCCTGGTTGTTTTTCCGGAAGTTGAAGCGCGAAGGGCGATCGCTCAAGGAGACGCTGCGGTCGTCCACCTTCCAGGGCCGGCCGGTTGAAATCAGCCTCATGGGCGGGATGGCCTCTTTGAAAGTCGGTACCCCGGGCAGCGCTCCGGCGGTTGATTCCCCGACCGCCGACCCTGCCCGGCAGCTTGAAGACCCGGCAACCGTAAAGATCAGGGAACTTTCGGAACTTGCGCGGCTTCTGGAAAACGATCTCATAACCCAGGATGAATTTGAACTGGCCAAGCGCCAGTTGCTCAATTTGCATACGTTATCCAATAAAAACTTATAATCTCAGCGGGCGGCAGATTGCCTGCTCAACGCTGCGGCCGGGTAGCGGGCCCGCGACAGGCGCCGGGCCTTGACTGTGGGATTGCGACCAGAATCTCAAACGGGAATAGCCATGAAAAAACTATCACTGGCCCTCATAAGCGGTGGCATCTCATCGGAACGCGAAGTTTCCCTCAACAGTGGTAAGCAGGTCCATGCGGCGCTGGACAAGGAAAAGTATGATATCCGGCCTTACGACCCCAAGACCGACCTGGGCAAGCTGGTCATGGATGCGGACCGCCTGGATGCGGCCCTGATCATACTGCACGGGCCATATGGCGAGGATGGCACGGTACAGGGCCTGCTGGATCTTTTGGATATCCCCTACCAGGGCGCCGGGGTACTGGGCAGTGCGACGGCCATGCATAAAGTCATGTCAAAAAGACTTTACACCTTGGCCGGTCTACCGGTGCTGCCGGATGTCGTGATTCAAAAAGGGCAAGTTTTCAGCAGTGATGATATCGTGGCTGAACTGGGGCTGCCGGTCGTTGTCAAGCCGGCCACCAGCGGATCCAGCATCGGGATGACGATCGTGAAAAACGCCGGTGATTTAAATGCGGCGATCGAGAAAGCCTTTCGCTACGACTACGATGTGCTGATTGAAAAATTTATGGCCGGCATAGAAATTACCGGCGGTGTTTTGGGCAATGACAATCCGGAAGCCTTGCCGCTGATTGAAATCATTCCCGGGAACGGGTACGAATTTTTTGACTATGAGGCCAAGTATAAAGCCGGCGCCACCAAGGAAATCTGCCCCGCCCGGATCGATGCCCGGCTCACCAGCCAAGCGCAGGAATATGCCCGCACGGCGCACTTGGCCCTGCACTGCCAGGGATACAGTCGTACGGACATGATTTTGAGCGGCGAGGATTTGTACTTGTTGGAAACCAACACCATCCCGGGGATGACAGGCACAAGCTTGTTTCCGCAGGCCGCGCAAGCCGCGGGGTATTCCTTCAGTGATCTGCTGGACCGCCTGGTTGAACTCAGCCTGGAGATCCATGCCAAGCGCAAAAATCTGGAGACGTCCTAAAAGCAGGCTGATAGGCGGTAGGCTTTTAGGCTGTAGCAAAGCAGTTAATGCGCCACCACCCGCGGCTCGGGCATCCTGTAACATTTTGACATAACTTCCGGGCTTCATGATAGTGCCGGCCAATAACGGGATCGAAATCGCTATCTGAATTCGGTTTCGAAATGATGTTTTTGGCGCCGATTATGATCCCGATTACGACAGCGAATTCGATTCAGGCTGAAACCTGAAAATTGAAATCTAAACCAACAGCCTGCAGTCTAAAAACCGAATTGACTATTATTATAACCTTATTTGGCAACAGGGGGGATCTATGAAAGTACTGGTAATTGGCGGAGGTGGTAGAGAACATGCTCTGGTCTGGAAAATTGCGCAAAGTCCGAAGGTCAAGAAGGTCTTCTGTGCGCCGGGCAATGCCGGCATCACCGGAAGAAAAGTCACCTGTGTGCCGATCAGTGCGTCCGATATTGACGGATTGCTGGCTTTTGCCCTGGAAAAAAAGATCGACTTGACGGCGGTGGGCCCTGAAGACCCGCTCGCGCGGGGTCTGACCGACCGCTTTGAAGCGGCCGGGCTCAGGGTTTTCGGTGCCTCCCAGAAAGCTGCGGCTATTGAGTACAGCAAATCCTTTTCCAAGGACCTCATGCTAAAATATGGTATTCCCACTGCCTGGGGAGACGCCTTTACCAGTTATAAGAAAGCAGAAGCATACATTAAAAAAATGGGGGCTCCCATTGTTGTAAAAGCCGATGGCCTGGCAGCCGGCAAGGGCGTCATCGTCTGCCAGACAGTCAAGGAGGCAATCGCCGCCTTGAAGAGCATCATGGTGAAAAAAGACTTTGGGGACGCGGGTAACAAGGTTGTCGTGGAAGAGTGCCTGGTCGGTGAAGAAGCGTCCTTTTTAGCCTTCACGGATGGCAAGACAGTCGTGCCGCTGCCCTCCTCCCAGGATCACAAACCAATTTATGACAATGACAAAGGGCCGAACACCGGCGGCATGGGGGCCTATTCACCGGCACCCATTGTGGACCCGTATATGCACAAACGGATCATGAACGAAGTCATGATACCCACGGTCAAAGCCATGGCCGCCGAAGGCTGTCCCTACAAGGGTGTGCTATATGCCGGGTTGATGATCGCTGGTGATCAGATCAAGGTCCTCGAATTCAACGGACGTTTTGGCGATCCCGAAGCCCAACCGCTGTTGATGCGACTGAAGAACGACCTGGTGCCGGTTATGGAAGCTGTGATCGATGGCACCCTTGACCAGGCGACTCTCGAAATCGACGAGCGGGTAACGGTGTGCGTGGTCATGGCGGCCGGTGGCTATCCGCGCTCCTACAAGAAGGGACACCCCATTTCCGGTTTGAAGGCCGCTGCGCGGATGAAGGACGTCATGGTGTTTCACGCGGGGACCGCGCTGAAAAACAACAAGATCGTGGCCAACGGCGGGCGCGTGTTAGGGGTCACTGCCCTGGGCGATACCGTGGAGAACGCCATTCAAAGGGCGTATCAGGCGGTTGCAAAAATCAAATGGACCAAAGTTCAGTACCGGAGCGATATTGGCAAAAAAGCGCTCGTCCGGTTTGCCACCCCACCCAAGGTCGGGATTATCATGGGCAGCGACAGTGATCTCGGGGTGATGGAGGGGACGGTCGGGATGTTGAAAAAGTTTGGGATTCCCTTTGAGATGCTGGTTGCCTCCGCGCACCGGAGCCCGGACAAGGCAGCTGCATATGCCGGGACTGCCCGCGAGCGGGGCCTGCAGGCCATCATTGCCGGCGCCGGCCACGCCGCTCATCTGGCGGGCGTGCTGGCGGCGCACACAACCCTGCCGGTAATCGGGGTACCCATTGACAGTTCCTGTCTGCAGGGGCTGGATTCCCTGCTGTCCACCGTGCAGATGCCGCCCGGTATCCCTGTCGCTACCATGGCACTGGGAAAATCCGGCGCTAAAAATGCAGGGATCTTCGCAGCCCAGATCGTCGCCGGCTCCGATCCGGCCGTGGAACAAAAATTGGCGGCCTTCAAGACGGAAATGGCTGCCCAGGTCGAGAAGAAAAGCGCCAAACTTGAAAACTACCGCTAAACGTATTCAGGTCGACCCAGTTCAACCGGCCCGGGAACCGTTTATAGAGGCGGCCCGGGTCATTTCGTCCGGAGGCCTCGTTGTTTTTCCAACCACGGGGTTATATGGCTTGGCGGCGGATGCCTTGAATCCGGCCGCGGTGGGCAAAATATTTGCGGCCAAGGGACGGAACCCCGCAAAACCGGTCCTAATCCTGATCCCGCACGCGGACGACATCCGGCAGCTGGTCACGACGGTACCACCGCCGGCGACGCTTTTGATGGATGCAATCTGGCCGGGGGGCTTGACCCTGGTGTTTCCTGCCGCGCCGGTTGTTCCCCGGGTGTTGACGGGCGGAAGCGGGAAAATCGGCATTCGACTGCCGGCCCACCCTGTGGCGCGGGCGCTGGTAGCTGCGGTCGGTCGCCCGATTACCGGCACCAGCGCCAACGTGTCCGGCCGGCCGGGTTGCAGCCGAATTGCCGCCTTGGATGCTGCTATTGCCGGCTCAGCGGAAATGACCCTCGATGCGGGTGACCTGGCCGGTGGCGCCGGTTCCACCGTGGTGGATGTTACCCAGCTGCCGCCCGTGATTCTCAGAAACGGCGCTGTTTCAGAAGCCGTCATTCACAAGGTCCTGGCCGCGGATTGATATTGACAACCAGCCGAAATCTCCCTATACAAAACTCTACGCCGGAGTGGTGAAATTGGTAGACGCACGGGACTCAAAATCCCGCGGGGGCGACCCCATGAGAGTTCGATTCTCTCCTCCGGCACCAAGCCAGCAATGCCCTGCCGCTTTTCGGCAGGGCTTTTTCATTTGGCCGATCTGGAATCCCCGCTTGCATTTAACCGCTGATCGTACTAATTTTACTCGTAAACCGACGTCTGTTGTCGATGACACCAAAATAAGCGGTTCGCGTGCAACGACGACTTCTTTGTCTTGCCTTGACGCCGGTCTGCACGTTCATGACTCCCTTCGCGGCAATTGCGGGCAAGAAGTCAAAGGTCTCCGATGACGGGTACCCGGGGGGCCTTTTTCCTATCAAAGTCATCACCCAGATGCGGGATTTTTATGAAAACCAATAACCATTCTGCCGTCTACTACTGTCCGCGGCCCCATTGAAAATGATTCTTAAGAAGATTATCGTAGGCGAGACGTCCGAACTGGCCGGTGTGGTTACCACGGCGCTGGACAGGGCCGGGTTTCCCCATGCCGCCTCCAAGACCCCGGTGCTGGATTCGTTGGGAACCATCGCGCTGTCTGATTGGAATATACACCCGGTCATAAAGTACACCGAGCACCAGGCGTCCCAGAACCGCCGACCGTTTTTGCACATCAATATCGACGGAATGCCCATGTACGAGATACCATCAAAAATCAATCGCTTCATAGAATTACACAAGGCCCAGTACCTCCACATCATCGCCGCGGCAAGTGCAGAAAGTTCCACCTTCGGTGAACGGGTCGCCGACATTCTCGATAATGTCATTCTCATGGGCCGGGTCCAGGCCGGTACCGGAAAGATCGAAGGTTCGGGCACCTTGGACGATCTGGTGTTTGAAGTGCTGGCAGGGCTATCCCTGCGGGAAAAATCCGAAATAGCCAATCTGGGGGAGGACGCCCTGCGGCTCATGCAGGTGCATGTCGATAAGTTGATGAAGACCAGGTCCGCAGATGTACAGCGGGTGGCCAGCCGCCAGGAGGTCATGCGGCAGGTTTGGTTGAGTCTGCGAGAGACCCATCGTCTGCGCATAATTGAGTAGCAATAGAATTGCTACTCAGGTTTTTAGTCTGAAGACTGATGGCTGTCCGTAAAATGCATTGAAACCTTCTGCCTTCAGCCTTCTGCCCTTACACCTTAATACGTGCGCCCCTTTTTATCTACCATGGGAACGAAGCGGACGGGAATGATCTTTTGTTGCTGGATCTTCCCGTGTATCTTTTTGAGCAGGACCAGTTCCTGGTCCCCGGCCGGTCCGACGGGAATGACAAGCCGGCCACCTTCGGCCAACTGGTCCTGCAGCGGCTGGGGAACGTGGGTAGGCGCGCAGGTGACAATAACCGCATCGAAGGGCGCTTTTTCAGGCCAACCCTGGTAACCATCCCCAATGCGAACGTGAACATTGTCATAGCCCAAATCCTGCAGAACCTTCTTGGCGGTCTGACCAAGAGCGGGGATGATCTCCATGCTGTAGACCTGACCGGCCAGTTCGCCCAGCACGGCCGCCTGGTAGCCCGAACCGGTACCGATTTCCAATACTTTCTGGGAGCGGTCCAACTCCAGCACTGCGGACATCAGGGCCACGATATAGGGCTGGGAGATGGTCTGCCCGTCCCCAATGGGCAGCGGGGTGTCCTGATAGGCCATCTGGCGCACACGGTAGGGGACAAAGCGGTGACGCGGGACCGCGTTCATGGCGCCCAGGACATCCGGGTGGCGAATGCCGCGGGCCCGGATCTGGAAGGCCACCATCTGTTTGCGCTGGCTTTCCCAGCGGCGGTTGTCGGTTGGCGCTCGGTCGGTCGCGGAAAGATTGGCCGGCCACAACACGATGGCCGCCAGCAGGACAGTCAACATCACGCGGTTTTGCTTTTCGCGTGTTTTTAGCTTGTCCTTGATCGATTTCGGCATGCGGTTGCCTCCCGTGGGCAGAGGATAGCCAAATGAAACCACACCAGGCAAATTATGGCAAGTCTGCAGACGGGCGAATAGCAGCCCGCTTGTTGAAATTATATGATTAGCGGTTCATCCGGTCGGCTTTAACCGCCAGCGGCCCTTTCCAGGGAACCAGCATGGGTACCGACTGCTGGTAACGGCGATACGGCTCCTGAAAATCGGCAACCAGATCCCGCTCCTCCAGCCGGGCCCCGACATAAATCCAGGCCGTCCAGGTGACATTGAAGAGCAAACGGTCGGCGGTAAGGTCGGGGCAAGACCAGATCAAAAGCAGGGCGAACAGATAGAAAGGGTGCCGAACCCAACGGTAAGGCCCCCGGATTGAAAAAGGTTGCGGTTTGTGTTCGACCCCTTCCAGGTGGGCCCTCAGGTCAGATATTCCGAAAGCATCGAAGTGCTTCAGGGTGAAGGTACTCCACGCAAAGCCGGTGATGCCCAGAAAAAAAACAATCCTGGCGAGCAGGCGTCCGGTACCCTGCAATTCAAATAAAAGGAGACCGGTCGGCTGCCAGAGCAAAACAACCGCGGTCAGGACGACGCCGGAAGCGATGGTGTATACCGCGCGATGGGTATATTTCGGCAGCCAGGGAGCCAACCAGGACCACAGACCGCGGCGCACCATGCCGCTGTGTTGCAGGAAAAATAGCACCGAAAGGCCGGCATTCCAGAGGATCTGATTGCTTGATGACTGCAAGAGATCGACACTCTGCCAGGCACCGTTGAAAAGGAAAAAGCCAAACAGGAGCAAGGATACGCTGCCGGCCAACTGGGCCGTCATCATCAGCGCAGGTATGGCGCGGGTCCGTTTTTCAGCTTGCATGGTGTTTTTTGCTTTCCAGAAAGAAGGCCTTTGCGGCAGCACCGACGGATAGCCGGAAGGCCGATTGGGGCCCCAACTTGTAAAAAAAACAGCCGGCCCTTGCTAAACTCCTGAAAGACGGCGATAATGGCCGCCAGTTGCTGTCTTTCAGATATAAGATATATATGAATCGGAATTATACAATGGTAGATCAAGACAAGGACCCCGTTGCGGAACGCACCTGTCGGCAGTGTGAGCAGATATTTGAACCGGGCACCGATATGGAAGTAACCGACCAGGGAACCTTTTGCCGGCCATGTTTTAATGAACTGGCGGTTGAGGTTGAAATGTTGGTTCGGCAGCAGAGCCAGGGTGTCAGCTTCTCCGCAGCAGTGGTCGGAGGGCTGGCCGGAGCCGCTGCCGGGGCCCTGGTCTGGTGGGGCTTTACCGTGGTGACTAAAATTCAGTTCGGCCTGGTTGCCATCGTCATCGGCATCACGGTGGCCAAGGGTATGCTCATGGCTACCGGTGGAAGACGTTCCCGGGAACTGCAGGTGCTGTCGGCCGGCATAGCCGCGGGCACTTATTTTTATGCCGACTACCTCGTAAAACGGACCTTCATTCTGCAGCAGTCACCCGAATACGCCCGCACCCTCACACTGTTCCCGGATCCGGCCGTCTTTTTCAATGTGGCCCGGGTGACATTCGATATGTTTACCCTTATTTTTCTAGCCATCACGGTCTATCAGGCTTGGAAGCTGGTGGAGCCATTCGAAATCAAGCGCCGCAGCTAAACGCGGCGGGGGGAGGGAGGCCTAACTACGCGCATGGATCAGGCCAAACGCATTGCCGCTCAGAAAAAAAGAGTTGAAAACCTGCAGATTGTGGCGCGGCACCTGGCCACGGTGGGACCGTCGGAGGGCCGCCCACGGGAATCAGGTGCCGGTCCGCGGTTCAATTCAGGCTGGCTTAAACGCTGGGGGGCCCTGGGGATCCTGCTGATTTTTGTCCTGGGCAAATTCAAGTGGGTCCTGGCAGCCTTGAAATTTGCGAAGTTTTCCACCCTGATCACCATGGTGGCATCCGTATGGGTCTATGCGACCTTATGGGGTTTTCCTTTCGCGCTGGGGTTCGTGTTGTTGATCTTTGTGCACGAAGCCGGCCACGCCCTGGTGCTGCGGCAGCAGAATATTCCGGCCGGTGCACCGGTTTTCATACCATTCGTAGGGGCGGTGATCGCCATGAAAGGCCTGCCCCGGGATGCCTATGTGGAGGCGCTGGTGGGAATCGGGGGGCCGGCCCTGGGAACACTGGGTGCCCTCCTGTGTCTGGTAGTAGGGTGGGCAAGCGGACACCAGATATGGTATGCCCTGGCATATACGGGGTTAATGATCAATCTGTTTAACATGATCCCCATTCCGCCTCTGGATGGCGGCCGTATCACACCGGTCCTGAGTCGTTGGGTGTGGGTGGCCGGTCTGGCGATCGGAGTGGTCGTCTTCCTGCAGACCCGGTCTCCACTCCTGTTTTTAATCCTGCTGATCGGTGCCTTTACCTTCTTTAAAAATTTCAAAACCTACGATCCGGCCTACTACGACCTGTCGGCCCCCAAGCGGACCGCCATCGGCGTTTCCTATTTCGGCTTGCTGGCCGTGATGGCCCTGGGTATGTGGGTGGCAGGGCAGGCGCTCCAAAATCTTGGAACCGGTGCTATATGAGGCGGGGCCGGGCGCGTGTGCTACCGGCTTCGAATGATACACAAGTGTTCAGGTTGAGTCAGATGAGACACCCGGACTACAGGGAGAATCGTGATGAAGAAGATTGAACCGCAAAGCCAAGCCTCGGTTTGTCCGGCATGCGGCTATCGGGACGGATTTCATGTGGCCCTTAGTAGCGCGGACGATTCGCAGTGGGCTCGGATCCGGCTCATATGCCCGGCCTGCCATCAGCATTTTGATCCCGGCTGGGATATAGCAATACGCCAGAGGCCCTGACACGACCCGCCGGAATGGGATCTTGTCAGGGCCAATAGGCTAGAACCCTTCGAGATGCTCCTAAAACAGGGATTCCGGTGGATCCCCTTTGGCCATTGCCTCTATATCGCGCGGGTTGCAGAGCTTCGACGGTATTTCCGCGACCCGGCCACAGCCCACACAAACAAAATTGACGTTGCGCAGTTTCGGTTTACAGATATGCCGCGGATCGGTGGATGCCTGTCCGCAATCATCGCAGACATGCGCCTTTTTCAACTCCACGGGATCGCATAGGTGACCGGTTTCCCCGGCCACCTTACCACACGATTTGCAGGTATGTATATTTGCAACCATGATGATCCTCCGGTTGTGTGTCGGTTAGCAATACAGTTTTTTGCCCGAAGCTGTCCGGTAACAGTTCAAGAAGTGTGCCAGCAACTAAGGTACCATCTGACAAATCGGCAGGGTGTTCGCCGGACGGGGCCTGTTTGCTTCTGCCGCGAAAACTGATAGGAATAAGTAGATGGGCGCTGGATCGACCGACCGCCGGCCCGGCATCAACCAGCAAAGGCAGAGAACCATGGCAGATATCACGATTAGCGAATACCAGGCCAAGATCGACAGTTGGGTGCGAACCACCGGTGTGCGTTACTTTTCCGAGTTGACCAACCTGGGTATCCTCATGGAGGAGACCGGCGAAGTAGCCCGGATCATGACCCGCATGTTCGGTGAGCAGAGCTATAAGAACCAAGACCAGCGGCCGGACCTGGCCGATGAACTTGCGGATGTACTTTTTGTAGTGGGCTGTATCGCCAATCAAGCGGGCATCGATCTCGCTGCCGCCATCGACCGCAACATGGAAAAAAAGACCTCCCGAGACAGGCTCCGGCACCGCAACAACCCGAAACTAACCAGGCCCCGGGATTGACGGCCATGTTTAGGCGATTTTCAAAGTTGGTGCTCGCCGGGCTCTGGTTGCTGGTCGTCTGTCCACCACTGGCGGCCGAACCCGTGGTCAAGGAGATCGTCCGTAAGTACCGGATCAGTGGGCAAACCGCGCAGGCACTCAGGCAGGAAATGGACTGGAAAGGTCCGGTCGGAGCCGGCGGCCGGCGCTTTGATGCTTATACCGCCTGGCGGGTACAGTGGAATTACCGCTGGTGGGAAAGCCCGGCGGAATGTCGCCTTACAGCCGTCACCACCCGGCTACGGGTAACCTTTACTCTGCCGGAGTGGGATCAATACAACCGCGGTTCCAATAAGCTGAAACAGAAGTGGGACCGCTATTATGAAGCGCTCCTCGCACACGAAAAAGGCCACCGCGAATTTGGCCTGCGGGCGGCCCGGGATATCGAACAGGTTATCTGGGGCGTCGGTCGACGGAGAACCTGCGCCCAGCTGGAAAGGGAGGCCAATGCCGCGGCCCAAGCCACTCTGGACCGCTATATCCGGATGGAAAGGCAGTACGATATACAGACTGAGCATGGCGCCGCAACCGGGGCAGTGTTTCCCTAACTCTGCCGGATTCCGGGCAAGAGGGCGGTCATCAGGGGAACGATTTGACCGAGTCTACTCAAGGGTCATAGGGCTGCCCGCACTCTTTACACCTTCCGTCCGGTCCGATGACCCCGATACAATTTCCATCCCGGCACAACCGGCGGTTGGCCCACTCTTCGTCGCTGGTCCCTTTCGATTGTTCATCTGCAGCAGCGTTTTCTTGATTACCGACATGGCGATGTTCCGGTTCAGGTCGGGTGGTCTGCGAACCGTTTTCCGGGGCCGTCTCCGGTGTCGGTAGTTCCCTTTCGAAGGGCAGTTCCCCTTCGAAAGGCAATCCGCATTCCTTGCAGCGGCCATCTGTCCCAATAATCCCGATACAGTTGCCGTCACTACATAAGACCCTGTTTTTCCATTCAATATCTGCTTTAGTCATGGCGCCTTTTCCTATGGACAGCATCCTCATTTGATGAGAGTGAATCCCGGTCGCGGATAGTGGCCGACTAGGGCGCGGCGTCCGCGGCGCGGATTAAAAACCACCTTTTCGTATCTCAAATGCCGGCGACAGTCAAAAAAAATACGGTCTTCCACCGGAAAAGGTCAAGGTTTTCATATTTTGGCCGATACAGCTTACAAAGGGGAATAGTCATGGATGTTTCGATAGGCGACAGCATACCTGTGATTTTGAAAGATTCCGATCCCCGGCAGCGTGGTCCGGGCGTTAAAAAAGTGTCCTTACGGGACCGACGCCGCGACCGGCAAAAGCGCCGCAAAGGCGACCGCGACGGGGTTGTGGTGCATCTTTCCGGAAAAAACAGGGAACGCCGTTCCGCACCACCGGTCAAGCCCAGATTGACATACTGATCCTACGGGTTACCCATTCCCGGTTTGCGCAGCCGAGCTGGGCTGCGTGCACCAAGCCCCACTTTTCCCACCATACCTCTTGATTGCATTACAACCAGGATTGTGCTATCGCGGGGCCATCTTTTGGGGCAGATGTAATGATAAAAAAAATCCGCGCAAAAATAAAATTATACGTCGTCGAAATTCCCGCCACCCTGGTACTGGCCCCCTTGGGTTTCATTCTGGAGTTTGTGGTGACACTGCCTTTCATCATGGTGTGTGTGCTGGATGGTCTTTTTAGGAAAAAAACCTGATTGGCGGCCGCCCCATCTTTACGTTAAAGTAGCCTTTCCGCCGTCGCCGGTCCTATCCTGAATTGGCGCCGAGCGGCGCCCGGACCCTCATGCGGGCAAGACCCGTACCAACCTAAAAATTCAGGAATTATTGACATTTTTTGATTGTTCAGCTAACGTTTTCTAATCTATTCGCTTCAAGTTGAGATGGATTGGTCATCTGGAGGGATGCATGGAGCCGCGGTACAACTTCTTCATCGTAGACGACGATCGCATATTCATCAAATTAATATCCAAGTTCCTTGAACCCCTCGCCAAAACTATTTCACATACCGTCTCCAGTACCGAGGCCCTCGAAAAAATCATCGAAAACAAACCCGATTGCGTCATCCTGGATATGATGATGCCGGAACTTGATGGTCTGGAGGTTCTGGAGAAGCTCAGGGCCCAGAAGGAACTGGCGGATCTGAAAGTCATCATCATTTCGGGCAAGGCCTATGAGTTCGACCGTAAGCGGGCTCTCGATTTCGGAGCAGACGGGTATATCACCAAGCCCGTGGATCACGCTCATTTTATCAATAAAGTCAAATCCATCATGGCCGACAAGATACTGATCGGCTTCTGGGGAATCCGCGGAACCCTGCCGGTTCCCGGTGAGCAAACCGTTCATTTCGGCGGCAATACCTCCTGCATCAGCCTGGAATTTCCCCGGGGCAGTTTTTTCATTTTTGATGCCGGTACCGGGATCAAGCTCCTGTCCGACCGCTTGATGGCCCGCAAGGATGCGCCCACTGAAATGAAGATATTTATTTCGCATCCGCACTGGGACCATATCAACGCGCTGCCGTTTTTCATCCCACTCTACATCCAGGGCAATGACATTGAAATCTGCGGTCCCTCGCACGGTGACATCACCATGCAGGAGATGATATCCGGCCAGATGGATGGCATCCATTTTCCGATCAATACCAAGGAATTCAGTGCCAGGGTGCAGTTCCGGGAATTAAAGGAAGAGCAGATCGACATCGACGGCATCAGCGTGCAGACCATGCTCCTCAATCATCCGGGGCATTGCCTGGGCTACCGGGTGACCTACCGTAAACGGTCCATCTGTTATATTACCGACAACGAACTTTTTCCGGAAGACAATCCTTACTACAATGAGTTTTATGTAGAACAGTTGACAGAGTTCGTCTCCGAGGCCGATGTTTTGATCACTGACAGCACCTATACCGCGGAAGAATACCGCGATAAAATCGGCTGGGGTCATTCGGCCATTGACCAGGTTGTGAAACTGGCTGACAGTGCGAAGGTCAAAGGTTTATTTTTGTTTCACCACGACCCCAGTCAGGCGGACAAGGATATTGCCGCCAAACTGACGGCCGCCAATGGTCTGCTGAAAAAGTTGGGATCAACAACTCGTTGTATCGTGCCCCGGGAGAAGCAGATTTTCAGCATCTAACCCTTTTCGGGTTGCCGCCTAATTGTGAAGGTTAAGAAACGGCGGCCGGCGCCAGAAAAGATCTTCATCCAGAGAGCGAATATAGGCGATTAAAGCCGCGGCCTTCTCTTCCCGGTCGTTTTCGACACAGAGGGCCGACCAAAAATGCTCGCTGGTCTTCCACGCGCCCCGGATTCATATAGATTCAACCTTGAAGTTGGGGCTGGTTTCCGCTGGACCCGGGCAACAACGACGGCGGCAGCGTTGATAGAATTCCAAGGAGATTACCATGATAAAATTCAGTTCCGTCGCTATCCAAAAGTCACAAGTAGAGACATTGGTCGTCCCCGTATGCGAAGATAAAAATATTCATGCCAATCGAACAGTTGCGGCCTTGGTGAAAAAGGCCCTGGCGGTCAGGGAGTTCCAGGGCAAGGCCAAAGATGACCTGACGCTTTATAGCCCGGCGCGGGTAAAATGCGAACGAGTCCTGTTTCTCGGGTTGGGAAAAGCGGATGACATCTCGGCGGAAACACTGCGCGCCTTTATGGGGCGGGCGATTAAAACGTGCATTGGCCGTGAATTGATGCAAGTGGCCGTGGCGGTACCCGCCGTAAAGAGATTGAAACTGGAGGAGAGGGCTGCCCTGATGGCCTTGATTGAAGGTGGCTGCCTGGCCAACCATATGTTCTCCAAATATAAAAGCGAAGAGAAGAAAAAGACCCTCAAGACAATTACTTTGCTGGACGCTCCGGGGGGTGCGGCCGGAAACCGTAAGATGGCCGCCCGGGTCGCAAAGACCTGTGCGGCGGTTACCCAGGCCCGCGAGTGGGTTAGCACACCGGCCAACGATAAACGACCGGATGCCTTCGCGCGCCAGATTACCAAAGCTGCCCGGGCCAAAGGACTTACCTGCCGGGTGTTGGACGAAAAGGCTCTGAAACGTGAAAAGTTCGGTGCCATGCTGGCGGTAGGGCAGGGCAGTCAGGTCAAACCGCGCCTGGTTGTCCTGGAGTATCGCCCCAAGGGTGCCAAGAAAACAGTGGCCCTGGTCGGCAAAGGGGTGACTTTTGATACCGGCGGGATCAACTTGAAATCTTCAGGCGGCCTGGAGGGCATGAAAATGGATATGGCCGGGGCGGCGGCTGTGGCGGGGACCCTGCTGGCCGTGGCCGATCTAAAACCCAAAATGGGCGTGGTCGGCGTGCTCCCTCTGGTTGAGAATATGCCCTCGGGCAGCGCCACACGGCCCGGTGATATTGTGCGGTCCTTTGCCGGCAAAACCGTTGAAATCGGCAACACCGATGCCGAGGGGCGCTTGATCCTCATCGATGCCATGGCCTGGGCAGTGAAAAAATACAAACCCGCGGCCATGATAGACCTGGCCACCCTCACCGGGGCCTGCGTGATTGCGCTGGGTGAAAAAATTGCGGCGGTATTTTCATCCGACGACAAACTGGCGGAAGCGATACTGGCAGCTGCCGAAAAAACCCACGAACGCTGCTGGCGGATGCCGCTGCCGGATGATTACAAAGAGTTGTTGAAAAGTGACCTGGCCGATATTTCCAATATGAGCAGCGGCCGCTGGGGCGGGGCTATCACAGCCGCACTCTTCCTTTCTGAATTTGTCGGCGACACCCGCTGGGCCCACCTCGATATTGCCGGGGCCGCCTATAGCAAGAAGGACGGCCCCTACTGCCGGGCGGGTGGCACCGGTTTCGGCGTACGGTTATTGTGCGATTTGTTAACGCACCAGAAACTTTTATAGACTGGCAATTAAAAAAAATTGTGATGGGTGTAAACCAGGCGTGGGTCGCAATCGGGTCCGCGCCTTTCTGGTTGGAGCCCAGCATTCCATGGAAACCCATGTAAGGGATCTTCCGGTTACCGGATGAGGACGCGCCGGACAAGCGCGACGGCATGTTATTGATATCGCGCTCGGGTCCAAAAAAGGAAAAGGCGGGCAACTTATGGGGAATAAGATACCCGCCACTAAGGGAGATGTGAACGGCATTACATGGAGACTGAAGTCCTACCGTTGAATCTATTCTTATATACCACATTGTGGTATGTCAAGTCTTTTTTTCAAAAAGATCAGAATTAAGTCGTAACGCTGATAAACTCGGCCTCCATCCGCTTTCTAAGAGTCTTGATGGCAGCTATGGTTTTCTCAAAATCGGCCAGGGTTTCCGTCGGCATTTCAGCCAGCAGGAATTTCTGCGGCGGGCACAAGTACCAGGCGCAGGTCCAGGGCCGACTCAGGCGGGGCAGACGGCACCCAGTCGGGCCACAACTGCGACAGGCCCCATCAGGGCTGCGGGAGAGCTGCGCGGCGGTAATGGCCTGCCCGCTCAGGTGCATGAACACCAGGTCCCGGAAATCGAACCACACGGTGGCCACGTGGCAGCAGGGTTCCGCACATCCGTTGCAGGTCTGGTCGCAAAGGGCATCCAACAGCGGGTAAAGCGCCTCCAGGTGGCTTTTCAGTTTCCGGGCGGTGCTCCTTACCGGGGCAAGCGAGGTTTGGTGCCGGGTGCACAGGTGCTGCAACGCCAGATTGGCCTGACGCCAGTCTGCAGCGGCGAACCACGGTATGTCCGGCGCGCCGGGCAGGGGATTTGCCTGTCTATTTTGCGGGCCATACTTTGACATGGCGACCTAAACCCTGTAGGTTTATGGGTAATCATTGGCGGCACCAGCGCCAGTCTGCGGATTCCCCACAAAATGAATCGATTATTATGTCAATTCGGTCTTATACCGTAAAATGAATCATGAAACCATCTATTTTAAGGACCCGGTTGCCCGGCCGGAAGCACCGCCGGAAGCCTATACCGATGTGGAACCGGAAGATGTTGAGGCCGAAGGAGAGCGCTATGTCCTCTGCCGACAGTGCCGGTATATGATTGCTGCTCCGGATGAGGGGACGTGGGTGAACGGCAGCCACCGACATACCTTTGCCAATCCAGTCGGGGTCGTCTATGAGATCGGTTGTTTTAACTCAGCTCCGGGCTGCCGGAGTGTCGGCCCGGCCACCGATGAATTTACCTGGTTTTCGGGGTACCTGTGGCGGGTGGCAATCTGCGGGAAATGTTTGACCCACCTTGGCTGGCATTTTATCTCCACTGCCGGTCACGGGTTTCACGGCTTGATCCTGGACCGGCTGATCGAACCGGAGCGGTCGGCGTGATTCATGAGGGCTTTTGGGGGTGACGCCAAGGTAGGCATGTTTTGAGGTCTTAGAGCCCTTCACCGGTCCCCCGGGACCCTTGGGCGCAGGTACCCTGGTCACGGATCGAAACGATAGCCCACCGATCGCACGCTCTTGAAGTGGCGCGGCTTTTTGGGGTTTCCCTCAAAATATTTCCGGAAGCGGACAATAAAATTGTCGACTGTGCGGGTAGTCATACCGCCTGTATACCCCCAGCCGATCTCCAGAATTTTCTTGCGGGGCAGCGGTTTGCCGCGGTGAATGACAAACAGTTTCAGCAATTTCAATTCCTGCTCGGTCAGGGTGATTTTGCCGGCCTGGCAGTGGGCGGAGCCGGTCTCAAACTCAATGCGGTTGCCTCCGAATTCATAGACCGCTGATAAACCCTCGGTGGCTGCCGGTTCGGCCGCCTGTCCATGTTCCCACGCTACCCGGGTCAATAGTCTCTCAATCCGCAACAGGAATTCCTCGAGATTGAATGGCTTGGCCAGATAATCATCAACACCCAGGGAAAAGCCCTTGATTCGATCACGGTCCGTGGCCTTGGCCGACAGGATCAGCACCGGTAGGCGTTCGTCTTCCAGGCGTATATTCTGCAGGACCGACAAGCCGTCTATTCCCGGCAGCATGATGTCGAGTACAATCAGATCCGGATGCCAGTTTTTCCACAATTCGATGCCGGATACCCCGTCTCCAGCGATCTTGACCGCGTAACCCTGGAGCGCGAGATTGAGCTTGATCCCCTCGGCGATGTGGGCTTCATCCTCGATAACCAAAATGCGCTTTTTGTCGGAGCTTATCATTTCAGGCAGTTTCCATGACTTTGGTTTTTTCAGGTAATATCAGGGTGAAAATCGATCCTTTGGTATCGGCGCGGCCTTCCGCCTTGATCCGCCACTTGTGTAGCCGGGCGATGCTCTGGACAAGGTTGAGCCCCAGGCCGCTGCCCCGGGCGAGGGCGCTGCCACTCCGCCGTGCCTGGTAGAATTTGCGAAATATCTTTTTGGATTCGGTAGCATTGATGCCGATGCCGTTGTCCACAAACTGGATGGTCAGGTGGCGCTTGCCCTGTCGAAACCGGATGTCGATCCGGGGAACCGCGGCTTTGTTATACCGGATGGCGTTGGTCAGAAGGTTCATGACCAGAGTCTCGAACAGCAGGAGGTCCACACGGTAGATGCAACGGGCGTCTGGCGGGTTGCTGATGCGGATATCACAGTCTGCGAAAATCGGCCGGCTGTTGTCCACGATATCCGTCACAGCGGCCGTGATATCGGTTCTTTCAAATATGGCCTGATAACTTTTACTTTCCAAGCGGGCCAAGTTCAGAATCCGGTTGATGTGATCCGATAGGCGCTCTACATCAGCCAGCATGTAGGCCGTATACTTCAGCTGATCCTCGCGGGGAAGGTCATGTTTGGAAATGGTTTCCAGAAAGAGTTTGAGGGACGTCACCGGTGTTTTCAGTTCGTGGGTGAAGTTGTTGATAAAGTTGTGCTGCAGACGGTATAGCTGCAACGTTTTCTGGTTGTAGACAAAGATGGTGAAGATGCCCATCAGAATAATTCCCACCAGGATGGACAGCACCAGGATCACCAACCAGGCCCGCGGCTCCAGAACCTGATCGGGAGCAATGTTGAACCTGTCCGCAAGGGCCTGCAGGCCGCTGCTGACACCGATGTACCAATAGATGTAAAGGGCCAGGGACAAACCCAGGGCCAGGATGCTGAATATGAATACGGTGATGGGGTGAAATAACCAGCGTGCCTGCTTCATGTAACCTTCTGTTAATCAATATGTTTCGGCAAGTCAACGACCAAACGGGGCTGGTTCCGAAGGCCGCGTTCCAGGCGCTCGGGACGCAACGAATGAATGCCTTCAGCCAGGACCCGTGAACGGGGGCATCGGAACCTGTACTTGATTGTAAAACTATTGTAAAACCATTGCGGGGGCGGGTTTTTTATCCGTTTTTCCTCTATGATGCCTGCTGGCTGAATCCCTGGAGGGGATAGATCTAGCGACATGCGACCAATGATTCCCGGACCACTAAAAGGCACCCTCTCTTTCACCGGATTCGTGGTGAACACGATATTTTGGGTGACCCCCCTTTTGATCACCGCCTTTCTGAAGCTGATCATTCCACTTAAATTCTGGCGCAAGGGTTGCGATCGCCTGCTCAACTGGTTGGCCGGCAACTGGATTGCGGTCAACACGCTTAACCTGCACCTGGTCGGCGGCACCCGCTGGGATGTGCGGGGGATCGAAGGGGTGAGCACAGATGCCTGGTACCTGGTGGTAGCCAACCATCAATCCTGGGTCGATATCCTGGTATTGCAAAAAATTTTTCACGGCAAGATTCCCTTTCTGAAATTTTTCTTGAAGAAAGAGCTCATGTGGGTACCCGTGATGGGTCTGGCCTGGTGGGCATTGGATTTTCCATTTATGAAAAGGTATTCTCGTGCCTTTCTGGAGAAAAACCCGCACCTCAAGGGCAAGGATATTGAAATCACCCGCAGAGCCTGCAAGAAGTTTGAAACCGTACCGGTATCGATCATGAACTTCATGGAAGGTACCCGCTTCACCGTCCGCAAACACCGGAAACAGAATTCACCTTATAAGCACCTGCTGCGTCCCAAATCCGGCGGCATTGCCTTTGTCCTTGCAGCCATGGGGAGCCAACTGAACAGCATCGTGGATGTTACCATCGCCTATCCCCGGGGTGTGGGTTCTTTCTGGGATCTGATCTGCGGGCGTATTCGCGATATCCGGGTTGATGTCAAGTTGGTCCCTATTACTGAGGACCTGCGGGGGGATTATTTCAACGATCAGGCCTTCCGAAAGCGGTTTCAGGCTTGGATCAACGCCCACTGGGCAGCCAAGGATGCCCAACTTACCCTGCTCCTGAACCCACCACTTTCAAACTGAGGGCTGTTTATCAATTGTCTTGGGGCCAATCCGCCCGAGGCGGATGAATCTCAGCGTTGGGCACGCGGTTTCGGCCCCAGGGCCGTTTTTCACACCATCAGTTGCAACCACCCACGCTATCCCCGCAACACGCGAGAAATAATTTGCAGCGCATTGGCTTGGCCGGCATCTCCGGTTGTGGTCCCCCGGCGGGGAACAAAACAGCGGTAAGTCCCCTGCGGGGGAAAACCTCACAGAAGCCAGGACCTTGAGCCAAAAGCCTGCTTTGGTAACTGCCCCGGCTGCGATGTCAAGTTTGACCGGGGAGCGCCACCCCTTTCACTAAAAACAGACTGCTTTCAACCGTAATAACCATAAGTTTCAGTATGTTATCAATTAATCCCCAGTGCCTGCCGAGACCACCCTTGTGCACAAACGTTCGGCCGAGGCGAATTTTAAGGTGCTTCTCGCCTTTCGAACACAATTTTTGTTCATGAAATGCCGGATCCTGCCGATATAAAGAACTATCAAACACAACAATCAATGAGGTCCGGATGAGTCAGGCAGCCGCCAAGCAGATCAACACCTTTTTTATGGAACTTGTAGAGACCCTGATCACGGTCATCGAACAAAAAGATCAGCATATGCGGGGCAAGGCCCAAAAGGTGGCCGATTTGTGCGCCGGATTTTCCAAGACCCTCAAAATGACCCACCAGGATAAGATCGATAAAATATACTTTGCCGGGCTCTTGCACGATTTAGGCATGGTGTATATGCCGAGCGAGATCGTTGAGAAGCCGGATCAACTGGAAGATGATGAGATGGCCATCATCCGACAGCATCCGATCTTTGCCGAAAAAATATTATCAAACCTGACGATTCTCAAAGATGTCCTGCCGATGATCAAACATCACCATGAAGCATTCGACGGTTCCGGCTATCCCGATGGTCTCAAAGGGATGGACATACCGGTGGGCGCCCGGATACTGTCGATTGTCGACAGCTATGTTGCCCTGACCTCGGAGCGACCCCATCGACCCGCCCGCGGACCGAAAGAGGCCATCAGCAAATTGCAGGCCGGAGCCGGTGCCATATATGATCGCGAACTTTTAAACCGCTTTGTGGTCTACATCAAATCAGCCGGGATGATGGCCAAAAAGAAGATCGATGTGGTGAAAAGCATACCGGAAATCGTCGCCGACGTGCTGGAGCAATTCAGCCAAGGCAAAGTCGACTTGCCGGTGCTGCCCCAGGTGGTCCAGGAGGTCGAGGAGGTCATGAAGCGGGATATTTCCAAGGGAGAAGATCTCGCCAAAGTTATCGAGAAGGACGCGGTTATCTCCGTTCGACTGATATCAGTAGCAAACTCACCATATTACCGCGGCCTGGAACAGATTACCTCGGTACGCACAGCCATCTCCCGCCTGGGCGAAGCTGAAACCCGGAATCTTGTGATCGCGATTGCCAATAAGGGGCTTTATAGGACAAAAAACACACAGTTCCGAGAACTTATGGAACGATTGTGGTTGCACTCCCTGGCCTGCGCCCACGCTGCCGTACGTATTTCCAAGGCCCTCTCTCTGGGCGGTAGTGAAAACTATTTCTTTATGGGGATCATTCACGATATCGGCAAGGTGGTGCTCATCAAGGCCATCTCTGACGCCATGCCGGCGGAGAAGAAAATCAAGCTGAAGGATGTCCGGGATGCCATCCGGGATATCCATGCCGGTTTCGGCGGCTCGCTGATGCGACGGTGGAAATATCCGGAACAATTCAAGAAGGTTGTAACCCAGACCGAGAAAGCGGAATACTCAGAGCATGTTCTGCAGGAAGTCCTGATCGCCAACCTGGCCAACCACCTGGCCGACAAATTGGGGCATTTTATCTTCCGGGGCGAGGAAGTCGAAGATCTCATGGAACTGGATGCCGTCAAGCGCCTCGGCCTGGATTCCGAAACCGTCGACACCATCATCCCGGAAGTCGTGGAAGTGATGAAAGAAGCGGGCCACCTGTTTTAATTCAACCAATCCTCCCCATACATTACGAATTCTTTTGAATTTCAGTGAGATGTGTCTACAGTTGTCTCCTTTTACTGATTCGGCGATAAAAACTGAATGAAAAATCAGTAACTGCGTTGACATTTTTTTCGACATGCCTATTTTAACCCGAAGGCGAAATTGGCCGCACTTCCTGTCTTCTGCGGATGGATTCTGCTTTATTAACAAGCGGTTAAAATAATTCACTTGACCAAATTTTAGATATTAATTATATTTAAAAAATAATTTTAAGTCGTATTTTTCAAATAAATAAAATTCAGGGATTATACCGATGGGCATACAAGAACGTAAAGAACGGGAAAAGGAAAGGCGGCGGCAGCAGATCATTGTGGCCGCAAAACGGGTCTTTTCCGAGAAAGGCTTCAACAAGGCGACCATGGAAGACATCGCCCACGAGGCTGAGCTCAGCCCGGGGACCCTTTATCTCTATTTTAAGAACAAGGAGGAACTTTACGCCTCGCTTTCGTTGCGGATTCTCCAGTACCTGCACATCCGGGTTGAACACGTCAACAAGGAAGACCTGGCGCCTGAACAGAAAATGGATGCGCTGGTGGAGGCCATGTACGATGTGTATGCCTTCGACCCGCTCATTCTGATCAACATGTTCCACCTACAGTCCAGCGAAACCCTTAAGAATCTCTCACCGAAACTCATGTCGGAGATCGAAGAATTATCCCGCAAGTCCATTGGCGCCATAGCCCGCATTTTTGAACAGGGTATCGATTCGGGGCTATTCATTGATCGGCATCCCGTGGCCATGGCCGATATATTCTGGGCCCTTTTCTCCGGGGTAATCCTGTGGACCACGAGCAAGAAGATATTTAACGAGGAAAAGGATTACCTCAAAGACACCCTCAGGATAGCCTTTGAAGTCTTCAGCCGGGGTATCGAGAAGAACTAACCGCTCTTAAGATAACCAACTAAACCGGCAGCGTGCCAACGGCAGCTGCCGGTTTTCTGTGCATTGCCCTGCTACGGACCCCGATGTCTGGGGCCTCTAAGATCCATCTGCTCTAGTCAAACAGGCGGGCCAATTCATCGACCTCAAAAGTCGGCCAAATTGTGGGCCGGTTCTCATCCAGGGCATCAATACCGCACCCTTTTTCAGCTACCTCGCCGATACAGGCAACCTCGATATCAGCCGCTGTGAGGCGTTGCATCATGTCCGCTGCGCTTGACGGGCGACAGGCAATCAGCAGGCTGCCCGAGCCGATCAGGCCCAGGGGGTTCAGGCTCAGCGCCCGGCAAAGTTGGCGGGTTTCGGTATAAACCGGGATGGTCTCCATATTGATTTTCAAACGATATCCAGCCGCACAGCTCAGTTCAAAAAGGGCGGTTGACAGGCCACCTTCGGTGACATCGTGCAGGGCAACGGTGCCGGGATGGGCGGCGGCCAATTCGGCTTCAGGCAATATACTCAGACAGTCCACCAGAGCGGCACCCGCCTGAAGTGTTTCCCGACCGATACCCTGTTCAAGCAAGCGCTCTTCAAATTCGGCCGCCAGGATGGCTGTTCCTTCAACCGCCACCCGTTTGGTCAGCAGGACCCGGTCGCCCGGTCGCAGATTGCGTTTGTCCAGGAGGTCGGCCCGGCTCACAAGGCCGGCCATCATGCCGGTAATCACCGGGCGGGTAACGGCTTCGGTGATTTCTGTATGGCCGCCGCAAAGACTGATATCCAGGTTGGTGCAGACGTCCCGGATGGCCAGCAGGGTGCGCTGAATCTGCAAGGCCGTAGTGGCGGGTGGAAACAGCAAGGTGGCCAACATCCAGCGCGGGCGGGCCCCTGAGGTGGCAATATCGTTGGCATTGATCACCACCGCATAATATCCGGCATCTTGGGCCACAAAGGTAATGGGGTCCGATTTCAGAATCAGCACCTCCTGACCGGTAATGTCCAGGGCCGCCGTGTCCTCGCCGACTCCCGGTCCGATGATGATACCGGGATCCGTAAATTGAACGGTATCGATAAATGATGCCAGGATGTGGTTGGGAAGTTTTCCCGGGGGCAGGGGGCTGCCCAGGTCGATGATCCGGAGCAGTTGATCCAGGGTATCGATGGCAAAATCATACTCTCCCAGCCACGCGCTGCGATAGCCGCCGATATCCAGCAGCACGGTGTAGGCGCCCGCAGCGCGCCCGGCGCGCAGGTCGAATATATAGTCGCCAACCATCATCGTTCGCTTCGGCGGCAATCCCAGTTTCCGTGCGGCCAGCAAGACGCCTTCCGGGGAGGGTTTTACGGCCGCCGGGCTGTCGCGTGAAATGATGACATCGAAAGCGTCCATCCGGAAGTTGCTGAAGTTCTCGAAAGCCCGGGCAATGCTCTTGAGGCTGTTGCGGCTGACGATACCGATTTGCACGCCACGCGCTTTCAGCGTCCGCAGCAGTTGCTCGCAGCCTTCGGCAGGACCGGAAGCTGCGGCGGCCTCTATCTCATAGTCATCCAGAATGTTCCTGGCGCGGTCTTTGGCCGTTTCGCTATCCAGGCTGTCGATAAACTCGAGAATCGGAATTTCCTGCGGACAGCCGATGGCCCGTTTGATCTCCGGGAAATCGAGGGCGCCTGGTGAGGTCAGGGTGCTGTCAAAGTCGAAAAAAACCGCCTTGATCTCATTGCCGGCCATGGTTTCTCTCCAGCGTTGCATCGGGTCGTTGGTCGATGCCAGGTCTAGGGTGTCCAAACATCAGGTGCATAATTCAAGGTCGCGAAATAATCTTCTACGGTTTCCGCCCGTCGGATGAGTTCGACCTTACCGTCCGGGCGCATGAGCAACTCCTGGGGCCTGAGCTTGCCGTTGTAGTTGAATCCCATGGACTGACCATGGGCCCCCGTGTCGTGGATCAGGAGGACATCACCGTCCACTATAACGGGTAACTCACGCTGGATGGCAAACTTGTCGTTGTTCTCGCACAGCGAACCCACCACATCCACCACCTCGGTAACAGGGTTGGTTTCAGCGGGTTTGCCGGGTACCGTTATGTGATGATAGGCCCCATACATCGCCGGGCGCATGAGGGCGGTCATACTGGCATCCACGCCGATGTACTTGCGGTAGATATCTTTGTGATTGATAGCCGTCACGACCAGGGCGCCGTGGGGACCGGTCATATACCGGCCGCTTTCCATCAGCAGGTCCGGGACGTAGCCGTTTCGTTTTTCAAAATCTGCGAAAAGGGCGGTAATTTCCGCAGCCATGGCTCCCAGGTCCAAGGGGGCTTCCTCGGGTGCGTAAGGAATCCCGAGTCCGCCGCCGAAGTTAATGAACTCGAAGCGGATATCGAGCGCGGCCTGGACCATTTCGACAATCTCCAGCAGCATACGGGTGGTCTTGATCTTATATTTATAGTTGAGTTCGTTGGAAACAATCATGGTGTGCAAGCCGAAACGTCGCGCGCCCAGATCGCGGGCCTGGCGGTAGGCGTCCACGACCTGGTCATGGCTGATGCCGTATTTGGCTTCGGCCGGGTTTCCGATGATATAATTGCCTTCCACGGCCGGTCCCGGATTGTAACGGAAGCAGATGAGATCCGGCATAGACGGCATCTTGTCGATCAGGGTTACATCGTCCAGATTGATAATGCAGCCGCCGTTGGCAAAGGCCTCCCTGAAATCAGCCGGGCTGGTGTTATTGGAAGTGAACATGATGTCATCCGGCTGTGCGCCGACCTCCCGGCTCTGGATAAGTTCGGAGATCGAACTGCAGTCGAAACCAAAACCCATATCCTGCATGATACGCAGGATGGCCGGGTTGGGCAGCGCCTTTACCGCGAAATACTCGCGAAATCCTTTCATTTGGGCGAAGGCCTGGTTGAGTTGCCGGCCGGTTTCCCGGATGCCGACTTCATCATAAATATGAAAGGGGGTCCCAAAATGGCTGATGATGTCATTGAGTCGCGGGGTTAATCTGGCATTGAAATCCTGTGATATGGGCATGCTGTGTTCTCCTTATGGTTACGTCGCTGCTAGTCTATCGGTATCCGCCAGGTCTCTTTCAAGGTGGACATGGCAATGGCGGTGCGGGTGGCCGTGACCTGGGGCAGGCTCGCAATTTTTTTTTGGACCAGGCCGCCCAGACTGCCGGCATCAGCCACCCGGAGTTTGACCAGGTAGCAGTCCTGCCCCGTGATGAAATGTACCTCCAGGACCTCCGGTAGGGCGGCCAGTTTTTCGCCCACCGGGTCTTTACGGGGTGTCTGCTGAACGGCCACCTCCACAAAGGCCACCAGGCTGCGGTCGAATTTTTCCGGGTTGAGGCGGACTTCATACCCGTCGATGTAACCACCTTTTTCCAGTTTGCGGATTCTTTCGAGAACCGCTGATGGTGCCATGCCGACCTGGCGAGCCACCTCTACGTTTGGAATCCGGGCTTTTTCTTGCAGAATTTTTAGAATTTTCAAGCTTGTTTCGTCGATCATTCTAAATACCTCCAGTTTTTAAGAACAATATTCACATATGTTGATATTGTCAAGAATTTTGTTCTCGGTTTTGGCCTTGAACAGCGCGGGCCTACTTGCTGGCCGCGAATTTCAATTTACCGAACCGGAAGATCAGCGGTCGAGGCTTTTTAATCGGGATCGAGGCCGGTTCCGATCCCGATCCCGATTTCGATATGGCTTCACCTTCCCTGGTCAATTTACGGTGCTGCATAATTGTGTTATCTCGCACTATATGAAAATCCTGTTGATATACCCCTATTGCCTTGAAGACCGCATCAACGCCGAAGATACCCAGGTGGTACCCATGGGGCTTTACAACGTAGCGGCTGTGCTGGTGGAACGGGGCCACGATGTCCAGGTGTTGAACTGGCACCATCTGCGGGGTCAGGCAGAAGCGATGGAAACGGTGCTGGCCGAAGAGCAACCGGAACTGGTCGGGCTGTCCATCCTGCATGCCAATCGCTGGGGCGGGATCGAAATTGCACGACTGGCCAAAAAAGTGAATCCCGAGATCCGGACGGTATTCGGCGGCATCGGAGCCGGCCTGCTGTGGGAACATTTTTTAACCCATTTCCCGCAAATCGATTTTATCGTCACCGGCGAAGGGGAACATACCCTGGCGGCCCTGGTAGACTGCCTGGACAAAGGTCGTACTGAGGACATCCACACACTGGCTGGGGTGGCTTTGCGGCAGGGGGATGCGCTCACGTGCAATCGCGGTGCACCGCTCATCAAAGACCTGGATGCGCTGCCCGATCCGGCACGCTATTTCACTTTTCAACACCTGTCCCTTACCCGCGGCTGTCCCGGGAATTGTACCTTCTGCGGCTCCCCACAGTTCTGGCAGCGCAAAGTGCGGTTTCACTCCGCAGGCAATTTTGTGGACCGAATCGAACGGCTGTACCACCGGGGGATTACCTTTTTCTATTTCTCCGACGACACCTTCACCTTGCGCAAAAAACTGGTGCTGGAAGTTTGCCGAGAGATCAACCGCCGCAACCTGCTGATTGCCTGGTCGGCTATCTCCCGGGTGGACACTGTGGATGAAGAGGTTCTGGCAGCCATGCGCCGGGCCGGTTGCATCCAGATCAGTTACGGGGTTGAGAGTGCCAACGAAGGCATCCGCGGATTTCTCAACAAGAAAACGGATACGGCCCAGATCTGCCGGGCATTTGCCTTGACCACCCGATACGGGATCATGACGCGAGCTTACTTTATCTATGGCTGCCCGGGTGAGTCCTGGGAGACCGTCGCTGAAAACATTGCCCTGATCCGGGAGATCAAACCGCTAAGTGCCATTTTCTACATCCTGGATATCTTCCCGGGTACAAAGCTATACCGGGATTACCTGTCCGCCACCGGCCAAACGGACGATATCTGGCTTGAACGCATCGAAGATATTCTCTACTTCGAAACCGACCCGAATCTCAGCCGGGAGCAGGTGCTGGCCTTCGGGAAGAAGCTGCGCACCTCCTTTTTCAAAGACCTGCCGCAATTTGTGGCCGGTTTGGAACTAAGCGACGACCCGCAAATGGCGCCCTACCATGCCGATTTCTGTTCACGGCTGGGGATGACCTTCGACCAGGGTGACTACGCCCGCAATGAGCTGATTCCCGAGCGGGAAGCGACGGCCCGATACCTTTATAATAAGGCGTTGAGCTATCATACCGACGCCCGGGCCTATCTGGGGATGGGAATGATCAAACAAAGGCGCCGGGCATTCGCGGAATCCATCAAGATTTTGGCGGAGGGGGCGGAGTTCTTTCCTGAGAATGAGCAGATCGGCATCTGTCTAGCAGTGAGCCAGATGAACCTCGGGCAGTTCGAGCGGGCCCTGGCGAACCTGCGGCGTTTCGAGGGTTCGCCCCAAGCAGAGCCTTTTATCGCCCAATGCCGTGAGCGGCTCGGCATCTGAAGATGCAATATGCTGATAGGGGCTGTTTCTAATTTGGAATTTGGTTCAAGGTCAAGGCGGCCGTGAGGTTTTAACCGGAGGAATACTCCAGTATTTCGAGGATTGAAACCGAACGCCCAACGCCGAGATTGGGCCAAAAGACAATTTAGAAACAGCCCCTATGGTACCATCAGATTGAACAGGATATCGTTCTCCATGTAAACCTGCTCGAGCTGTTCCTGGTGCTTCTGCAGGTTATCACCCCGTCGCGAAGCCAGTTCCTGCACCATATATTGGATCACACACAGCATGTTGGAAACATTGCCGATAAACGGAATGGACCGTGAGGGCACAACCAGGGCGAGGTTGGCAAAGGGGATCACCGGGGAGATCGGCGCGTCGGTCAACACGAGGAGCGTGTGGCCCAGCCGGCGGACCAGCTTGCTCAGCTTGATAAGTTCATTGGGATAGCGGGTGGCAGCCGTCAGAATGACCAGGGAGTTGGGCGGCGCATTGGTCAGAAAGTCGATGGTGGTGGAGTCACTGCCGTTGAAGATGTGTATGCCCTTGCGGATTTTCGTCAATGACCAGCCCAGATAATAAGCGAAGGTATAGGAGAGCCGCGATCCGGTCACAAAGACATTTTCACTTTCGTCAAGATAGGTGACAAACCGGTTCATCGTCTCAACGTCAATGGTCTCGTACATGTGCTTGAGGTTATTGAGTTCCTCCAGGACTCCCCGGTGCAGGCGGTCCAGGCCGGGCTCTTTGATGCCCTTCATGTCAACCCTTTCCGGAAGGGACATGCCGGTATTGATAAAATCCTTGAGCGCCTGCTGGAACTCGGAATAGCCCTGATACCCTATCGAGGCAACAAACCGTACAACCGTAGCTTCGGAAACCGCGCAGGTTTCGGCCAGTTCTTTGGTCGTCATGAAAACCACCTTGGCCGGGTTCTGCATGATATAGTTGCCCAGGGTCTGGGCTTTCGGGGTCAGGGATTCCAGCTTGGTGGTGATTTCCGAGATAACCGGATGTAAAGTGTTGGTCATACGCGGCCTCTTTGCATGCTCAAAAGGTTGTGGCAAATTTTATATAATTTATTAATTTAATTGATATTTAATCTATCAGCCTGAATATGTCAAGCCCAAATGTAGCAAAAACAATCAAAATATTATTTATATATTGACAGAAAACATTTCATCGCATATGGATCAAGGCAAGAGCATCGCCAACACATTATAAATCCAAACAAAAAGAGAAAGCGCATGCTGTTCAAGACCAAACCCATGTGGGGCCGGCAGGCCGGCCTAAAATCCAGTTATGACGTGGTGATTATCGGCGGCGGGCTGCACAGCCTGGCCACGGCCTATTTCCTTGCCCGGGATTACGGTATTACCGATGTGGCGGTCATCGAGAAGCATTACATCGGGTTCGGGGGAGCCGGCCGGAACACGGCTATCGTAAGGGCCAACCAGCGGACCAGCCAAAACGTGCCGCTTTATAAAGAGGCGCTGGATCTTTGGCCGGTGCTGACCCGTGAACTGGACTACAACCTGATGTTCAACAACTGCGGCAATCTCAATCTCATGCACTCCGAAGCGGCCATGAAAGCCGCGCGGATGAACATTGCCACGGCCCAGTTCCACGGGGTGGAATCGCACCTGATTGATGCCCGGGAAGCCAAGGAACTTGTGCCGGCCCTGAACATTTCCGAGGATATTACCTTTCCCGTTCATGGGGCCATGTATCACCCGCCTGGCGGCGTTCTCCGCCATGATGCGGTGGTCTGGGGTCTGGTCCGCGGTGCGGCCCGCAAAGGCGTTGAAATCCACCAGCAAACCGAAGCACTCGGCATCGGCACCCAAAACGGGAAAGTCACCTCCGTGAACACTGACCGCGGGGTGATCCAGGCCAAGCAGGTGCTGGTTTCCGCCGGCGGCTATTCGGCGGCCTTGATCCATGGGTTTTTGGGGATCAAGCTGCCCATCTCGGTCTTGACAATACAAGCCATGGTGACCCAGCCTTTGAAACCGCTGCTCAATCACGTGGTTTCATCCGGAGCGTATCATGCCTATGCCAACCAGACCCTGAAAGGGGAGATCGCCACCGGGGCACACATGGATCCGTGGCCCAACTACACGACGTTGAACACCGCCTACTACATCAAGCACCAGGCCGAGGCATTGTCAGAATTCCTGCCTTGTCTACGGGGGGTTCGGTTTATGCGCATCTGGGGCGGGCTGGCGGACATGACCCCGGATATGGCCCCCATCATGGACGGCAACAACCAGATAGAGGGGTTTTTCATGGATTGTGGGTGGGGATACTTCGGCTTTAAATCTTGCTCGGCCGTGGGCAAATATATGGCCGAATTCATGGCGACCAACACCTGTCCGGACATGCTCAAGCCCTTTGCCCTGAAACGTTACCAGGAGCATCGGCTCATGGGTGAGACGGCGGCGCTGGTAAGCTATACCCCGGACAACTAGTGGCCATCCATAAATCCGGGATTTATGAATGGAGCTATTAGCTATTCGCTGTTAGCAATTAGATAATTCTTGTTTTTGAAGCGTCTTACCCAACAGCTAATTGCTAATAGCGAACAGCCGCCATCAATGATTTATAATCATGGATGGCTACTTTAAGGAGAACAAACGATGGCGTTGACAATTAGCTGTCCGATCTGCGGCCCCCGCAACGGGTATGAATTCCGGTACGGCGGCGAGGAAAAGGGGCCTCGGCCCGCGGAGCAAGACCTGACCCCTGAAGCCTGGTGCGACTACGTGCACCTCAACAAGTGCGTGGCGGGTGTCCAGCAGGAGTGGTGGTTTCACCGCGACGGGTGCGGGGCGTGGTTTACCATTTTCCGTGATACGACCACCAACCTTGAAACGGAGCAGCCGGAGGCCAGCCGATGATGAACAGGTTCGAGCATCTGCCCACATTGAAAGTAGACGGCAATTCCAAGATCCCATTTGAATATAAAGGCAAGCAGTATCTCGGTTTCCAGGGCGATACCGTCGCAACGGCTTTATACGCCAACGGTGTACGGATATTTGCCCGTAGCCTGAAATATCACCGTCCGCGTGGTCTCTACAGCCTAGATGGGGAGTGTTCCAATACCCTCATGGAAGTCGACGGCATTCCCAATGTCCGCGCCGAAAACACCCTGCTCAAACCCGGGATGGTTATCCGGGAACAGAATGTGAAAGGATCGGCCGCTTATGATCTGCTGGGGTTTTTAGACAAACTGGACTGGGCCATGCCGGCCGGTTTTTATTACCACACCATGCACAAACCGGCCATGATCTGGCCGCTGGCCATGCGCCAGATCCGCAAGGCGGCCGGGATAGGTAAACTGGCGCCCGATTTTCAGATGCCGGGCACCTACGACGAGATCTATCCCACCGCGGATGTGTGCGTCCTGGGCGGTGGCCCGGCCGGCATGTCCGCGGCTCTGGCAGCGGCCGAGCAGGGGCTGCGGGTGATTCTGATGGAAGCCCGGCCCTGGTTGGGGGGCCATTTTGACTACCGCACAGCGGCTTACAAAGACGGTCATACCCTGCACGACCGGGCGGTACAGTTGGCCGGTGAAGTTGAAAAGGCGGATAATATTCGGGTCTTCACCCATACCTTCATGGTGGGGGCTTACAACAATAACCTCATCACCGGGTTTCAGATCGGCAAAGACTCCGACGTCTTTGATGAACGCTATATTGAAATCCGGGCGGCGGCCGTGGTCATGGCCACCGGCTGTATCGAACGGGCCCTGATTTTTGAGAACAATGAGCGCCCGGGGGTGATGCAGGCCAATTGTGCCCTGCGGCTGGCCAACACCTATGGTCTGCTGCCCGGCAGCAACGCTGTATTCAGCGTGGGCCACGACCTGGGGCTTGAAGCGGCCCTTACCCTGCACGATTTGGGGTTGCCGATTGCGTGCATCGCGGATGTCCGGGAAGACGGGCAGGATCAGGGTCTGCTCACGGCGCTGCGCGACCGCGAGATTAACGTACTCAGGGGCTGGGTGGCCGCCCGGGCTCACGGTAAACAGGTGAAAAAAACAACCCTGACAAGCATTGACGGCACGGCGGTGCAAACCCTCGATTGCGATCTCCTGGTGGCTTCCGCCGGTCTGACGCCGGTGACCGGGGCCCTGACCGTGGCCCAGGCCAAGCTGCAGTACGACAATCATACCGGCTATTTCCTGCCCACCGAGCTGCCCGCGAAAATGTATGCGGCCGGCCGCATGCTGGGACTGGACAGCAGTTTGGCCATCGAGGCCTCGGGCCGGCAGGCTGGTCTACAGGCGGCCAGCGATTGCGGGCAGGATGTGGATGCAGCGTTTACAGCCGCCCGGACGGAGCTCGAGCACCTGCCCGGCCCGACCCGGGGGACCAAGTTCGTCACCGCCCCGGTCAAAGGCCGCAAGAGTTTTATCTGTTTTGATGAAGACACAACCATCAAAAATGTCAAACAGGCCATCGACAAGGGATTCGATGTCCCCGAACTGATCAAACGTTTTTCCGGGGCCGGTCTGGGGCCCGGGCAGGGCGGCATCCCGGGACACAACCTGCCCTTGTATGCCGCCAAATACCAGGCCCTATCTGATATTACCATCCGGCCCACGACGGTGCGGCCGCCCCTGGTACCCATCCGGATTGCAACCTATGCCGGCGTCAATCATATGATGTTCAAACAGACGCCCATGGATGCCATGCAGCGCAGGGATGGCGGTATTTTTAGAAATATCGGGGTGTGGCAGCGGGCCCGCTATTTTTCAGAAGATTTTGCCTGCGAGGCCGAAATTGAAAATGTCCGGAACAATGTGGGCCTGCTGGATGGTTCTACCCTGGGCAAGTTCAGGCTCCATGGACCGGATGCTTTAAAGGCGCTTCAAAGGGTTTACGTGTCCGACATGGCCAAAGTGCAGGCCGGGCGGATTAAATACTCGGCCATGTGCACTGACGACGGTTGCGTGATCGACGACGGGGTGGTGGTCAAACTGGGGGACAATGATTACTACTTTACCACCTCGACGGCCCGGGCCGGGCAGACAGTGGAATGGATCCGCTACCACACCCGCTACGACGGTTGGGATTTTGCCCTGGTCAACCTGACCGACGCCCTGGGGGTTATCAACCTTTCCGGGCCCAATGCTCGCAAAGTACTTGCCAGGGTGGTGGACATCGATGTGACCAACGAAGCGTTCGGTTTTGCCGAATACAAGGAGTTCAAAATACGAAATACCATCCCCGTGCGGGCCATGCGTCTCGGATTTGTAGGCGAGCTTTCCTATGAGCTGCATGTGCCCTCTTCCTTCATGGCGTCTGTCTGGGTCATGCTCAAAGAGGCCGGTAAGGAATTCAATATCCGCAACTTCGGGGTTGAAGCCCAGAATGTGCTGCGCATGGAAAAGGGCCACATCATTTTGGGGCAGGAATCGGAGCAGCGCACCAATCTTTTGGATGTGGGGCTGGGCTTTCTCTGGGACCGTAGCAATGCAGCTGCCAAAAAAGTCGGCGCGGTTGCCCTGCGCCAGGCTGAAAAAGACCCATCGCGCCTGAAACTGGTGGGGTTTAAAATGGAGAACAACGGCCGCGCCCCCCGGGATGGGGCGCTGATCGTGGATCAGGCTATCCGCGGATACGTCTGCACGGCCCGCGACAGCTTTGCCCTCAAAGAAGCGGTGGGCATGGCCCTGGTTGAAGCGGACCTTGCCAAGCTCGGCACCCGGTTGGCGTTTTTCGAAGACGAATGTGGCGGTGAACTGATCCATGGCAAGGTTGTCAAAATGCCCTTTTATGATCCCGAAGGCAAACACATGAAAATGTAAGGAACCAGCATGAACGTACTAAAAAGAATCTCACCGATTGGGTTGCCGGGGACGCCGCAGAAAACAGAAGCGCGGGACCACTGGCAGGTTGTCCTGGAATACCAGGATGAGGGCCAGGGGCCCTACCTGGTGGATCTGAGTCACCGGCCCCGGCTGGACTTGCAGTCTGCGGATCTGGCTTCAAAAAACCCTTTCGGCCTGACCGTTCCGGAAATTCCCGGCCAGTCGCTGATTGCCAACGGTTTCCTGGCCAACCGGATGAACCGGACCCAGGTCTCCCTCTATCATCTGAACGGCGAGCGTCCGGACCTTCCCGGTGAGCCGGAATACACGGATGTGACCGAGGCCACCCTGTTTATTGCCTTGATCGGAGCGCAGGTCTTTAGTATCTGTGAAAAATTAACGGCCCTGGACTTTATGGCTTCCGATCGGCGGCCCCCGTTTTTATATCAGGGGCCCTTTGCCCACGTCCCCTGCCAGATCGTGACCCTGAACCGGGATGCGGACGCAGCCGGTCTGGTGCTCACCTGCTCGCGGGGGTACGGGCGGGACATGATCCATGCGATTATGGCGGCCGGTGAAGAGTTCGGGCTCCGGCCGGGCGGGGAGCAGCGTTTCACACAATGGTTTCGGAGCCTGTGACAGCGTACGAGCCATAAACCCGCAAACCCTATCAGCCGCCGGTGGCGACCGGCCGCGGATAAAAAAGCAACCGCCGCCAATCGGCTTACCAAGGAGAGGATGACCATGAACGCGAAATACGATGCCATTATTATCGGTGCGGGTGTCATCGGCGCCCCCATTGCTTATGAACTCACTAAGATGGGCTATAAGACGCTGAACGTAGATAAGCTTCCTGATGCCGGGGAAGGCTCCACGTCCGGCTCTTGCGCCATCGTCCGGGCCCACTATTCAACGGCCGACGGCGTGGCAATGGCCTATGAAGGATTCAAGTACTGGCTGGACTGGGAGAATTACCTGGACAATATCGAAGATGAAAAGGGCCTGGCCCGCTACATGAACACCGGCTCCATCCTGATTAAATCCGACGGGCACGACTGGCGCAAGGTCAAACAAAACTATGATGAAGTGGGCGTCCAGTACGAAGAGTGGGACCGCGAGACGCTCCTGGAAAAAGTCCCGGTCGCCGACCTGCACAAATTCTGGCCGGTCCGGCGCCCCGAAGATCCCGCCTTCTATGAAGAGTCCACCGAATTCATTGAAGGCGCCATCTTCTGCCCGGAGGGCGGTTATGTGAACGATCCGGCCCTGTCGGCCCACAACATCATGCGCGCGGCCGAAGCCAAGGGCGCCGATTTCAGGTTCAACGCCGAAGTGGTGGCTGTGCGGAGCGAGGGTGGCAAAGTTCAGGGGATTACCCTGAATGACGGCACCCAGATCGATGCCGGCATTGTCGTTAATGTGGCCGGCCCCCACTCTTATAAGATAAATGCGATGGCGGAAGGGGTGTTGGAAGGCTGCAATATCAAGACCAAGGCTTTGCGCCACGAGGTCATGTACTGCCCCTCGCCGGATGACTATGATTACCTCCATGACGGCTATCACATGTCCGATGGCGATATCGGCTGCTATGTCCGGCCGGAAGTGGGCAATACATTTCTGATCGGCTCCGAGGATCCGGAATGTGACCCCCAGGAGTGGGTGGATCCGGATGAGTTCTATGCGGGAAAGGGCGGCCACGGCCGTGACAATGTTCTCTCCGACGAACAGTGGAAAGCCCAGTGTTACCGGCTGGGCAAGCGCATCCCCACCTTGCCGGTACCCAATCAGCCCAAGGGGGTCGTGGACCTCTATGATTGTTCCGATGACTGGATTCCGATTTACGATAAATCCGACCTGGCCGGCTTCTACATGGCCATCGGGACCTCCGGTAACCAGTACAAGAACGCGCCGGTAGTGGGCCGCATGATGGCGGAGTTGATCGACAACTGTGAGAAAGGGCTGGACCATGACAATGAGCCTTTTCAGTACACCTTTAAATATATCGGGCGCTCTACCAATGTCGGTTTCTTTTCTCGGAAGCGGGAGATCAACTACAATTCCAGTTTTTCGGTGAACGGATAACCTGCGGTGCGGAGAGTTATCTCCGGTTGCCGGATAGATGCGTTTACTTCCAGGGGCAGCGCCGCCAGATTCATCCGGCTCTGCCTCAGGCGGTTTTTGCTGCTTCTCGAAGACACCGCGCCGGAGAGGGCAATCGCGCATATCCTTCACCGGTTTGCTGAGGACGGATATCCAAGATGCAAATCTATGTCTGTGTGAAACATGTGCCCGACTCAGCGGCCAACATCACTATCATTGATGCCACCTCCATTGACGAGAAGGTTGCTTTTCTGCTCAACCCCTATGACGAGCATGCCGTCACGGAAGCGACGGCATTAAAGAAGCAATTTGCAGGCGCTGAGGTTATCGCGGTCTGCCTGGGAAAAAAGGATGCGGAGAAAACCATCCGGTCCGCCATGGCCATGGGGGCCGACCGGGGCATCCTGATCGAAACCCGGGCGGTGCCCGACAGCATGACCACGGCGCGGGCCCTCGCGGCCGCAATTGAGCAAGACGGCTCGCCCGGCATCATTCTGACCGGCAAAGAGTCCATCGACGCCGAGGGTATGCAAACCATGTTTCGCATTGGGGCGCTGTTCGGTTTTCCCGTCGTGACCAACGCGATCTCTCTCAGGGTCGAGAATGACCGGGCGCAGGTGACCTATGAGCTGGCCGGCGGCCGGACTCGAATCTGCGAACTGGCTATGCCGTGCGTAGTGGCCGCCGGACGCGGGTTGAACACCCCGGCCTATCCCACCTTTCCCGACGTGGTCAAAGCCCGCAAAAAACCACTACAGACGGTGGCCCTCAGCGACTTGGCTTTCGATACCCCGCCGGGCGGCACCCGCGTGGTGCGGCTGGAGCCGCTCACCCAGGCGCGTAGCCCCCGACAAATCAACGGCTCACCCCGGGAGATCGCGGCCCGGATTGCCACCATCCTGAAGGAAGAAGTCAAGGTCATCACATGAAAGATATCGGCATTCTGATCGAGACCGAGAACGGAAACCTGAAAAGTGCCAACTTGGGCATGATTACCTTGGCCCGGGATGCGGACAACCAGCTGACGGCCCTGGTCGTCGATGGGTCGGTTGCGGCGGTCCGGGCGGATTTGGAAACTTACGGGATTACCAGGATCGTGGATCTGGATCTGACCGCCGACCAGCTGCAAAATCCGGTCGTCCTGGCGAAAGCCCTGGTTCAGGCCGTTGAAGCATTCGATTTAGATCTGCTCCTCGGCCTTTCCACCGCCAACGGCAAAGATCTGCTTCCCAGAATTGCGGCTTTCCTGGATGCGCCGCTGATCATGGATTGTGTCGCGGTAGATTTCCATCAGCGGACCGCCCGGACCTCTCAGTATTCGGGCAAGACCCTGGCCACCATCGAAGTCACCGGAGAGGTGTTCCTCTTCGGCATCCGACCCAATGTCGTTGATCCTGTGCCCGCCCCGGCTGAGGCCGAGGTTGTCTCCTTTGAGGGCCATCATCTGGGCGCAAGCGATTTCAAGGTCCTGCAAACCGACCGGATAGACGCGACAGCCAGGGTCAATCTGGCCGAGGCGGATGTCATTATTTCCGGTGGCCGGGGGATGCAAAACGGTGAAAATTTCGACATCCTTTACCGGTGTGCCGCGAAACTCAATGCCGCGGTGGGCGCCTCGCGGGTGGCGGTTGATTCCGGTTGGGTGCCTTATCCTATGCAGGTGGGCCAAACCGGGGAAAAGGTCAGCCCGCGGGTGTACATTGCCTGCGGCATTTCCGGATCGGTACAGCATTTTGCCGGGATGAAAACAGCGGGTATGGTGATCGCCGTCAACACGGATGAACAGGCCGCCATCATGTCGAACTGCGACTACTTTGCGGTTGCCGATGCTCTGGAAGTCATACCGGAGTTGACCAAAGAGCTGGAAGATGACTGAATTCCCAAAAAACAGACCAGGCCGTTTTTTGCTTGACCTGGACAGTACCAACTATCTGTCGCTATTCGATGCGTTCAGCGACGGCGTGCTCGTTACCAATGCAGAGGGGGTCATTGTCTACTACAACCAGGCCATGTCGCGGATTGATGAAATGCCGCCGGATCAGGCCCTCTCGCAGAAAATCACGGATATCTACGACCTCGACAACACCACCAGCCTGGTGATGCAGTGCCTGGCAAAACGCACCGCTATCATTGATGAACCCATTTATTATCGCACCCGCATGGGCAAGTTTGCCAATACCATTCACACCGTGATGCCGATTTTCAACCGGGACAAACTGGTCGGCGCGATCTGTTTCGTCAAGGATTATCACGTCATGGCCGAGACCATCGCTGCCATGCCTTTGCCGGAGAATGATCGGCAGTTTGATATTGCCGCTATCACCTTCGAGAGAATCATCGGCGCGGATCCAGCCTTTGTCGAGGCAATCAATTCGGCGCGCATGGCCGCCGGCACGCCTTCGCCCGTCATGCTTTTCGGTGAGACCGGCACCGGTAAAGAACTCTTCGCCCGGGCCATCCACAACCACAGCTCCCGCAATGCCCGCAAATACACCCCGGTGAACTGCGCGGCCATTCCCGAAAATCTTCTGGAAGGCATCCTCTTCGGTACGTCGAAAGGGGCATTTACCGGTTCAGTAAACAAGGCCGGCCTGTTTGAAAGAACCAACAAAGGCACCATCTTCCTGGATGAAGTCAATTCCATGCCGGTGGGTCTGCAAAGTAAGATCTTGCGTAGCATCCAGGAAAAACGCATCCGGCGGGTCGGGGCGCTGAAGGAAATCGAAATAGATCTGAAGATTGTCAGTTCGGTCAACAAGGATCCCCACGTGGCCATCACCGACGGTACCTTGCGTTCGGATCTTTTTTACCGCCTGGGCGTGGTGTTCATCCACATCGTACCCCTGCGGGAAAGAATGGGTGATCTGGAGCTACTGGTGGAGCACTTTGTCGTCAAGCACAATGCGCTGCTGGGAAAAAATGTCAAACGCATTTCCAGTGAAGTGATGGAACTTTTCAAGGTCTATAATTGGCCCGGCAATGTCCGTGAACTCGAGCACGTGATCGAAGGGGCCATGAATGTGGTGGGGACCGATGCTCAGATCCAGCCCCGGCACCTGCAAAGCCACTTTTCTAACTGGTCGGTGAAAAGCCGGTCAGAAGAGCACTCGCCCCGGGGGGCGGTCCCACCGTCTACCCAGGCCGCCGGCCTGATCAAGACCACCGCCGCCCATGAGAAGACGATCATCGCCGACACCCTGGCCGCCAACCAGGGCAATATCACCCGGACCGCCAGAGCCCTGGGTATTTCGCGTCAGTTGCTTTATTACAAAATCAAGAAGTTTAAAATCAGCCGCAGCATTTCGTCTTAGTTACGATCTAAACCCCCCACCCCTGGAGGAGGACTCTGAGAGGTTCTACCGATCCGGAGAGACGATGTCATTTGTAGCAGCGACGAGAATGACTTAACCTATCTGTTATTATGCATCATCTTGTTACTTTTCTTGTGCGTACAAGAAAAGTAACCAAAAGAAAACGCCCATAAGACGCGACACTGCGGGCTGCCCTGCGCTTCTCGGAAAGGGCGCGCTCAGCGCAACTCGCTCCGCTCAGACAAGCACTTCGCTCTCTTCGCCCTTTCCTGCGATGCTCGGCGCCTCTTAAAGGGAATGTCAAACCCGAAAACCAAATTCAGCCCCCTATCCGTTTGTCATCCTTCGCGGGTTGTTCCCTTTTCACGGGACGGTGCTTTGAGGCTGCACGGAACCAGAACCTGGCACTTCGCACAGACGTGGGTTTCATTGTCCAGCCCGGCCAGGGCCTCGAGGTTGGCCAGATTGGATTTCAACCGCTCCCAGCACAGCCGCCGGTCAATGCCGTCAGTGGAAACAGCCTCCACCGGACAGCGCTTGAGGCAAACCAGGCACTTGAAACCGTTTTTATACAGGCACAGCTCCGTTTCCGTGACCAGGGGTGCATCGCCCAGCTCCGCATCCGTTACCAGGCTCCCCATCCGGCCGGCACACCCGGCAGGGGTGATCAACTGGGCGTTTACCCCGAAACGACCGAGCCCGGCCAGGTACCCCAGGTGCTTATGGGACCAGCGCGCGACGAGTTCCACTTCGTTGAAGTTGTGGGTGACCGGTGTCAGGGCGGCCCGGTAGCCCTGCTCCTCAAAGTACCCTTGCAGGTATTCACCGGCCCGGTTGATGAGTCGATTGGCGGCTTCATAGGCCAGTCCCCAGTTCCGACAGGGCGTGTCTCCTTTATGGTTTTCAGCAGCCAGTTGCTTTTTAAACGGAAAGAAGAAAACCACAACCGACCGGGCCCCCGCCAGCAGCCCGGATGGGAGAAGGTGATCGCGGGCAGCGATGTCAGGCAGCCGGGCGAAGCGGCCGTCGGCTCGGGCGGTAACGAGCAGTGGTTCCCGCCAGATAGGGCGTTCATGGTAGTTTTCTGGATAGGTCTTTACGTAGTCGCCAAGCAGATTTCTCAGATCCTGCGGTGTAATGGTAACGGTCATCTGAATCTCCTGAATGTATCGTTCAGATAGCTTCTATTCCTATTCAATGTGCGATTTTTGGGCCAAATCGCCCCCGTACCAGAGATAGAGCGCCAGCAGGGGTGTGGATGCAGTCCGCATACCGTGGGCCAATCCCGACCGGTGATGGAGGGGCACCCCGCACGGCCGCCTTATCCAGTCGTCTTCGCCCTGTGTCCAGTAGGTCGGTGCGCTCAGGGGCACGTAGATTTCTTCCGCGGTGTGGCTGTGCCGGGGATAGTGTGTATTCGGTCCCAGTAGCAGGAAACCGCAGGCCAGCGTGTGGCTGGCAATGGGGCCGCGCAGCCCGATCAATTCGGTCCAGCCGTAATTTTGTAAAAAATCACGCCCGAAATCGGCCTGCGTGTAGGTCTGCCCCCAGAATAGATGTTCAGCCGCGGCGGCCAGTGTTTCGATTAACACAGCGATCTTATTATCTGTTGCCGCAGCCAGCATCGGCAGACAGGCAACCACAGGGAGACTGCCCGGGGCGATTGTCCGGAGGTTGTAAGGTTTTAACGGCCAGTGGGCCAGAAATCGGGATAATGGTACGCTGTCCAGGTCGGATAGAAACATGTGGACAGTATCGGTAAGCGCAATTACTTTTGTTTTCGAGACCAACATGTTGACTGGTTCCAGTGAGGGGCCGGGTTAATTGTAAACCTATATTTCTCCTTCACCTTTTTAAGGCGGAAGGCGTTGCAAACAGAGCGAAGATCCTACGGGTTCGCATGCCTGATATCAAGGGCGATGTCAAACTGCTCCCTGATGCGGGTCTCTATACTTTGATCAATCCGGGGAACAGTGTCCGCACAGACAATGTCTCTGGCCCTTTCATTGGCGCGTTGCCAGGCATCCCGGCCGCCGTCCCTTTCCCAGGCGCTTCTGCTTCCGGTGTGACTGATACCATTGCCTGCAAAATATTCACTGCGCATATGTTTCAAAGTGTGAGGACTCATCAGGTAATGTCCGCCCGGTCCCGCCGCTTTGATGGCCTCCAGTGCAAGATGCTCAGCATCGACCTGTATCCCTTCTAATACCCGGCAGCTGGCCCCGATGATTTCGTCATCGATGATATACTGTTCATATGCGACTGCATTCATTGATTCCAGCATTCCGGCGGCGTGGTGCACATAATTGTTGCCCCCCATAACCGCTAACAGGGTTGTAAAGGCCTTTTCCCAACCGGCCTGGGCGTCTGGTATTTTTGCGTCGCTCAGCCCTGAGGACGCGTAGTTGGGGATGCCGATGTGCCGGCTGAGCTGGTGCTGGGCAGCCTGCATCATGCCACATTCTATGGCCCCGCCCCGGTATCCCAGGGTTTTCATATCCGCGCGGGCCGGCAAGGCACCGTACAAGACCGGGGCCCCCGGTACGGTCAACTGGTGAACGGTCAGGCCGGCCAGTTCTTCGGCATGGGATTGCAGCAGGGTGCCGGCCATGGTCATGGGCGCCGTGGACCCGCTCATGGGCGCGGTGGTAATGGTGGTGGGGACTCCCAGGGTTGCCGCCTGTTGTACATTGGCCACGCTCTGTGAGCAGAACTTCAAGGGGCTTATGATGGCGCCGGCGGAAATCGAGAAAACCGGTTTTTGCCTTAAATTCTCTTCGCCCCCGGTGACCAGCGCGGCCATGTTAAAGGCTTCCACGAGGCCCGCGGGAAAGTTGCATCCAAACATGATGTGTTTGCGAGTACCCATCATGGCGGCAAACAGAATGTTGGGATCATACCGCTCGGTAGGGATATCAAGCGGGGCGACGGCACTCTGATAAAAATGGATGTTATCAAGCGTATCCACCAGTTTGGCGATACGGTACTGATCGTCGAGACGGGGGGGCCTGATTCTGCCGGTATCCAAATCAAGGATCTGGACTGTGGTGCCGCCTGTCCCGGCATAGACGCGATCTTGGCCTAATCGCAGGTCATTTTCCCCATCCCGGCTGTAAAGTGTGAATTCCCGTGGTGCCTTGGCAACCATTGCGGTGACCAAGTTGCGGGGGAAGTAAATCCGGCCGGTGTGCCGATCGATGTCGCAACCGGCCCGGTCGAGCATGTCCAGCGCTTCCAGATCGTCTTCATATCCAATCCCCACCTGTTCAAGGATATCAAGCGCTTTTTGATGAATGGTTTCAATATCCTGATCGGTCAGGGGCTTGTAAAGTCCGCCCGTAAGTCCGCCGGTAGACATTTGGCTCTCCTTTAAAAGATGGTTCTACTCTCAATCGGGGCCGGTATCCGGCTCCCCCCGGGGATCCAGTGTGCTGATGACCGGTGATTTTTCCGGGATGGGAATATAGGGCACCTGATCATCGGTTTCAATTCGCAGTTTCTTGCGGCAGATCCAGGCCGACCCGCCTAAAAGTCCGCCGCATAGCGCGGTGAAGTGATAAAAGCCCCAGGGGCCGACCTGGGCAATCAGCGCGGAGGACAGGACCGGCCCCAGGCAGGCCCCCAAACCAAAAAACAGGATCAATGCGCCGCTGACCGGCACGATGTCTTTCTTGTCAATGTTGTCCTGGGCGCGTGCCATGGCGACCGGGTAGATGGTGAAAACCACGCCGAAACAGGCAGTCAGCAACAGCAGGATGGGCAGGCCCAGCATGCCAAACGTGGAAATGGCGATGCTCACCAGCAGGATCGCAAATCCCAACAGGGCCAAAACGGTCAAGCGGTCGAGACGGTCCGACAGTTGGCCCACGGGCCATTGAAACAGCAGGCCCGACCATACCGTCAGGCTCATAAACCAGGACACCTGGGCGATCTGGAGCCCGATCTTCAGGGCAAACATGGGGCCGATCGAGTAGAAGGCGCTGTTGATCATACCAGCGGTGAAGCTACCTACCATGCTGAACGGTGCCAGCCGAAAAAGCTTGAGCAGGTTGTAGCGGGGCACTTCCAACGGTTGCGGATGGACGGCCCGGGTGATGGAAATGGGTACCAGACACATGGCAAAGAGGATGCCGGTAAACATGAAAATGCCCTTACTCTGCACATCGCTGACATTGAGCAGAAACTGGCCGCTGCCGATGCCGAAGTAGACCAGGATCATGTAAATGGACAGCAGGCGGCCGCGCAGTTGGGGCTCGACTTTTTCATTCAGCCAGCTTTCGATAACCATGAAAAGTCCGGTGATGCATAAGCCGCTACAGATCCGGAGCAGGGCCCAAAACCAGGCCGCCGGATAGATGCCGTGCAGGAGAGCCACGGCCGTCATCAGGGCGGCGAATACCGCGAAGGCCCGGATGTGGCCCACCCGTTGGACGACTGGCTGGCAGAAGAAGATCCCCAGGGTGATGCCTACGTAGTTGCAGGACATGACCAGCCCGATGATCTGTTCGGAATGGCCTGAAAGGCTCATATTGACGCTGAGCAGACTGTTCAAAAGACCGGCGCCCATAGTGAGGATGGTGGTTGCCAGCAGCGGGGCGAAAAACGATTGTACCGTAGCAAGCATGGTCTGCATGGGTCAGGCCTTATTGTTCATGAAGTCTTTAAAGCATGGTCCTCAAGACCAGGTCAGAAATAATTGGTTATGCCACGGAAAAAATATGGACAGTGCCTAAAGTGAACTAAAGTTTGAAGTGATCTAAAGTTAAGGTATTCTGCCAATCAGATACAACCAGTGGAGCGCAGCGACTCCTGAACTTTAGGCACTCCACACGCAGCGGCATTGGTATGGCCCCTTTCAGGAGTAATCCTAAATCCGGGCCTCTGAGTCAGAATGTTTTATCTCCGTAAAACGGGTTGCGGCAGCGAACCGGGTAGTGAAATCGGGCTCGGCGGCCAGGTCCAGAAACTTGATTCCCGGCGCGCGGGTTTCAATTTCCGTCCGCTGCTGCATGTCGAGCAGGGCCATAATCGCACCGGTCCCAGCCAGGTTCGGGGCACTCGCCACCGCGCCGTGCCGGTTGCCGGGCGACAGCAGGCCGATGTCACGCGCGCTGTGCCAGTCGAACGCGGTTCCAAACGCACCCGTCAGGATAGTCCGGTCCAGGCGGGTGACGCCGGCGTGCCTGCAAAGCGCCTCAATGCCCACCCGGAGGGCGGCCTTGGCCAACTGGACCTGCCGGATATCTTTGAGGGTGATATAAAGACTGCTGCCCGGCAGTTTGAACCGACGGCCCACTCCCCGGTCGTCACACTCTACACCGGGAATATCCGGGTTGAATGTACCATTGCCCCGGGTGATACCGGTTTTTCGCATGACCGCCAGGGCATCGATGATTCCGGATCCGCAAATGCCGACGGGATCCGCATTCCCAAACGTTTCAAATTGCATCCGGCCGGGTTCGGCCGGATCAAGGTAGACGCGGCTGACCGCTCCTGCCGCTGCCCGCATGCCGCAGGATATCTGGGCGCCTTCCAGGGCCGGGCCCGTGGCACAGCTCGTGGCCCACAGATCCGGGCCTTTACACAGCAGCAGCTCGCCATTGGTTCCGATGTCGATAAGCAAAGTGATGCCGTCGTGGTCATAAGACCGGTCGGCCAGCAGGGCGGCCAGAATATCACCACCCAAAAAGCCGGACACGACCGGAAAGATATACACCGGGGTAGCGGGCAGCAGATCAAGGCCCAGGTCTCCGGCGGAGGTGAAGACCGGCTGACAGGTCACCGGGCGATAGGGGGCCAGGCCGATACTGCCCGGGTTCAACCCGGCCATGATATGCTCCATGGTGGTATTGCCGACAACCGTCAGGTCGTCGACCAGGGTCTTTTCCCGGCCGGCGGCTGCCAGGCAGGACGTTATCAGATCATTGAGGGCGGCGATCACTAACGCCTGCTGGGTAGCTAGGTTGCCTTCATCGGCCCGGATTGCCGCAATGCGCGCGATGACATCTTCGCCAAACCTGCGCTGCGGGTTGGCCGCCGCCGCGGCGGAGAGCACCCGGCCGGATACCAGGTCGCACAGATAGACAGCCAGGGTGGTTGTCCCCACATCCACGGCCAAACCGAGACTTGTGGTCTGATTGCCCTTGTGGACCGCTGTCACGCCGTGATCGGCGTGCTGGACCAGGGTAGCGCCGATGCGCAGAAGATCTTCTCTGGAGAGATTTTCCAGGGGCGGCCGGGATCGGAAGCGGATTTTCTCCGGGTAGGTGCTGTGCACCGCCTGTATCAGGATCTCCGGCAAGGGGGTGCCGGTTGCATGGGCCGGTGGTTTGAAACTGTCCGGTGACAGGTGAAATCTGCGGGCGGCCGGGTTGACCGCAAAGGTCCCGCCAACGGCGGTCTTGGTGAATACTTCCAGGTCGCTTGCCAGGCCCCGGGGAACGGTGATGGACACCGGTCCGGTCAGCCGGGCCTGGCAGCCCAGGCGGTGTCCGGCCGCCAACCGGGATGCGGACAGATGTTCCTGCTCAATTTTTTCGACCGGGCTTAGGTTGGTGGGGTTGTCCACCAACACGCGGCATTTGCCGCAAGTTCCCTTCTGTCCGCAATCGGAGCGCAGCGCTACACCGAGTTGCGTGGCCGCCTCAAAAAGCGTGGCACCCTTATCCACCGGCCCCTTCGTGTTAAAAGGACTGATGGTTATGTCAACTTGCTCCACCATGATACCCGCAAGTAGCTAGAACCTATCTCAAAAAAGTCTTTTGGCCCAAACTCGGCGTTGGACGCTCGGTTCAAGTCCTCAAAATACTGGAGTATTCCTCCGGGTTAAACCTCGCATCCGCCTTGTACCACGTTAGGCATTAGCTTCGCGTCATTTTGAACCAAAATCCGATATTTGAGATAGGTTTTAATAATTAAAAAGAATATCATTTTCCAGGTAGGCCTTTTCCAGCTTTTCCTGATGGGGTTTCAGTTTGGCGCCCATGTCGGCAGCCAGGGAATGCACCAGGTAGTTGATCAAGCAGATCAGCGACGTCGGATTACCCAGAAAGGGAATGGTTTTGAACGGTGCAATCAGGACATGATCACTGAACTGAATCAGCGGGCAGGCCGAACTGTCGGTCAGCAGGATCAGCTTGAGTTTCTGGCGCTTGACCAGTTTCCCCATGCGGATCAATTCATTGGGGTAGCGCGAGGTGGCGATGACCACGACCGCAGATTCCGGGGAGGCAAAAATCAACCGATCAATGGTCGTGCGGTCACTCCCGCTCAGGATGTGGACGTGTTTTCTGATCTTGGCCATGGTCCAGCCCATGTAAAACGCCGGAGCATACGAAAGCCGGGCCCCGATAATGTTTACGCTCGCCGCTTCACGCAGTATTTGCCGGACTTTCTGTACTTCCGCCAAATCTATCGATTTAAGCAGGGCACGGATATTTTCGATGTCCTGATTGGCGATTCTTTCCAGTTCCGCGTCGTCACTGCGCACAACCGAGTCGGCGAGGCGGCTCCGGTCTATCAGGGTGAGTTCGGTATCGATAAGCTTTTTGAGGGCCTCGATAAAGAGGCCATAGCTGGCGTAGCCCAGCTGCCGGACAAAACGGACCACCGTGGCTTCGCTGACTTTGACGGCGGCGGCCAGTTGCCGGGTGGTCATAAAGACGGCTTTCTCGGGGTTTGACAGGGTGAATTCAGCCAGAAGTTTGCCCTTGGCGGTCAGGCTGGGAAAGTGCCTTTTGATGGCCCGGTTCAACGGGGTGGCGGCATTGTCCATGGGGTCTCCCGCGGCTAAAGAGTTTAACCTATCAGCCTTGTTACATTTATGGGGTACAGTGTCAAGCATCTGCTATAATTTGACAGGTCAAGTTGTCAAAATGGCGCAAAGTGATCAGCCGTCCACCCTTATTGTGCGCTGCCTAACAAAAATGTAGTGAAAAGTGTCAACGAAAATCTTTGGTCTTGACAGTTTTGGTTTCCTATGCCAGATTTCAGCGATCCGATGGAAACTCAGAGGTATCTCTGGAAACCTTGAGCGGCCTCGCCCGAAAAGAACAATATCCACGCTCTTCAGTTTCCATATAGACAAGGCTTTTGATTCCTCTTGTTGTTTTATGCAGGCTTTATTTGATTTCCGGCCCTTCTAGCAGCTAGGTGCCTGCATCCATCCGCAGGTGGTGCCTACCAATGTAGCGCGCGATTTCAGTCGAGAGGATTCGGTAAGTGAAGGGAGACCTTAACCCTTCGATATTAAATAAATATTTGGCCAAGGTTATTCAGATAACTTTTGGTTCCAGTCATTGACATTGTCGCGGTTAAAGGGTATTTTCATGGCTTTCTTGAGATGGGTTTTCGTCAATCCAAGGTCACAGGAGACAGCAAGATAGACACGATAAAACAATTCGGCCGGCAACTGACGGTCGATCTCAACTCAAATCAGTGCCATTTCTCAGAAATGCCCGCATCCGGGTTGGCGTTCATCGGCGGTCGCGGGTTCAATGTCTGGTATCTCTACCATCACCTCGCCCCGGGCACCGACCCACTGGGGCCTGACAATGTGTTGCTGTTTTCCTGCGGCTTGCTGACAGGATCTTCCGCACCGGGCTCGGCCCGGCTGCATGTCAACGCCCTCTCACCATTGACCGGTATATTGGGAAGCTCCAACATAGGGGGGTATGCGGGGCGCTGGCTGCGTTCCTGCGACGTGGGTTCTATTGCCGTTACCGGATGGTCACCCAAACCGGTATATCTCTATATCGACGACGACGGCGCCCGTTTAGAGGACGCCAATCACTTGTGGGGGCGCGACGCATTTGAAACGCAGGACATTCTGCGGCAGACCCACGGGGATCAAAAGCTCAGGATCCTGACCATTGGTCCGGCCGGGGAAAAAGCCGTCCGGTTTGCCGCCATCATGACCGAACGGGATCATGCCGCCGGCCGCACCGGACTCGGGGCGGTCATGGGGTCCAAAAACCTGAAAGCCATCGTGATTGCCAGGGGTGACCACCGACATTTTGCAGCGGTCACGTCTGCCCAGAAAGCGGCGGTCAAAACGTATGCCACCGCCATCAAAGAGTCGGCCGAATTCAAATTCTTCTCCAGGTTCGGCGGGGCGGGATATGTTAAGTGGGCCAACGATTTCGGCATTATGGGCAGTCAGAACTATAGCCGGGTAGGGGCCGCACAGATTGATAAAGTGGATGGCCGCCGGCTTGGTAAAAATAAAGTCCGATCCAGCGGCTGTTTTCGCTGCCCGGTGCAGTGCAAGGCTGAAATTAAGCTGAACAAAAACGCGGCGTCGGAACTATTCACCCGGCCGGAATTCGAACCGGTGATCAACCTGGGGCCCAAGTGCGGCCTGTTTGACCTGGATCAGATCACCCGGCTCGATAACCTCTGCGGGCGTTTAGGGCTGGATACCACCTCGGCCGCCACCGTGATCGCCTTTGCCATGGATCTGTTTGAAAAAAACCTCCTGCCCAGTCACCTGGCCGGGGAACTCGATCTTTCCTGGGGTAACGCCGAGGTGATGGAAACGCTTTTGAACCAGATAGCGGCCGGTGAGGGGCTCGGTAAGATCCTGGGGCAGGGCATTCGCAAAACAGCGGACCATATCGGCAACGGTGCGTTTGAGCATGCCGCACATGTCAAGGGGCTGGAATTGACCGCCTACCACCCTTCGGCCATCATGGGTAGTGCCCTGGGCTACGCGGTATCCAGCCGCGGCGGGGATTATAACAACGTGTATGCGTCCCTGGAATACAGCTGGACAGCCGACGAGGCCGAAAAAGAATTCGGAACCCGCGAAGCCGTGAACATTAAATCTATTGCGGCCAAGGGGCTACTGGTCAAAAAGGCCATCACCACCAATATCCTGGTGGATTGCCTAGGCTTGTGCAAAGTTCCGGTATTGACCCTTTTAAAATCTTTTAACCTCGAGCATGAGATCAAGCTGCTCCAGGGATTGACCGGGTTACGTTTTACCGGGGCGGATCTTTTTCAAACCGGCGAAAAAATTGCCGCCCTCGAGAAGCTGTTTAATATCCGGCATGCCCGGGGAGACATCGAGGACAGCCTGCCGGACATGTTTTTCAGCCCGGAAGGCGAGCCGGGATTAACCCGGACCAAATTCGAGATCATGTTACAGGAATATTACCGCGCCATGGGATGGGACACAAAGGGTATCCCGCCGCAACCGATTTAGGGCTAAAGTCAAACGGGAGGATGTCAGCTTTGATTCAGACTTCAAATACGCAAACCCGGTCCGTCAGTATGCGGATATTAACGGACGACCAGGTCTGGGAAATCAGGCAGGCGGCTTTCGACATCATCGAGAAGGTGGGATTTAAATGCCGGCACCCGGGAGTTCACAAAATGATGCGCCAGGCCGGTGCCTGGGTTAAAAACGATATCATAAAAGTCCCCCGGTATATTGTCGAAGCCTGTCTGGTTACGACGCCCGGGGGCTGGACCATTTATGACCGCAACGGTCGCCGGGCGCTGGAGGTAGAGGGCGAAAAGAGCTATTTCGGCACCTCCACGGCCAGTCCGAACACCCGGGACGCGTTTTCTGGCGAGATTCGGCCGACGACGATCAAGGATATTGAACTGGGTGCCCAGGTAGCGGACGCCTGCGAGTATATTGATTGGGTAATGCCCATGGGCACCGCCCAGGATGTACCGGGAGATGCGGCCGAACTTTTTGAAATCCCTGCCCTTTTCGCAAATACCACCAAACCCGCTGTGTTCATCGGGTACTCGGGCTTGGGGTGTGAGTATGTTTACGAGATGGCGGCTGTGATTGCCGGGGGCACAGAGCAGTTGCGTGAAAAGCCGTTTCTCATTGTCTACCCGGAACCCATTGCCCCGCTTTTTTTCCCGGATGCGGTTATCGCGCGGATCTTTGCAGCCGCTGACCGGCATCTGCCGCAGTTGCCGGGTTCTACGGTTTCCGCTGGGGCCACCGGACCGGTGACGCTGGCGGGTGTCCTTGCCCAGATCACGGCGGAGTCGCTGATTCACATCACCATTGCCCAACTGCGCAAGCAAGGTTGCCCGGTGGCTATGAGCGGAAACGTCGGTATTCTGGATATGCGCACCGCCGTCATGACCATGGGGGCTCCGGAAAACAGCCTGTGCATCGCCGCCCAGGCCGAGGTGGCCCGGTCCTTCAATCTGCCCACCTGGGGCTTGGCCGGAGCAACGGATTCCAAACTCCTGGATGTTCAGGCCGGCATTGAAGGCACCTTTTCAATCCTGAGCCAGGGGCTGTCCGGGTTGAACCTGATCCACGATGTCGGCTATATGGCCTCGGGCATGGTGTGTTCCCTCGAACAACTGGTGATGGGCAACGAGGTTGTCGGTATGACCAAACGCTTTGTTGAAGGTATTACGGTGAACCGGGAAACCCTTGCCCGGCAGGTCATCGAAGCAGTGGGGCCGGCCGGCCATTTCATCACCCAGAAACACACCGTCGCTAACCATAGAAAGGAACTGAGTGTTGCCCGGCTGTTGAATCGCCAGAGTATCGACGCCTGGAATACGGCCGGGCAACCGTCGATGGCCGAACGGGTGAAAGAAGAGGTCCGCCATATTACGGAAACCCACAAACCGGAACCGCTAAGCGACAAAGTTGTAGCTGAACTGGAGCGGCTGCAAAGGGAGGGCGAAAAAGAGATCCTGGCCCAATTGGAAAAAAATTAGTCTAGCGCAGGCTTAGAACGGAAACGTATCCATGACGACAAAAACATACGATGCCATCATCATCGGGGCCGGTATTATCGGCAACTGCATTGCCTATGAACTGGCCCGCAAAGGCTACAAAACACTGAGTGTGGATAAACTCGGGGGCTCCGGGTTCGGGTCCACCTCGGGCAGCTGTGCCATCATCCGATTTTACTATTCATCCCCCGAAGGGGTCGCCCTCGCTCGCGAAGGCTATTACTACTGGCTCAACTGGCCCCGGTATTTAAAGGTCACCGACCCCCACGGTATGGCTTACTATAAGAACACCGGTGCCATGGTGTTTAAAACCGAAGTCAACCACTACCTGGAAAAGGTGATGGCCTCTCTGGACGAGTTGGGTGTCGGTTATATCGAGCTTTCACCCGCGGAGGTAAAAGACTATATTCCCAACCCGGACCTGCGCACCTATTACCCCCAAAAGCGAATGGACGACCCGGCATTCGGGCAATCTACCGGCGCACAGGTTACCGGGGCGGTGTTTGCACCCGAGTCCGGCTACATCAGCGACCCCAAACTTTCCACCCACAATGTAGAAATCGCGGCCCGCAATCTGGGCGCCGATTTTATGTTTAACACCGAAGTTGTCGATGTATTAAAAAGCGCCGGACGGGTAACCGGCATCGCTCTGAAAAACGGCCAGACCTTGCAGGCTCCCGTGGTGATCAACGTGGCCGGGCCCCATTCCAGCCGCATCAATGCAATGGCCGGTATCATCGATCAGATGAATATCAAGACCCGGGCTCTGCGGGTAGAAGTGGCCCATGTGCCCAGCCCGGACGGGGTGGACTGGGAACACGGCGGGGTCATCACCTCCGACAGCGACACCGGGGTCTACACCCGGCCGGAAACCGGCAATCATATCTTGATCGGCAGCGAAGAACCCGCCTGCGACCCTCTGGAGTATGTGGACCCGGACGATTACAATCTCGAATTCACCGACCAGGCCCGCACCCAGGCCATGCGGGAAGCCATGCGTATTCCGGACCTGCCGATTCCCAACCGGATGCAGGGGGTGGTCGACCTGTATGACGTGTCGGATGACTGGTACCCCATTTATGACAAGTCCAGCCTGCCCGGCTACTACCTGGCGATCGGTACGAGCGGCAACCAGTATAAAAATGCGCCGGTGGTCGGTGCGTTCATGGCGGATCTGGTGCAGTATTGCGAAAATGGCCGTGACCATGACGTCGAACCAATGCAGTATCGCATGAAATATATAGATTACACCCTGAACATCGGGTTTTTCAGTCGAAACCGTGAGATCAACGCGGAATCCAGTTTTTCCGTAATCGGCTAAAGTCAAGCATGGCAGGTGGTGGCGCCGATTGGTCTTCTTAAAAACCGGATTGTAATTGGAAAAACAAGCAAAATCTGCACCTTGACAAGCAGACCGTATGTTGACATACTCGAAGGGCATTTTTTCTTCTGCCAATAATCGGTCAGCGACAAGGGGCACCGCCCCGAGGTATCGGCTGGCTCGAATACACAAAACAGGCCATCGGCAGTTTAAGATTGGGAGTATCCAGCTCCCGGCTGACTCTCTCTTTTTGTTTAGCCTGCCGATTTTACGGCCGGGCGGGTGACCCAACATACCCCAAACAATGGCAGCAGGGCCACATGGTGTGTCAATTTGCACGGAGGCCCCGAAACCACCTGTATAGTGTGCAACTGCTCATCTTTTAATTATTGACGGCTTGAATGCGTAAACTTTCCAACAACTTAAAATGTGGGAGGAGGTAGCATCATGACGACTGAAAAGAAGGACCCGATCAACCAGAAAGTACATCCCGGCGTGGAGCATATGAAAACAGCGCTGTCCGAGGGCCGCTGTTCCCGGCGTGAATTTCTGCGGACGACAACACTGCTCGGTGTTTCCGCCACGGCGGCCTACAGCCTGGCCTCCAAGATCCTTGGCAAGGAGATTTTGCCTGATATGATATCGTCAGCCGAGGCCGCTGGTCACATGAAAGGCGGCGTCATCAAGTTCGGTATGCAGGTACAGGAGATGGCCGATCCGGCGACCTATTCCTGGACCCAGAAATCTATCGTTGCGCGGCACATCGTCGAGTACCTCGTTGAAACCGGTCCGGATAATATTACCCGCCCCGGGTTGGCAACCCGTTGGGAGGCTTCCGACGACCTCAAAACTTGGACGTTCCACCTGCGCAAGGGTGTCAAGTGGTCCAACGGAGACGACTTCAATGCCGATGACGTGGTTTTTAATTTTACCCGCTGGCTCGACCCCAAAACCGGTTCCTCCAACCTGGGCCTGTTCGATGCCATGCTGGAAGAGACCGGCCAGAAGGACAAGAAGGGCAAACCGATCAAGCGCATGATCAAAAACGCCGTCCAGAAGGTGGACGCGCATACCGTCCAGCTCAACCTGAAATCACCGGTTCTGTCGATTCCCGAGAACCTTTACAACTATCCCACCGCCATCGTGCACCGCGACTTCGAAAAAGAGGGCGGGGACCTGTCAAAGAACCCGGTCGGCACCGGGCCTTATACCCTCACCGAATTCAGGGTGGGTGAACTGGCCGTCCTGAAAAAACGCAACGCACCTTACTGGGGCGGGGATGTCAATCTGGACGAAATCAGGTTTATCGACTTGGGTGAGGATGCCGGCGCCTACCTGGCTGCCATTGCTTCACAGCAGGTGGACGGTATCTATAATCTCGATCTGACCACGCTGGAAGCGGCTAAGGCTATTCCGGGCATCAAAGTCGTTGAGATCCCGTCGACTCAGACCGGTGTGATTCGCATGAAAGTCAATAAAAAACCCTTTACCGACAGACGCGTCCGCAGAGCTGTCCAATTGACCTGTGACGCCCAGCGGCAGCTCGATGTTGCCCATCGCGGCCTGGGGGTCGTAGCGGAACACCACCACGTTGCCACGATTCACCCCGAATATTTTAAACTAAAACCCTTCAAACGGAATATTGCCGAGGCCAAAAAACTGCTGGCCGAGGCCGGCTACCCCAACGGCATAGATATGACCTGTAACATAGGGAATGCCGAGGGCGTCTGGGAGCAGGATTCCGTGGCCGTCTTGAAAGAGGATGCGGCCAAGGCCGGGATCAATATCAAGATGAACGTCATGCCGCAGGCCCAGTACTGGGATGTCTGGACCAAGGCGCCGCTGAGCCTGACCTCGTGGACCCATCGGCCCCTGGCCGTCATGGTGTTGGGACTGGCCTACCGCACCGGGGTACCCTGGAACGAGTCCAGCTATGCCAACCCTGAGTTCGATGCAGCCCTGACAGCTGCCGAATCAACGTTTAATGTTGAGGACCGGCGGGTCAAGATGGAGAAGGTTGAGCAGATTCTGCAGGATGATGCCGTCCTGGTGCAGCCTTTCTTCCGGGCGGTGTTTACGGCAGTTCGTGACAATGTCAAAGGCTTTGAGATGCATCCGACACGGTATTACCGCTTTCACAAAGTCAGCGTTGGTTAATCTAAGTGTGTAAATTGAATAGGGAGGGCCCTAATAGGCCCTTCCTTGAATAACCACTTTTAAAACTTGGAACCCAACGTAGGAGGAACCAAATGGTTGCCCTGGTAGTAAAGCGTTTCGGATTCATGGTCTTTACCATGATTGTCGTATCGCTGATTCTATTCCTTCTCCTGGAAACTGAGCTCACCGGTGACCCGGCAATCCGGGTGCTGGGGCAGTTTTCCAACGAAGAGCAGCGGGAGATGTGGCGGGAGCAGCACGGTTACAATCAGCCGGTCGCGCTGCGTTACGTGAAGTGGTTGGGCAATTTTGCCACCGGTGAACTCGGTGAGTCCATCCGTTTCAAAGGCCCGGTAGCTGATGTCATGCTGCCCCGACTGTGGAACACGGCGATTCTGGGGTTCTGGACGTTCGCCATCATGATTCCACTCTCTTTGACGCTGGGCGTCCTGTCGGGCATGAAGGAGGGGTCCAAGCTCGATCGGACCATTTCGGTGTTCGGCATTATCACGACCTCCATTCCGGAATTCGCCAGTGCCGTGTTTTTCTCCGCCCTCTTCGTATTCGGTCTGAAATGGCTGCCGGGCACCAGCAGCATGTCCTCCGGATTTGACTTCAAGCAGCTGATCCTGCCGGCCATGGTTTTGATCGTCTACGATTTTGGCTATGTGGCCCGCATGACCCGGGCCTCCATGGCGGAAGTGATGACCTCCCAGTATATCCGCACGGCGGTGCTAAAGGGGTTGCCCTACCGTTCCGTCATTATCAAGCACGCCCTACGCAATGCGCTGATCGCCCCTTTTACGGTCATCATGCTGCAGATCAACTGGCTGCTGTCCGGGGTGATCGTGGTTGAATTCTTTTTTGCCTATAAAGGGTTCGGCGCCCTGATTCTGGAGGCGTCCTTGAACAACGACATTGCCTTGCTGGAGGCCTGTGCCATGGTAGCCGTTTGCGTGGCCGTCACGACCCAGACGATTGCCGATATCGGTTACACCTTTCTTAATCCGCGGATTCGATTCAGCTAAGGAGGCCTGTCATGACCACATCAACAACCCAAATGCCCAGTGCTGGATATGGTGCGGCCCTCTGGCGCGCGGTGAAGTCTTTCGCGCTGTTGCGGGAAAGTTGGGTCGGCATGGTGGGCACCGCCCTCATCCTGTTCTGGGTGTTCGTGGCCATTTTTGCCCCATTGCTGGCCCCCTTTGAACCCAACTCATCGATCCAACCGTTTGCCAAGCCAGGCGCGGCGGCCCTCAAGGGCGGCGGCACCTTTTGGCTCGGCACCGATCACATCGGCCGCGATATCCTCTCACGCATTATCTGGGGCTCGCGCACGGTATTGATCTACGCGCCCCTGGCGACCCTGTCCGCTTACACCGTCGGTATTCTTATGGGACTGGCAGCCGGCTACCGCGGGGGCTGGGTGGATGACGTCCTGTCCCGGATAGCCGACATCATTCTCTCGTTTCCGGTGCTGGTGTTGTATATTATTATTATCGCGACCATCGGTGCCTCCGGCATCAACATCATCATTGCCATCACTTTTGCATCATCCCCCGGCATCATGCGGATTGTCCGGGGGTTGGTCCTGGACCTGCGCAATCGCGATTATGTGGCCGCGGCCCAGACCCGCGGCGAATCCGATTGGCGCGTGATGCTGGCCGAAATCCTGCCCAACGCGCGCGGTCCGCTGATTGTGGATGCCTGTCTGCGTCTCGGATATGTCATTATCACCATCGGGGTCCTTGGTTTTCTCGGTCTGGGTCTGCCGCCACCGGACCCCGACTGGGGAGGCATGGTCAATGAAACCCGGCAGATGGCCATGGCGTTCCCGCACATGACCCTCTTTCCCTGTGTCGCTATATCGTCGCTGATCCTGGGATTCAACCTGTTGGCGGACGGTCTGCGGGAGATCTCACTGCGTGATTAGGAGGTAAACTACGGATGAATGCAAAGCAAGAACCGGTGCTGGTCTGCAAGGACCTTTGCATTTCTTACTATACGCGGGCAGGCGAGATCCCGGCCGTGGTAGATTTTTCGCTAACGGTAAATCCCGGCGAGACGATCGGGATTGTGGGTGAATCAGGCTGTGGTAAATCCACGGTTGCCATGGCGATCATGCAGTACATGGGTGCCAACGGCGGCATCAAGAGCGGCAGCATTACCTTCCAGGGTCGGGATTTGACGCAGCTGTCGGACGATGAGCTGCGTTCTATTCGCGGGTCGGAAGTGGCCATGATCTACCAGGAACCCTTTGCCTCTCTGAACCCGAGCCTTAAAATCAAAACCCAGTTGATGGAAGTGCCCCTGGCCCACGAAAACATCACCAAGGAGGAAGCGCGGCAAAGGGCGGTGCAGATGCTTACGGATGTTCGGCTGCCCGACCCCGAGCGGCTGATGGAAGCCTATCCGCATCAACTGTCGGGCGGACAGCAGCAACGCGTAGTGATTGCCATGGGGTTGCTCTCGAACCCTTCCCTGCTGCTTTTAGACGAACCCACGACCGCCCTGGATGTTACCGTGGAAGCCGGTATCGTCAAACTGGTGGCTGATATCAGCAAAAAGTTCGGGACGTCCCAGATCTATATCTCCCACAATCTCGGTCTGATTCTGGAGACCTGTGACCGGGTGTTCGTGATGTACTCCGGTGAAGTGGTGGAAGAGGGGACGATCGACTCGCTCTTCACCTGGCCCAAACACCCGTACACCCATGGCCTGTTTGCCTGTATTCCGCTACCCACGGCCGATAAGAATGCCGCACCGTTGAAGCCGATCCGGGGGCAGCTGCCCTTGCCCTTCGAACGGCCCCAGGGCTGTTACTACCATCCGCGCTGTGATCACTTCAAACCGGGGCTGTGCGACCAGGACCATTTCAAGATGGAACATGTGGAAGGCAGCGCGCCCGATCACCGTGTCCGCTGCCTGCGCTACAAGGAAATCGACCACCGGGCCCCAGGGGAGGTAGAGGAGGAAAAAGAACCCATCGAACTGGGTGACCGGGTTCTCAATGTGGACAGCATGAAAAAGTACTACGAAGTGCGCGACAACTCGCTGCAAGCGATTTTTTCCGGCAAAAGAGTTCGTTATGTCAAAGCCAACGAGGAACTGAATTTTACCGCCCATGAGGGTGAAACGGTAGCGATTGTCGGTGAATCCGGCTGCGGCAAATCAACTTTTGCCAAAGTACTCATGGGCCTGGAGACCGGGACCGACGGGGAAGTGCGGCACAAGGGCAAGGATATTTCCGAAATTGAAGTCCGCGACCGCAGCAGCAAACAGATTGCCTCGCTGCAGATGGTCTTCCAGAATCCGTTCGACACCCTGAACCCGAGCCACACCATCGGCAGTCAGATATCGCGTGTGATCAGAAAATTCGGGGTGGAGACCGACAAACAGAAAATATACGACCAGGTGATGCGCCTGCTGGATACCGTGAAACTGCCCCGGGACTTTTATTACCGCAAACCACGACAACTGTCGGGCGGGCAGAAGCAGCGTATCGGGATTGCCCGGGCTTTTGCCGGGAACCCCAGCATGGTCATTGCGGATGAGCCGGTGTCTGCCCTGGACGTCTCCGTCGCTGCCGCGGTGACGGAGTTGCTGATGGATATTCAGCGCGAGTATAAGACCACTCTGCTTTTTATCAGCCACGACCTGAGTGTGGTGCGTTATCTGTCGGATCGTATTGTCGTCATGTACCTCGGGCATATACTGGAACGGGGGTCGACGGAAGAGATCTTCGAACCGCCGTATCATCCCTATACGGAGGCGCTGCTGTCTGCCGTGCCGATAGCTGATCCGGAGGTCACCAAACGGGAAATCGTGTTGGAAGGCAACCTGCCCAGCGCCATGAAACCGCCCAAGGGGTGCCCGTTTTGCACCCGTTGCCACCGGCGCATCGGCAAAATTTGTGATGAAGAAATGCCGCCGGAGCAGGAGGTGGCCGACCGGCACGTCATCAAGTGCCACATTCCCCTTGATGAGCTACGTCAGGTTCCGCCGGTCATCAATGTGCCCGACGAGTCTGAGCGTCTGCATGTCCGCGAATCAAAGTAGAAGTAACCTCAAAAAAGTCTTTTGTTCCAATCTCGGCGTTGGGTGCGAAATTCAAATCCTCGAAATACTGGAGTATTTACCACGATAGGCATTGGCTTCGCTGGCACCTCCGGTTCGAATTTTGCCCCCACCTTGACCCTGAACCAAAATCCTTTTTTTGAGATAACTACTATCCTCTGTTCACCCGGCTGATCCGGCCGGGGCCCGGGGAGGCGGTAATTACCAAGATGCAGGTTCAGGCCGGCGGCTGCTTACCGGATACCGTTCTCCACGCAGGCTGAAAACTCTTCCCCAATAATATTTAAAACAAAGGGCAGGTGCATGTCCGGAATGGGTCCGTCGCCTTTGGCGGGCAGGGCAATGGTGCTGCTGACCGGGAATTTATAAAGCTGTTCGCAGATTTTCGGTTCCAGGAAAGCAGCCTGGGTAATCAGGATCATGCGGGGATAGCGGCAGCCCAGCGTAGCGATTTCGTCCAGTGCTTGGGGGAGGTAGCGGTTCGACGTGGCGTCTAGAACAATCAGGTTGTCGTCGGACACATCATAGGTCGGATCGAGTTCTGGAAAATACCAGGCTTCGCCGGCGTAAAATGCGGACGTCTCATTCCCGGCGAGGTCGGTCGGTGGCGATTTCAGAAAGCTGTCCACATCGCGATTGTTCAGATAGCGGTGTTCCCAGTCTACTATCCGGTCAGCCCCGAAAAGCGCGACCAGTTTATCGCGGGCCTCCATTTTGACGAACTTTTCCGCCACCCGGGGGTCAATGGTGACCAAGGGGCCGTGTGCGCTTTCACCGAATTGATGCTGCTCGGCAAGCAGGCGGCCGGAGCGATCCAGGTTATTCACCCAGGATTGCCCCGCCCCGGTGGGTGGTCCGATGTAAAACAGAGAGCTGTAACGGTTGTTCAGGGCCACACCCGTCGCGATCCCTCGCTTCAGGTCCGGATTGTTCAAAATGGTGTCCAGGGTTACCCGGGTTTTCAGAAAGTGCTCTTGGACAACAGCAGCCTTTGCCGGGGCAGCCAATTGCAGGGCCTGGATAAAAAGATGGTTAAGGGCGGCATACAGGGCATCGCTCCGGGCCCGGTTAAACGTGTGGGGCATCAAGAAAACACCCCCCTTGGCGGTGGCCGGAGAATGGTTAAAATCGGCCGCGGGCCCCAATACGCAAACCGGGGTGGTAGTGGTGGCGAGGTGTAGCAACAGCCGATCCCGGCTGGCCGGGGTGGTTGCGGCCGCCAATAATAGAATGCTGTTTCCAAAAGCCGCCGTAGATTCCACCGGGGACACCATACGAACCGGATAACCCAAAAGCCGGCCCCAGGTGCTGGCGGCGCTATTTATAGCCGCGGCGGCCCAGCGGTCACCGGGTATGAATATGATCTCGTCCGTATCGGAATTGTCATCAAAAAGGCTACGCGCCAGGTGTGCCAGATTGCGTTCAACATCCAGGAACAACTCCGGGACCGCTTTATCCGTGAAAGCCAAGCCTGCCAATTGGCGTATTTCCCGGTAATAAAGCTGGGCCGCAGCTGTGGCGGCCTTTTCTTCCCACAGGCTGGGCTTGCCCGGTTCCACCTCCGTGGGCAACATCGCCGACAGGCGGGCATTGATGTCCCTAAGCCCGGCAAGCTCCCGCGCCGGTGACGTTTTGCGGTAAAACAAGTTACGTCCTACCGTCATGGACTTGGCCCGATTGCGGGGCGCAATTCCCGTGGCGATACCACGGGCTTTGCTGAAATTATAGGCCAACTGGTAATAGAAGACCAGGTTGACGATCGGTTGCAGAACGTTTGTCTGCATATCCGCAAGGAAGGCGCAGCACCCGCTGCTCAATTTCTCGATGCCGGCCTGCTCTTGCGATGTGATACCGATCGCCACAAACTCGAATTGTTCTCGTTGCAGGTAACCCATTACGGACAGGGCCTCCGGCAGCCGGGCTAGGCAGGTGGCATCCACCAGTATAAAGGCCCGGGAGGCAGCCGCCGGCAGCCCGGCATCCAGGACCTCCTGGTAGTCCAGGGTTTTACCCACGGCGGCCCAGGTGTTTTCTTCCAGTTTGAGCGCCACCTCACCGCCGACCTGGTCCGTGTGCAGGGCACTGATCACGATATTGGCCGTGCTGGCGGCATGGCGGCTGGTTATGTCATCGATAAACTGGCCGAGGGTTTCATCTTCAAGGGTCAGCGCCAGGATATGGGGGAGGCGCTGCATTCTCTGCAGGTAGCTCATTGCAGCGGACTTATGTCCCACCCGGGAAGCCACCCAGAGGCAGAACAGCTTAAGACAGAAGAGAACGCACACCGTGCTTTTGACGCCGGATACCGTAACCTCTTCCTGGCTCAGGGTGGGGATGACCCCCCCGCTTTTGGCCGTGATCAGGGCCATATCCGCATATGTTTTTTCGGTCACCCCGATCATGACCACTTTCAGGCTGGCCAATTTTTTAGCCAGCATGACCATGTCGGCGGTGGTGGATGACCAGCTCAGCAGGATGACCAGGTCTTTTTCCGGCGCCAGCAATAGCTCGGGGTTGTCGATCTCACCAGGCCGGACGTTCAGCACATCCACTGCGGGTAAAGCTGCCTGGAAAAAAGTTTTTGCAATAGTCCCCATATAATATGAGCTTCCCGTTCCCGCGATGACAATCCGTTTGAGGCCGCCCAGGTTGGCACCGAATCGGCGGCGCAACTGGCTTTTACGGATAGCAAAATCCGGGAGCTGGTCCTCTTCCGGGGCATATTGTTTCAAAATATCCAGCAGGCGGTCCGGGATTTCCTCAAGATGGGTTTCATAGAAGGAACGGTTGTGATCTTTTTTGATCTGCTCTGGATTGAGAAACGTTTGAAAAGGTTCAATGTCCGGAAGGGACTCACCCGCAAAGTCCGAAATTTCCATGCGTCGGGCAACGCTACCGTCCGTAATCGCTGTTTCGATGCAGGCAAATATTTCTTCGCCCTCCAGCGCATGCACTTCAACGGAAAAGTGTTTCAAAATGTTTTCGCGCTTTGTCTTGAGTTGCGTATTCAGTGTTTTTAATGTTTGTTTATCCGCCGGGCCATTGTCGAGGGCGGCGATTTTCTCCTGGTAGTCGCTGCGCGCCCGATCAAGTTCCGCCAGCTTGTCCAGGATCAATTGTTGCGGGAAAAGGCCCATGGCGGCATTGATATCCGAGACGACCATGAAATCGTCGTTTTCAAGGCGACGCACGACAAAGGCCGGCCGGTTGTGCACCGCCACATAGAGTCGGCGCGGGGACAGCACGCTCATGCCGCAGGCCGCGACCTGCCCGCCGTTTTTTGAAATCTGACGGGCGGCCTGGATAAAAGCCGTCCGATCCAGTTCAGCGCCGGCTTTATCCTTGACCTCCTGATAAAAGGAGTAATCGATGCTGTGGCTGCCGACAGCCAACGTCTGCATATCATTTTCTACCTGGGCCAAAACGGCTGCATAGCGGTGACGGGCTTCCTCGAGCTGCTGGTAATAATACCCCCACAACAGGCAGTGGTATTCAGCTGAATTTTCGCTTCGGAATGAAAGCCCACCCACTTTGGTGAGAAACCGTTTAATGTTGTCTTCCGTCTGGCCGTCGAATTGGCCGTTGACCACAATGCTCCTTTGGCGCTTGGCATCCACAAAGGGGTGGGCGTTATTTACCGTTACGGCCGACTGCAGTGCCCACCGGCCGTGCGCGATGATTGGCTGCGTGAAATAGCGCAGCCCAACCGGATCGGTCTGTCCCGGGATGATGGCCGTTGCATCCATAATGTCACCGGTGGATAGACCGTTGCTTAGCATCTCCGTTAGAAAATCGTCCCGCTGCAGGCAGGTAAAAGCGGCTGCGGCCGCGCGCCCGTAGAGGTTCACCCCCTTTTCAGCCAGATACAGGGCTTTCCAGTTTACGGGGCCCGGGCGCTCGTGACGCGGCCAGTCAACCATTAAGATTTGCTCGAGCGCTTCCCCCAGTTCCGGACGGTAGGTGAGCCTGGTCAGCAGGGCCGCATCCAGGAGTCGAAACAGGCAGCCGACACCGTCTCGGTCGTAATCCGCGGGGATCTCCACCAGGGTTTCCTGCAGGCAGAGCCAGAGGGCTTTATTCGCCTGGGGATTGGCCGGAACTTGCTTGCGATGATCGGGCAGTGGTTTGGCCGCCTTTTTCCCTGAGAGAATAGATTCAAAAACCCGGTCGAAACAGTTGAGTATTTCGGTTTTGTCCGACTGAATTGCGCCCTGGGCAAGCTTGGCGTCAATGACGCGTATCAGGGGCTTGCGAATGATTTCCCGGGCAACGACCGGGGCGAGGTCATAGTCCCTGATCAGTAGCAGGATCAAACGGCTTAAACTCCGGCGGGAACCGACGGCCTGTACATCCCTGGAAAACGGCCGGCCGGGTTGCCCCGGGAAGAGCCGGGCCGGTGTGTCCGTGTTAAGGTCTACCAGATCGTCTATGGTGGGATAGAGGGCGTTGCCATTTACTGCGGTTTCGAAAATATCTTTGGATAATCCTTCAAAGTTGATCAACCGCTGCTGCAGGGCCAGCAGCTTTTCCTGGGTGAGTCCGTCAGCCCAAACGGACATGAGCTGCTGGTCATCGTTGCGGTAGATGTCGTTGCCGAGGAGCTCTTCGATCAGTTGTTCTACCGATCCGACCGCTTTTCTGGTCCGGATAGGTTCGCTATCGTCCCCGAAAATAGCCACGCCGGTGCTGTCCGGGGCGCGATAAATGATCGCCGACATGCCGGTCATGACACGGGTGAGATTATTCCCGGCCCCTCCAAAATACGCTACGATACCGCACATCGCAGGCTCCCTTCAGGACAATAAGAAGACCCCTCTAAAGTGGTTAGCAGACGTTCCCGATTCGGTAACTACTATGGTGTTACGGTAAGCACAATTTGATCAGCGCTTTCAGGTTTTCTTCCTGGTCGAAAGTCCGGGTCAGATTTACCAGCGCGTTTGCACTCGCTTTTCCCAGGATGGGGGTCACCAGCCATAAAAACTTTTGTTCCAGTTCCGCATCGGTGGGCGGACTGCCATGGGCGTCCCATCTGGCGGCCATCACTCCGGAATTATATACCGCCCCGGTGGCGGTTGTAATTTCGACTTCCGATTCGGCTTTGGCCGGAAATTCCGTCTGGAACCTATCCTCGGCGACAATCCGAATTCTATCCATCATTGCGTGGATGTCTTTTCCCGCAAGCCTGGGGGCCAGTACCTGCGCCGGACCGACCTCGCCGTCCAGCAGGGCGGCTGCAATGGGAAAGGCAATATTGTACTGCGCTTGTTCCGTGTCTTTGGGATAGGACGTACTAAGCGCGGCTGATTCTGCGAAGGTGAACACCGTGATCTTTTCAATCTCACCGGGATCGATGTTATGCGCGGTCATAATCTGCAAGGCGCCGTCTATCCCCGGCTGCGCCCAGCGGCAGGCGGCGTAAGGCTTATAGTAGAGATTCAGCATTGCATAGGTGCGTCCCAGGGAGTCAATCCATTCATTCTCGGGAGCATCGTCGAAAATCGGATTGGAACCGGTGAAGCCGCCGGCCGCCAGCTTGGCGGACATCATGGCCACCAGGCAGCCCCAGCCAATGCTGTCTTTGCCCATGGCCGGGTGTTCTATGCATTTCATCATCGGGGCAATTGGCGCGTGATATTCCGCCGCGCCAAGGGCGTGGCCCATCTCATTGCGATCCAGCCTCAGAAGTTTGCCCGCGGCGGCCGCTCCGCCGATGGCGCCCCAGCTGCCGGATGAGTGGTAGGTTGTCGAAGTCGCGTGCCGGATCAAGCCGGCCCGGATGGCGATTTCATAGCCTACGACCAGGGCCGCTAAAAAATCCGGGCCGGAGGTCCCGGGGATGATTTCGCCGGCGGCCAGAATCACCGGCAGGATGCAGGCGCCGGGGTGACCCTTGATCGGCCGGTAACCGTCATCGATATCCAGTGCATTGGCGGCGAAGCCGTTGACCAGCGCGGCACCTGCCGCCGCAGTTCTACCGCCCCGGACCAGAATGGAAGCCTCGTCGCCCTTGAACTGGTCCAAGGCGAATGTGTGCAACAACTTGGCAACCGGCGTCTGATGGCCGGCCAGCAGGGCGCCGAGCGTATCCAGCAGGCAGCGCTTGGCCTGGTGCTGGACGTCTTGGGGCAAGTGCGCCCAATCTGTCTGCAGGATAAAATCAAGGGCAGCATCATTGTTTTGCATGCACACCATCCTTGCGCCGGACTGAAATCTAATTCAGGGGTCGGGGAGTTATCTCACTAAATGCCCGTCAGCCCGGCCCCGCATCGAGTGCGGGATAAACTGCAGCCGGGATCCAGTCCATGTAAAGGAGACGTCCCTGGATGCCGGATACGTCATCCCGGACTCGATCCGGGACCGGCATGACGACAAAAACTCCCGACTGCTCATCTAACTATAACCTCACCAAACTGAGTATGGCTTAATATCCAGTCTTTGCTTTTCGAGCTTTACCCGTCAGGAAGACTTTATGGAGTAGGTCTAAATGCTTACCACGAGTACCCCTCAGGATTTGATCAGGCCGGCCCGGACCGCTTTCAGATACCGCATGCAGAAATCGTCGTTTCCCAGCAGCATGTCGGCGGTCCGGATGGTGGCCATGATCCTGGTATCCAGGGGATCGATGATAGCCGCGTCCATGCCGGCTGCCATCATCAGGGTAACAAAGGTCCGGTTGATGATCTTTCTTTCCGGCAAACCATACGAGATATTGGAAAGGCCGCCGGTGATATGGACATCGGGAAGGCGCGCTTTGATCTGCCGCGCCGCGTCCAGGACCATGTTGCCCTTGGTGATATCCGTACTGATGGGCTGCACGAGGGGATCGATGTAGATGTCCGCCTGATTGCATCCGACGCCGTCAAGCGCAGACGCCAGCTTTTCGGCCCTTGCCACAATGTCAGCGGATGAGGCCGGCATTCCGGCATCATCCATACAGAGGGCAATAATTTTGCACGTCTTGCCTTCCAGAAAGGGCAGCATGGTGTCAAAGCGCTCTTGCTCGAGGCTGATCGAGTTGATCATGGGCGGCTTGTCTACCATGGCGTAGGCCATTTCCAGGATAGCCGGATCGGGGCTGTCCAGGCAGAGCGGCACGCTGCTGACCGGAACGATGACGTCCAGCAGCCACTGCATGTCCGCCTGCTCGTGCCCGATGCGGGCCCCGGCATTGACGTCGATGAAATTCGCCCCCGCTTCGATCTGCTGGGCAACATCCTCCCGGATATAGTCGGCATCCCGGTCGGCGACGGCAGCTTGGACGCTTTTCCGGGATGTGTTGATCCTTTCGCCGATAACCTGGAACATCAGGTAACCTCCTTTGCACCTGGTTAACTGCCCAATGCCTTTGCTTTCTTGGCAGCCGAGCCGGCATCCGGGGCGAAGGCATCGGCCCCTATGTCGTCGGCAAAAGCCTGGGTGACCGGGGCGCCACCCACCATAATTTTAACCTGGTCGCGCAACCCACTCTCTACTACGGCATCGATGGTCTGTTTCATCATCGGCATGGTGGTGGTCAACAGTGCCGAGAGGCAGAGCAGGTTCGCGTTGTTTTCCTTGATCTGTTTGACAAATTCTTCGGGGGCGATATCGACCCCCACATTGTGAACCGTCAGGCCGGCGCTCTCCATCATCATGGCCACCAGGTTTTTGCCGATGTCGTGTAGGTCGCCTTTCACTGTACCGATGACCGCACAGCCCCGGGCCGAAGTTGCATCCTCACCCAGCAGGGGTTTGAGAATTTCAACCCCCTTGCCCATGGCCTGGGCGGCCATGAGAACTTCCGGAATGAACATATCCTCGTTCTCCATTTTCTCACCCACGATATCCATGCCAGCTATCAAGCCTTTATTCAGGATGTCGCCGGCGGGCGTGCCCTGGTCCAGGGCGTCGTTGACCAGTTGAAGCAATCGAGCTTCATCGAGGTTCACCAGGGTCTCTTGGATTGCATTGAAATCTGTCATGGCGTCTTCCTTTGCTTGGGGTTGGCACTTGATGACTGACGGACCGTGGCGATACGATCCTACAGCAGAATATTGAATTTGGCTCTTATGGCCTGGTCTATGTCTTCCGGGATATACACTGGATTCGGGTTGGCCAGCAACTGCCGGGCCCTTTCAAGTGCCCGCTGCCGAATGTCGAGGCTGCCTTCCGCTTCCCACTTTTCACGACTTTTCCGATCGGTGACACCATTGCCGTTGAAATATTCCGTTCGCAGGTGGTTCATGGTGTGCGGTGCCATCATGAAGTTCCCGCCCGGGCCTACTGAGTCTATTACTTCCAGGGCCAGGTGCTCCGCATCAACCTCGATACCTTTCAGGACCTTGCAGCAGTTGCCGTTTATCTCATCGTCGATGACGAATTGTTCGTAAGCAATGGTCAGCATGGATTCCAGCATACCGGCGCTATGGTGGACGTAGTTGGAGCCGCCCATGGCTGCCAGCAGGGAGGTAAAGGCTTTTTCATAACCGGCCTGGGCGTCCGGCAACTTGGAATCGGACAGCCCCGATGAGTTGTAATTGGGCACTTTGACGTGATTGGATAGCTGGTGAATAGCCGCGTTCATCATGCCGCATTCCACCGCGCCGCCCGAGTACCCCATGGTTTTAAGATTTGCCAGGCCGGGAATGCCGCCGTAGAGCAAGGGGGCCCCGGGATTGGTCAACTGGCTGATCGTGATGCCGGCCAGTTCTTCGGCGTGCAGTTGGGCCAGGGTGCCGGCCATGGTCAGCGGCGAGGTAGACCCGGCCATGGGCGCACTGGAAAGAGCCACCGGAATGCGATTGCGGTTGGCGGCCTGCATGATCAGGGTGCTGTCCGTGCAAAGTTTCAAAGGACTGATGGCAAAGCAGGTAATGACCGAGATGAACGGTCTCGCCTGGAGCTTTTCCAATCCGCCGGCAATCATAGCGGCCATATCAACCACATCCTGAAACCCCTTCTCATCGTTGACCCCGGACATGACATGTTTTGAGGTTGCTTTCAGGCAGGCGTAAAACCAATTGACGTTGTAATCCTCAACCCCGATATCGGAGGTGACACAGGGTTTCACCAGGAAGTGAATGTTTTTCAGTTGATCCACCAGGCGGGATACATTGAATAGGTCTTTGAGAGTGGGGGGGCGGGCCGCACCAGTTTCCGGATCCAGAATTGTTAGGGCGGTACCGCCGGTTCCCAGATACACCCTGTCTTCGGTCAGGTGCAGGTCGTGTTTGGGATCTTGCCCGTATAAAACGACCTCTTCAGGCGCTTTGGCGACCTGTTCAAGCACCAGGTCTGCCGGAAACTGTACAATTTTCTTTTCCTGATCCAGGTGGGCACCGTGGTCCGCCAGCATTTGAACCGTGTCTTCAAGCCCATCTTCATAGGTCATGCCGGTGGTTTCCAGAACCTGCAAAGCTGCGGCGTGCAGGGTGTCGATTTGCTCCGGAGACAGGGGGCGATATTGACCGCCCGGTAGGCCCATTAAAGTCATGGTATGCTCCTGGGTAAGGGGTATCTAGAAGCGGTTTCAAAACCTTCCCTCGGTCCCAATCTTCAGCCTCCGCGGACGCTATGGCTGATAAACTAAGGGCGCCTTGCTTGTCCGGCGTAGCTCGCAGAGCGTAGACGGGATCTTGAACCCGATTGAAGCTTTTTAAACCGTTTCTGGGAAGATTTCTCCTAATGGCATTCTCCGGCAGACCTGTCAAGCACAATGTAACAAGGATTGTCAAGAATACGGTCACGAGACCAATATTGAGCGCTCTTTGTTAGTTTTTGTTTCCTTTTCGTTCCGGGTTAAGGTGCCAGGTATCGGCCTCGGTCCGGATGATATGGTCCAGGATCGCATCTTTGGAAGCTGTCAGCTCTCTGAGCAGGGCTTCGCGCGCACCGTGCATGTCGTGGGCTTTAAGCCTAGCGATCAGTCGCTGGTGAATGGCGGCCATCTCCTGGCCGGAATGCAACATGATCATAAATCGCGCCAGGCGATCATGCAGGTGGCCCACCTGGCGGGCGAGTTCCTGGTTGCGGGAGGCCCAGGCCACCAGGAAATGAAAATTACGATTTTCCTCCGTGTATCGCCAGTAAGCCTCGTCTGTGTCTGTTGTATAGCCCGCGTGCACTTTTTCCAGGCGCACAATTTCGCTGGGAGAAATATTGACAGCGGCCATTTCCACGGCGGCCAGTTCCAGAATGGCCCGCAGATCCAGCATATCGGTGAGTTCTTTCAAGGTTACCCGGGTCACATAGTAGCCGGACCGCGGTTTGATTGTGAGCAGGCCCTCCTGGCTGAGCATCAGCAGGGCATCCCGGATCGGGGTGACACTCGTCCCGAAATCGGCCTTAAACTGTTCAATGGCCAGTCGTTCTCCGGGTTTCATCTGGCTGGTGATAATAGCGGTCCGAATCTGTCTGTAAATCGCGTGTTTGACGGCACCTTTTTTGGAGGGGGGCATGCGAGCTCCTGTTGGCCCTGTGGTCGCCTTGCGGTCGGCAGTCAACCGCTGGGACACAAATGATGATAGTTAAACCATTGTACAGTAAAACTTTGACTTTTAAAAGATTTAAATGTATTAAAAAACTATTTTGATATATCAGTGAGGGAAATTATGATATCAACACACGAAGTAAGTTTTAACAGTGCCCATTACACCCGTATGGGGACCCAGGAATGCAAAAAGATTCATATGGCAACCCTGGAAATCCTTGAACGAACGGGTGTCGATGTCCATGACGAGCAAGCCCGGTCCATACTGCAGGACGGGGGAGCCTACAGCGACGGCATTCGGATCAGGGTGCCGGAGCAGATGGTGGCTGCGGCGCTCGCCACTGCGCCTGAACGCATCACCCTATACGACCGAAATAAAACTGTCGCGCTGCGCGCCTGGGGACACAACACCTATTTCGGTGGTGGTTCGGACTGCCTGAACGTTCTGGATCATAAAACCGGTGTACGGCGGCAGCCGGTGCTGGAAGATGTCGTCCAGGCGGCCAGGGTCATGGATGCGCTGGCGGAGATTGATTTCGTCATGTCGCTGTTCCTGCCCGGGGATGTCCACCAAAGTATTTATGACCGCTACCAGATGGAGGTCATGCTGAACCATACGACCAAGCCCATTGTCTTCGTGTCACCCGATTTCGAAGGCTGTCGGGCGGCCGTGCAAATGTGTGAGGTGGTGGCCGGCGGTGAAGAGGCTTTCCGGCAATACCCTTTCGCTACCTGTTATATCAACGTGACCTCGGGCCTGGTAATCAATGCCGAAGCCCTGCAGAAATCCATCTACCTGGCTGAAAAGGGGCTGCCCCAGCTCTGGATTCCCCTGAACGCCGGCGGGGTCAATACGCCGGCCACCACCGCCGGTTGCATGGCCTCCATGAATGCCGGCATCCTGCTGGGGGTGGTATTGTCACAACTGGTCAAGGCGGGGGCGCCCATCGCCGTGCCCGGCTGGAATGGCGGCCCCTATAACCTGCAGACCATGGTGGGCAACTATGTCCTGGCCGATGAGCAGGGGGTGGCCACTTCCATGGGACGCTATTACAACCTGCCTGTTTTCGGCCTTGGCGGTTCCACGGATTCCAAGGTGCTCGATCAGCAGTGTGGGATCGAGATGACCATCAGCCTGATGACCGCTTTGCTCCACGGGGCCAACATTGTTCACGACGTCGGTTTTATGGATTCCGGGCTGCAGGGCTCATTGCAGCTTATGTTGATGGCTAACGAGACCATCGGTTTTCTAAGGGCTGCCACCCGGGGCGTGCCCGTGGATGACGAGACCCTGGCTCTGGATGTGGTTGCCGAACTGGGCCCGACCGGCGACTATCTCCAGCACCCCCACACGCTGAGGCATTTTCGGGAGCCCTTTTACTCCAAGCTGTTCGACAAGGGGTCGTATGCCCGGTGGGAGAAAAGAGGGCGCCTGACCATGGAGCAAAGGGCGGCTGCGGTGGTGGATGACATCCTGGCTGAGCATACGGTTGCCCCGCTTGAAGAAGACGTTCAAACCCAGATAAAAGCTATTGTTGCCAGAGAGCAGGAGTGGATCGATAAACAATAATAGAAGCTATCTAAAAAAGCCTTTTGGCTCAATCTCGGCGTTGGGGGCTCATATCAAATCCTCAAAATACGCCAGTATTCCTGCGGATTGATATTCGCGTCCGCCTTGACCTTGAACCAAAATCCTTCTTTGAGACAGCTTCTAAAGAGAAGGCATAGGGAGGGTACTGAATCATGTCGACCGACAAACATTTTTTCTTGCGAGATCCATGGGTCTACGACCCCAAGACGCCCCCATCGGTTAACAGGGACGCCGGTCGTTCAATAGAAACAAATGCCCTGCACGCGGGCTTTCACCCATACCGGAATCAGGCGGACTTCCGGTCGTTTACACCACCCCTGGTCCAGTCAGTGACGTTTCCTTATGAAACCTTCGACCAGATCCCTTGCCCGGTCTATGGCCGGACACGCACACCCACCAATACCGTTCTGGAGCAGCGGCTGGCGGCATTGGAAGGCGGGGAGGCCTGTATCACCGCCGGTTCCGGCTCCCAGGCCCTGTTTGAGTTGGTTTTCACTCTGGCCCGACCGGGCGACAACGTGGTTACCTCGCTTAACATTTTCGGCGAAGGCTACAAACAGGCGGCCGATATATTTCCCCAAAGGTGTCAGGTTGCATTCCGGTTTGTCCAGGATCCGGCCGATCCCGATTCATGGGCCCGGGAGATTGATGGCAACACGAAACTTGTCTGGGTGGAAACCCCCAGCAATCCCTGCCTGTTTATAACCGATATCGTAGAGGTGGCAGCCGCGGCCCATGCTGCGGGGATTCCCCTGCTCGTGGACAACACCACGGCAACCGCGGCTCTCCAGCGCCCGCTCGAACTGGGAGCTGATTTTGTGCTGCTGTCGATTTCTAAATTTCTGTCCGGCAATGGGGCGCTGCTGGGCGGCGCTCTGGTGGGGCCCGAGGGCCTTGTTGAAGATATCCGCTGGAACACGACCGAGTTCGTGGGTGCTGTCATGCCACCCATGGAGGCCTGGATGACCCTCCAATGTCTGGAAACCCTGCCCATGCGAATGCAGCGGCACAGCACCAATACCCAGGCCGTGGCCGAGTTTTTACAAGCCCATACCAGGGTAGAGCGGGTGAATTACTCCGGTCTGGCCGACCATCCCCAGCACGATCTGGCCGGCCGCCAGATGAGCGGACACGGCGGCCTGATGTCTTTTGTGGTCAAAGGCGGTATCGATGGGGCAGCCACGGTCATGAACAGTCTGAAACTGATCGTACATGCGGTCACCTTTGGCACCAGCCGGACCATTTGTATGCACCCACCGACCATCACCCATGAACACATGACGCCCGCCGAACGCGAACAGGCCGGTATCGCCGACGGCTTGATCCGGTTGTCGGTCGGCCTGGAAAATGTCGAAGACTTGATCGCCGACCTTGATCAAGCGCTGGCAAAGCTGGATTAGTGTCGATTTATGTCTTTCACCTCAGGTGGGAGTCGGAGAGGGTAAATAGTTGCGGCGTGAAGAATATAAAGCACAAAATCCTAAATTCGAAATGCGAAACAAATCCGAAATTCGAATAACAAAATGACAGAAACAAAACGGCAATAGTATCGTTTTACCCTTGCTCGTGTTTGTATCGGGTTTGAAATTTTGGTCATTTGAATTTGTTTCGATTTTCGTGCTTCGGATTTCGAAATTATGCCTGCTATGCAGGCAGCCCTATTCTTCTCTTCCGATTCCCAGCACCTCCCGGCAGTAACGAATACTTCTTTTGACAGTGTCCAGCTCAAGCTGCAAGGCGGCCTCTTTGTCTTCCAGGCTGAAGCCCATCTCTGTTTCGATATTGATCCGGTTGCCGGGTGCGTGATCTTTTAGCAGGGTGTAGGCGGCCTGCATATCGATGTCGCCATCGCCCACGGCCACGCCCCGGACCCGGAAGCCATCCCGGCGAAACTCAACCCGGTCATCCCTAAAATGGTTGGTAAAGGCGACCGGGGCCAGGTTCTCGATCGCCTTCATCGGGTCTTCGGCCACGTGCCAGGCGTTTACCGTGTCGACACAGGCACCGACAAAGGGGTGGTCGACCTGTTCGAGGACCCACAGGATTTCTTCTGAAAAACTGTCACAGTGATTTTCGAGGGCCAGACGAATACCATACGACGCGGCCTGGGGGGCTGCCCTAATCAAACGTTGCGCCGTCTCTTCCAGATAGGGCCGCACCGCCGGGTGAAACCGGCTGCCGGCCCGGGGCCGGGGCCGGGGGATCTCCATGCCGACCTTCACCACGTCTGCGCCCATGGCCCGGGCGGTTTCCAGTCCCGCGTCCAGGTCGTGCTGGATGCCGATGCCAAAGTTGCCCAGATCGAGTGATAGATTATATTCCAGGTAAAGGCCTTTTTCGGCTGCTGCGGCGCCCACCTCGGCCAGGTAGGATACTTCCAGGTTTTCCAGGACACCGTCATCCAGATGGAACCCATCCAGGTCGAGTTCGAGGCCCAGATCGAAGAGTTCAAAGGTGCTCAGCTGTCTTTCCCAGGGCAGGTTGAAACCAGCCCAGGCCTGACCGATCCCGTGCATGTACAGGCTGTAGGTGTGCAATCCCAGGCGCATTGCATTTGCACTGTCGTTAACGGTGCCCATCACGATGTTCCTATCCCCAGGACATTCCGACAATAGGCAACGCTGCGTTTCAGGGCGGCCCGCTCCATTTCAAGGGCTTTTTGCATGTCGTCCCGGGGACAATCCAGGTCAAGTTCTATGTTGATGCGTTGCATAGCGGGGTTTGCACTGATCAGGTCATATGCGGTTTCCATATCCAGGTCGCCTTCGCCCACGGCTGCCCCGGTGAGCCGGAAACCCCACGGTTCGATGATGATTCTATTGTCCCGGAAATGGTTGGTAAAAGCCCGGGGAGCTAAATTCCGGATGGCCGTGATGGGATTCTCCGTGACGTGGAGGGCATTCACGGTATCGATGCAGGCCCCGACCAGGGGGTGATCGATTTGATCCAGCAGCCAGAGCACCTCCTCCGAAAACGCATCGGTATGGTTTTCAAGGGCCAGTTTCATGCCGGCTTTTTCCACGTGTGGCAGAGCCCGGCGGACTTTTGCGAGGACATCTTCCAACTGGCGTTTGACGTCGGGATGAAATTTACTGGCCGCCACCGGCCGGGGGCGCGTGATGTTCATGCCGATTTTGGCGATATCCGCGCCGATACTGTGCGCCACGGCAACACCCGCCTCGATATCCTGTTGGACGCTGGCATCATAATTCCCGCTGGACAGTGCAAAATTGTACTCCAGATACAGGTCCCGGGCAGCGGCATAATCCTTCACCCGGTCATAATAAGGTGCGTTCATTTCATCGAAGGCCTTGGCATCGAGATGCAGGCCCTCCAGGCCCAACTCGGCCACATAATCCATCATTTCAAACAGGGACATCTGCCGGGCCCACGGCAGTTTGAAGCCGGCCCAGTCTTCGGCGACCCCGTGGTGGTACAGGCTGTAGGTGTGCATACCCAGGCGCATGGTGGCCTCCTTTAAGACCCGGTCCTTGGGGCCAGGTCAGAGATAATTGGCTATACCGAGAACTTGTGTTGTCAGTGCCTAAAGTGAACAAAAGTTTGAAGTGATCTAAAGTTGATGAATCCTGCCAATTTAATAAAACCAGTGGAGCGAAGCGACGCATCAAATTTAGTCACTTTAGATCACTTTAGTCACTTCACACTTATCATTTTGGTTGCAATCGAAATCGAGGGCAACACAAAGCCCGGCTCACCGGGACAGCTTTTTCAATTATCCGTTGCTATCATCACGCTGTCCGGTCTGCCGATCAGGCTGGCCGCGATGGTCCGGCCCAGGAAGACCGGATCTCCGGCGGCCGTGGCCGGAATGCGGTCTTCGGTTTTAAAGGCTACTTCCCGGCAGCTGGTGCCGGCCGCGGCCGCGCGTTGCCGGACGATGCGGGTCAGTTCGTCCCGGGCAAACCGATCGGCCGATTCAAAGGCGTCGAATTGATGGTTGCCGGCGATCCCTTCCACCCGGAAGCCGCCCAGTTCGTCGGGTATGATGCGCACTTGCTGGCGGATGACCACATCACTGGTGATGGCCCCGATAGCATTGGCCACATCCGCGTCTTCGGGAATGATGGCCTGGGTCCCTAAGGGTTCTACGGCTGTGGGTAGAAAATGGCGGATAGGCGCGCCGACGCCGATGACCGGCTGCTTGAGGTTTATAGAGACCTCGTACAGGGGGTTGTCTCCGGTCAGCAGCGTTTCAATCAAGGTCTGGCAAACCGGGCAGTCGTCCAGCACGGCCGGGTCAACCTCTGCGTCCAGTTGCCGTTTCAGCAGTTCCAGGGCTATTTGCCGAACCCCCATATTCAGCAGCTTTCGGACCATGTCCGCAGGCTCCTGACCGGCCAGGGCGGCAAACAGGCGGCAATAGTCATGGGCGGCTTGCGTGTCCCATCTTGTAAACTCGCCGGTGATATGCAACAGGTCCGTCAGCGTAAGGCCGCAGCGCTGCACGCGGAAGGTTTCTTCCAGTCGTTGCAGCGGCAGGGCTTCTTCGGTATAACCACCCATTTCCTGGAGCAGTTCGGCAATGGTGTACGGCCGGTCCTGCAGCCGGCGGATGAGCTTTTTTTCAGCCGGTGTCATGGTAGTCGTCGGCGCCGGACCGGTTAGGGCCAGCACCTGTAGACGGCTGCCGGTGCTGGCCGGTTTGGGTGGATTGTTTTTCAGAAAAGCCAGGGCCGCCTGCGTTCCGCTATTCACCGAGCCCAGCCATGCTATTGGCGCCACCCGTCGCGGGCCGATGCGGAACACACCTTTTTCAAATCCAATCAAGCTGTCCCCACCCAGTCCGGTGGTGCGGATTTCGAGTGCCTGCACATGGGTCCGGTGACCGCCGACATTGGCCCCTTTTGCGTTCAGGCTTACCAGGTTGTCTGTCAGGGCGGCCGTATCGGTCGTTGTACCGCCCATGTCCACAACCAGGGCATCCCTGATCCCGGTCAGGTGCCGGGCGCCGGCCACACTGGCCGCGGGGCCGGAAAGAATCGTTTCGACCGGTCTGCGTCTGGCCAGAGCAGCGCTCATCAGGGTTCCGTCCCCCTTCACGACCACGGTCGGCGCTTTTATACCCATGGCCGCCAGGACGCTTTCGAGATCTGCCAGCAACCCGGTTAAACGCGGCACAATGCGGGCGTTGAGCAGCGCGGTGACCGCCCGGGTGTGAAAGTTCAGATTGTCGGACAGTTCATGGCCGCAAGTAACAAACAGCCCGGTCTGCTGCTCCAGGATTTCTTTAACCTGCAGTTCGTGGACCGGGTTGACGGCGCCGGCATACCCCGACACGGCAAAAGCGGTCACTGCAAAATCAGCCACCATCCGGTCGGCGGCCCGCTTGACCTTTTCCGGATCTATGGTCGCAATTTCCCGGCCGCTGATATCCAGCCTTCCCTGGAGAACGGCTTGCGGCTGGTAGGCAATTACTTCGGTGGGATCAAGATCGTGCGGCGGCATAAGCAGCATGCCGACTTTCTGGCCTTCATTTTCCACGATGGCATTGGTGGCCAGGGTGGTGGACAGGGAAATCAGTTCCACCCGTAGCAGTTTATCCTCGTCCAGTTTCTGCAACGCACGGCGGATGCCCTGGGTAAAATCCCACTTGGTGGTCAGGGCTTTGCTTTTGCCCAGGGTTCTATTTTCGGACAGATTATAAATTACGGCATCTGTGTAGGTGCCGCCGGCATCGATACCCAGACCGGTCTTTATATGGGCCGGGGAATATGGTTCCCGGTCTTCGATTTCTATTCCGGCGGCCTGATCCGGTATCAACGATAAATCAGCGCTTGGCCACAGGGGGTTGGCCGCCAGGGTGGACCGGATGGGATCGAACCCGATGACATGTTCGGGCGGGACCTTCAGGATCGCGTCGGTCGACTGTTGGACGGTGAGCATCTTTTTGAATAAGGTCCGGCTGCCCCGGATTTTTTCGTAACGCCAGCTGTATTGGGCCGCCATCTCTCGGGCCAGGCGTTCGTAACGGGAAGGGGCACCCCCACCGGTTTCGATAAACGCCGCCCGCTGGTAATTCTTTTGCCAGGAGTTGAGGAAATCGAAGGTCTGGCTGGCGGCCTGCTCCCCGTGCTGAGCCGCCAGTTCCTCGAAGTCGAGTTTTTGATCGCCGAAATACGCCCAGCGGCCTTTCTGGGATCCGGGTTCGGTCTTTTCCCGGCACCACCCGGTGGAGAGGTAATAGGTGCCCGGGTATTTTTTGAATTCACGCTGATAGGCCCGGTCGCCGCCCAGAAATAGGGCGATGCAATCATGCACCCGGGGCAGGATCAAAGGCACGGTGCGGGCCTGTACACCGATGGTGCCCTTGCCGCAGATGCCGTATCCAATCACAATGCGGTCGCAGGCATCCGTCGCGGACAGTTCGTCGATGGCGGCCTGGAGTTTTTCACGGAGCAGTTGCGGGTTGTTGTGCAGACCGGCTTCCAGGAACTTGAATTCGACATCGAGCCCTAATTCAGCGGCGCTCTCATTTAGATCGACAGCCAATACGGCACAGGCAATGACGTGGGTTTTCTTTTTCAAACCAGTTTCCTGTTATAGTTGATCTGTAAAATCTGTTTCCAAAACGAGGTCAGGGCTAACTGGCGATACCATAAAAACCGCGCAGCGTGATAAAAGTCATCTATAGTTATGGCTCTCTACTAATTGCGTGAGCTGTCGGGAAGTTTTTTCGTCATGCCGGTCCCGGATCGAGTCCGGGATGACGTATCCGGCATCCAGGGACGCTTCCTCTGCATGGAATGGATCCCGGCTTTCGCCGGGATGACGGGCATTTAGTGACAAAACTACCCGACCTCTGAATTATTTTAACAAGTGGAGCGCAGCGACTCCTCAACTTTAGTCACTTTAGAGCACTTAAAACTTTAGTTCACTTTTCTTTCTATCCTTAAATCGGAGCAGGCGGTACCATGACAAGCTTGCCGGTGTGGGTTTTAGACAGAAAATCTTCCTGGGCCTGGACAATCTCCTTCAGGGGATAGCTTTTGGCGACCACCGGCCGGATTTCGTTTTTGTCAATATAGGACACCAGGTTCTGGAAAACCACCGGGTCCTGATAGGTGCAGCCGAAGAAGGTCAGATCCTTCAGGTACAGGGTTCGGACATCCAGTTCCACCAGGGGGCCGGCAATGGCGCCGGCCACGGCGTAGCGGCCGCCCGTTTTAAGCACATCCAGCAGCTGTGGCCATTGGGGACCGGCCACCAGGTCGCAGACCACATCCACGGCTTCCCGGCCCAGCGCCTCTACGAGGTCTGTTTCGCGGGCTATGACCCGGTCGGCTCCCAGGTCCTGGACCTGTTCGGTTTTGGCCTGGCCGGCCACGGCAATCACCTCCGCGCCTCTTCTTTTCGCCAGTTGGACGGCGGACGAGCCCACCCCGCCCGAAGCGCCGGTAATCAGGACCCGGTCTTCTCCTGAAACATCCGCGCGGTGGAGCATATTTTCTGCGGTGGACCAGGCACACGGGATCGAGGCCAATTCGATGTCGGACCAATCGGACTGCACGGTATAGGCGGTCTTCGAACGCACCGCAACGTACTGGGCGAACCCACCGTTGATTTCAGACCCCATGGTGATGCAGCGCCAGGGTTCCCCGGACGGGTGGGGCTGCATAGGAGCCACGATCACGCGTTCGTCCAATCTGCCGGGGTCTACTTGTTGACCGACACTGACGATGCGTCCGCAGACATCCGCGCCCTGGATGCGCGGAAACGTCAACGCTTCGCCCGACCAGGCGCCGGTTCCAGACGTCAGCTCGTCGAAACCATCCCGGGCACCGTCATCAGTGGCCGTGGTAACGGAAGGGGCGTACCAGCCGATGCGGGTATTGACGTCCGTGTTGTTGATCCCACAGGCCAGGACCTGGATGAGAACCTCATCTTCGGCGGGAGTCGGCACGGTGACATCCCGGCGATAGTCGAGTTTATCAAATCCGCCGTGTCCGGTGAGGAGCACCGCGGTCATGGTTTGGGGTATGGATGCGGGCATCGGAGCCTCCTTGGGGGTTTCGGTTTCAGAAATTGGTTGCAGATTTTTACGGAAAATGTAAAAAAATTTTACAGTAAAAAAGGTGTAAGAAGTTATCCGTTGCCAGTGGTCGACAGCTTGTTTTATATGTATTTCCTAACCTATTAAATGAAATCAGGGGTGCGGCACAATGAAAATCGCCGTTGTCGGGTGAAAAAATGGCCCCCCCCGGCGCGGTGCACGTTTTTTAACCGGGCCGGCCGTCCATAACGGGGAATTAAAGCCCCGCCCCTGCTGATTGGTACACTAAGTGCAGTGTAATCACTCTTTAAGCTTTTCTATAAGATATCTCAAAAAAGTCTTCAAGATATCTCAAAAAAGTCTTCCTGTCCGGCAAAGTCGAAAGGCGACGACGGATTGACCCAAACTTCAGCCTTCGCTGGAACTATGGCTGATAAACGCTGCTGGGAGCCTTGCTTGCCTGTCGGGTGAAGCTTTTTGCGTAGACTGATTGCTTTTATCGACATAGCTATCGGGGTCGAAATCGAAATCGGTAGTTGAGGTTGTTACACTATTGGCAATTGACAGCCTGGGAAAGAAAGTCACGAACGCCGAAAACCCGATCCCGATCCCGATTTCGAATTACGGCACTTTTTATGTTAAAGTGCCTTAACTGAAACTTCGTAGAGAACCAAAATCCGTTTATTGAGATAGCTTTTAACCGGACGACATAACCCAACCGTGACTAAAAGGAGGTTTGCAAATCATGAAAACCAACGCAAGGGTCGCCATTATCGGGGGAGGGGCCATCGGTGTCAGCCTGGCCTATCATCTGGCAAAATACGGGTGGGACGATGTGGTGCTCATCGAAAAACACGAACTGACCTCCGGCTCCACCTGGATGGCAGCCGGCAATTGTTCCTATTACCACTCCAGCTATTATTGCACCCAGGTAAACATGAAAAGTATCGAAATCTTCAAGCAGCTGGAAGAGGAGACCGGGCAGTCACCCGGCTGGCATACCACCGGCTCCATCCGTACGGCCGACAACCCCGACCGGCTTGACGAACTGGGCTATTACTACTCCATGAATCGTTGCCTGGGACTGGACGTGAATTTTGTGAGTCCCGAGGAGATCGGCAAACTGCACCCATTGATCGACACAACCGGTTTGGTGGCTGGTCTTTACTGGCCGGATGACGGTGATGTGGACCCAGCATCGATGACCCAGGCCCTGGCCAAGGGGGCCCGCACCTATGGTGCCGAGCTCAACCTGCACACGCGCGTCACCGGCATCACGCAAAAACCTTCCGGCAATTGGCTGGTTCAGACCGACAAGGGTGACGTCACCTGTGAGTTTGTCGTCAATGCCGCCGGTCTCTGGGCCCCGCAGGTTTCGAAAATGGTAGGCTTGGAAATCCCCTCCATCGCCATTGCCCACACCCACATTCTATACGAAACCATCAATGCCGTGGTCGAACGGGACACAATGTTGCCGCTGGTGCGCGATCCGGACCGTTCCATTTATCTGCGCCAGGAGATGGACAGCCTGATCCTGGGCATGTATGAGGCCCACGGCCAGCAGTGGAAAAAGCACGGGGTCCCCTGGGATTACGCCCAGGAGGAACTGAACCCGGATATCGACAATATTGCCGATTGCATTGAAGCCGGCATTGAAAGATTCCCGGTTCTCGGAGAGACCGGTTTCAAGCACGTCACCGCCGGCCCGATTACCTATACGCCCAATGGCGACCCCCTGGTGGGTCCGGCCTATCCGTTGCGCAATTTCTTCCAGGCCTGCGGCTACAGCTTCGGCATCACCCAGGCCGGCGGTATCGGGCATTACCTGGCCGGCTGGATCATGAACGGTGAGCCGGAAATCGATTTGTGGCATGTCGATTCCCGGCGGTTCGGCTCTTACGCCAACTGGGCCTACAACCATGAAAAAATTGCGGACACCTATCCGCGGCTCTATTCCATCTTCTTCCCCAACGAGTTCCGGGATGCCGCCCGTCCCAACCGGACCAGTCCGATCTATGGCCACCAAAAAGCGGCCAATGCGGTTTTTGGCGACTATTTTGGATGGGAGTGTCCCAATTATTTTGCTCCCGAGGGGGCCGACCTGTATGAACAGCCATCCTGGCGACGGTCCAACGCGTTTGAACAAGTCGGACGGGAATGCACGCACATGATGAATCATGCCGGCATCATCGATTTGACCCGCTTTGCCAATACCTGGATATCCGGGCCGGGCGCCCGCGATTGGCTTAACCGCATGACCTGCCAGAACGTCCCGGAAAAAGACGGGCAGATCGCCCTGTGCCCCATGCTGGATCCCAACGGAAATTTTAAATCCGATATGACCATCACACGGGTCGCTGCGGACAACTATTTCTGCGTCACGGCCAGTGTGGGCAAGCGCCATGACCAGCACTGGATGCTCCTTAATCTGCCGGAGGACGGGTCGGTGCAATTCGAGGACCTGACGTATCGAATGGGCTGCCTGGTGCTGGCCGGACCCCAAAGCCGCGCGGTGCTTGAAAAAGCGGTATACGGCGATGTGTCCAACGCAGCGTTTCCTTTTTCCACCTGCCGGGAACTTTACGTGGGCCGGACCAAATGTCGCATCAACCGCATGAACTATGTGGGCGAACTGGGGTACGAAATATTTCATCCGATCGAGCAGCAGATCGCCGTCTATGAGGCCCTGATGGCGGCTGGTCAGGAGTTCGACCTGCAGATGGTCGGCATGCACGCCATGGATTCGATGCGTCTGGAAAAGGGCTACCTGGCCTGGAAGAGTGAAATGAATGTGCACCATACCCCGCTGGAAACCCCCATCGCCTGGACCGTGAAACTGGACAAAGACTTCATCGGCAAAGCGGGTATCGTCAAACAGAAAGAGGCCGGTGTACCGCTCCAATTGGTCGGCATGGTTGTGGAAGCCAAAGACTCAGACCCCTGGGGCTACAATCCGATCCTGAAAGATGGTAAGCGCATCGGTATGACATCATCCGGCGGCTACGGACACCGGGTCGGCAAAAGCATTGCCATGGGCTATGTACCCCCCGAGTATGCGGCTCCCGGGACGGCCCTCGATGTGGAGATTCTCGGGCGACCCCGCAGTGCCCAGGTGGTAGCCATGCCCCTGTACGATCCCGCCAACGAAAAAATGAAGGCTTAGGAGGTCGGAACAGATGAAAATTTGTGTGTGTGTAAAACATGTGCCCGATACGGCCGCTACCATCAAGATTACCGGGGACAACGGGTTTATCGATGATGAAATCAAATTTGTCGTCAATCCCTATGATGAGTTCGGGATCGAAGAAGCGGTCAGTCTGGTGGAAAAGCACGGAGGTGAGGTCGTCCTGGTGACCGTGGGCAAGCCGGCCGCTGCCGCCACGCTCCGCAGCGGCATGGCCATGGGCGCCCACCGGGCGATTCTGGTGAAAACCACGGGGCAATTCCTGGAAAGCGGATTGACAGCCCGGGCCTTGCAGGCCGCCCTGGAAGCGGACGGGCTGCCGGATATGATCTTCACCGGCAAGGGCTCGGTGGATACGGAGAGTTTTCAGACGCCCTACCGCCTGGCCCATGCCCTGGGGCTGCCTATTGTCAACGAAGTCTCGAACCTGGATATCGACAGCGGCAAGGCCGTAGTAGAGCGCGAAGTCGGCGGGGGAGAAAAACAGGTAATCGAAATGCAACTGCCTGCGGTTATTGGTGCCACCAAGGGACTGAACGAGCCGCGTTATCCCAAATTTCCCGACATTATGAAGGCCAAGAAGAAAGAGATCAAGGAGCTTGAGATTGCCGCCCTGGGCATCGACGAATCCCAGGGGGCGGTCGTGCTGGAAACCCTTGAAACGGTGCCCGAACGATCCGCGGCGAAAATGCTTGACGGTGATGCGGATAAGCAGGTATCGGACCTTATCAAGATCCTTAAAGAAGAAGAGAAAGTTCTCTAAGACAAGGAGAGAAGCTGATGACGCGGACAGGTATCTTGATTGAAACCGAAAACGGGGCTGTTAAAGATACAACCCTGGGGGTTATCACCGCTGCAGCCGGCCAGGACATCTATGCCCTGGTGCTGGGAGAGAGTCCCGCCGCTCTACAAGCCCGACTGGCCGAATACGGGGTCGGGACCATTGTCGGCATCGAGGTCGCTGCGGGAGACCCCGGCGCCAACCCGGACCTTGCCGCGGCCGCGGTGGCGGCCGCCTTGCAATCCTACGATCTCGGCGCCCTGCTGGGGACTGCCAGTGCGGCCGGAAAAGACATCTTTGCCCGGCTGGCCGCCCTCCTGGAGGCGCCGCTGGTATCGGACTGTGTGGCCGTGGATATCGATCAGCAGCGGGTCCGCAAATCCCACTTCTCGGGTAAAACCTATGCTACCCTCAAAGTCAACGGTTCCGTGTTGCTGTGTACCCTGCGCCCCAATGCCATCGAGCCGGTTAAATCCACGGGTGAAGCCAAAATAGAAACGTTTACCGCGGACGGGGCGGATCCCGGGCTGGTTCGGGTGATCGAAACCAAACAGGGTGCGGCCGGCAGACTTGACCTGACCGAGGCGCCGGTGGTCATCACCGGGGGGCGGGCCATCAAGGCCGCCGAAAACTATAAAATGCTGGAAGAATGCGCCGATCTCATTGGGGCCGCGGTGGGCGCCTCCCGGGCGGCTGTGGATGCCGGGTATGCCCCCCATTCCATGCAGGTCGGCCAGACCGGCAAGACGGTGAGCCCCAAGCTTTACATCGCCTGTGGTGTTTCCGGGGCGGTGCAGCATTTTGCGGGCATGAAGACATCCCGGGTCATCGTGGCAATCAACGAAGACAAGGATGCACCGATTTTTGCAAAGTGCGATTACGGAATCGTGGGCGACATCTTTGAGGTGGTGCCCAGGTTGACGGCCCAGTTGAAAGAGGGTGGTTTTTAGGGCCCTGTTGCGGGGGATTTGAGATCTATATGAATACGTATCTTGTCTTCAAATCAGTGCTGATGCTGGCGGCCCTGATAGGTGCTTTTGGCCTTTTCTTTAAAAAAGTTCTCCGGCTATACAACATTATGATGGCGGTGGAGGGCGAAGCCCCCAGCCGCCTGGACCGCATCGGCGACCGGATTACAGTCCTCTTTGTGGACGTGCTCGGGCAGGCCAATGTCCGGCGAAAAACGATGCCTGGGCTGGCGCATACCCTGATTTTTTTCGGATTTTTAGCCATTCAGCCCCATTCCCTGGAATTGATGATACAGGGCGTGGTCCCAGCCTTTCATGTCGGCGATGTGTTTCCGACACCTTATACAGCCTATCTCTTCGTCGCCGACCTCCTGGCCGCTTTCGTGCTGGTCGGCCTGGCGTATGCCCTATACCGACGCCTTATCCTGAAACCGGACTATCTGACCCTGGGCAAAGATGCCAACCTGATCATCTTGTTTACCAGTGTCATTGTAATTTCGTTTCATTTTATCAATGCCTTCCTGCATGTGAAGCCCGTTGCCCCTGTTGGCTTCAGCTATGCCGGGGTGTTTCCCATCTCAGCCATTTTGGCAACGGCTTTGGACCTCGGGGCCCTCAGCACGGGACAGCTCTTTTTCTGGTCTGAACTGTTTTACTACATTCATATCGGCACCATCTTGGGCTTCTTGATTTATATCCCCGGTTCTAAACACCTGCACCTGCTGGCCGCGGTTCCCAACGTATTTTGCAAGCGGCTGGAGGTTGAAAAGTCTTTGGTCAAAACCGATATCGAAGATGAAGAGGCAGAGACCTTCGGTCTCGGCCGGGCGCATGAATTCGACTGGTTCAACGTACTCAATCTGTATGCCTGTACCGAGTGCGGCCGCTGTGAGGAATTGTGCCCGGCGTCGCACACCGGCAAGCCCCTGTCTCCGAAAAAAATCATCCATGATTACAAAGAGGACCTGCTGGACCAGGCAGACCTGCTGCTGAGCAACAAAAAGGAAGAGATCGTGCCCCTCATGCGCGAGGGGTCCGAGCTCACCGCTGATGTCCTGTGGGCCTGCACCACCTGCCGGTCGTGTGAGCACATCTGCCCGGTGTCCATCGAGCACCTGGATTTCATAGTTGAAATGCGCAAGCATCAGGTTTTGATGGAGGCCAGTTTCCCTCCGGAAATGCAGGCGACCTTCAACAACCTGGAAAACCAGGCCAATCCCTGGGGGTTTTCCGCGGATACGCGCGCCGACTGGTGCCAGGGGCTGGACATCCCCTTGATGACGGATAAACCGGATGCCAAAGTCTTGTTTTTTGTCGGGTGCGCCGGTTCGTTCGATGAGCGGGCCAAGAAGATCAGCCAGGCGACTGCCAGGGTATTACAAAAAGCGGGCGTAGATTTTGCTATCCTCGGTCCGGAGGAGAGCTGCAACGGGGATATGGCCCGGCGGGCCGGCAATGAATACCTGGGCCAGATGATGATCCAGCAGAATGTAGAAATTCTCTCACAGTACACTCCGGGTCTGATCCTGGCCGGTTGTCCCCACTGTTACAACACCCTCAAGAATGAGTATCCGGATTTTGGCGCCGCCTTTCCGGTGGTGCATACGGCCGACTATTTTGAAACCCTGATCCGGGATGGACGGTTGCAGGTAGGTACCCAAGACCTCGGCAAACTGACCTATCATGACTCCTGTTACCTCGGGCGCTGGAATAACCTTTATGACGCCCCCCGCACTGTACTCAGCCAGGCCAACTCCGGCCCGCTGATCGAAATGGGCCGCACCCGGTCTAAAGGGTTTTGCTGCGGAGCCGGCGGGGGCCGGATGTTTATGGAAGAAACACTAGGCAAGCGCATCAACCGCGAACGCACTGATCAGGTGGTGGCCAGCGGGGCGGAAACCTTGGTGACGGCTTGCCCGTTTTGCACCACCATGCTCAATGACGGTATTCTGGAGGCCGAAGAGAAGATCCCCGTCAAAGATATCGCCGAAATACTGGATGAGGTCACCCAATAGAGGTTATCTTAAAAATAGGATTTTGGTCCAAGGTCAAGGCGGCCGCGAGGTTCCAACCGGAGGAATACTCAAAGTATTTCGAGGATTGGAACCGAGCGCCCAACGCCGAGATTGTGTCAAAAGACATTTTATAGGATAGCCTCTAGTTAACCGCCGATGCGGGATTTGCCGAAGATAGCGAAAGGAAACTATTTATGACGCTTGAGGAAAACATTGTCGAGATATTGAAGAAAAACAAAATCGAGTATGAGGTGTTTGAGCATGAACCGGTTTTCACCAACCCGGCTATGGCCACGGCGCTGGGGGTCAGTGAGGCGGAAACCGTAAAATCACTGGTACTCATGACCAAGGAAAAAGAGATGGTGGTCCTCGTTCTTCCCGGTGATCAAAGGGTGGACTGGAAAGCGGCCGCCAAAGGGATCGGCACCAAGAAAGTCAGCTTTGCCAAACCGGAACAGGTCAGCGAAAAAGTGGGTTGTGAAGTCGGCTGCGTGCCGCCCTTCGGCCAATTCACCCCGTTGCCCATATACATGGATACAGCTTTAACCCGTAAGGATTTTGTGTATTTCAACCCCGGTGTCCACGACAAGTCGTATAAGCTGAAAGCGTGGGACCTGAAAAAGCTCTGCAGCCCGAAGTTGTTGTAGCCGGTTCAAACGGCCTCTGCTTGCCGGTCAGGGATAGTTGACTAGAGTTTTCGCTGGGAGGGCAATGCTATGCGCAAGCGCGCCAAAAAAATCATTCGCATGTTTGATGAAGCGGTTGCCGCCGAGCAGCGGTATGAGTTCCAGAATGCCAAACGACACTATTCACAAGTTGTCGCGCTGCATCCCCACAGCCCGGAGGCCGATATCGCCCGGGAGCGCATCACTGATATGGATACGCTCTCCAATGAACTCCGGATTTATAAGCGCATCGACCGCAATGCCCGCAAAATCCTGACCGACATCGGACTGGATATCTCGGGTAGCCCGGAGCTCATGCAGTTGTTGTTGGAGGCAGATGCCATTGATGAGGACAGCGAACAGGCCCTGTTTGTTCCTCTGCGCGAAGACTATCTGGAACAGTGCATCGACATGGTACCCAAAGACATGGCGGAGGATCCGGGTGAAAACGCCTTTGGGACCGGTGCCACCGCACCCTTTCTCCTGCGCCCGGGGCGCGACGACCTGCAATCGGCCAATCGCGAGGAATTCGAAGATATCGTCCGGATTGCAGCAGACTATGTGGACAGCCTGGGGATCTTCAGCGTACCGGTTGTGACCGACAAATCCATATCCGACTATGAATGCGCGCTATTGATGGAGCAGCATTTTTCAGACCTGAAGATGACCACGACCATGAACATGTCGGATGAGGAAGCCGCTTACTTTCAGCACCGTGATGATTGGCTGGACGGTACCAGCCTGATCACCGGCATGACCTTTATGCCCAATATGGTGGCACCGTTTTTGCGCAGCGCCCGCGTGGGTAACAATTTATTGGTCCTGGATCTGACCATAGCCGGCTCCACGGGCCCTGCGAGCCCGGAAGCCCTGCTTACTCAGATCCACGCCCAGGTCCTCTTCATGATGGTGCTGGCCCAGACCATCAATCCGGGCATCGGCTGTGTCCACGGCGGCATCCCGGATGTGCTGGGGATCGACGGCAACCTTGACTACAGTGACCCCGGGCAACCGCTTATCAATTCAGCCATGGCCCGTTTGAACCTGTGGGTGACAGGCATGGCTTCGGCCCAGTCGGGCGGCAGCACCAGTATCCTTTCTGATATCCCGGCTGCCGTCCAAGAGTCGGAAATATCTCGCGACACCCTGCGAACCTACGGCGTCCATATTCTGCGCCATGCCATGGGCACGCTTGGCAACCTCAATTATTTCAGCAAGGAAAAATTTATCCAGGACTGCGAACGGGAAAGAGCCGCCCGCAAGCGTTGGCTCCAGACACGGCATGATTTTGTCGTTCCGCTCTACCTGCCGGAGGACAAACAGGTCGTTCGCGGCATCCGCGAAATTCTCGAAAAGGGCGGCCCCAAGAATGCCGATCACACCCTCACCCATGTCGACGCCTTTCTCAAGTGGCAAGAAGCGCTCACCGAGGTTGCTCACCGCAAAGCGTATTATCCAGAGCTGGATGAAATGGCCGATAAGGTCCCGGACAGCGTGTCCCGGGGATCGGAGGCAGGCAGCCAGACTCAGCTGCAGGACACTTTTCTGAAAACCTGAAATTGGAAACGGCCAACAGCCGACAATCCGTTGTGGAGATCCAGGGTTACAAAAATCTCCCGCCCAATGATTGTAAGGCTTTCCAATTCGGTTCTATCCCTTTATAATCAATTAAAACTCGAAGATGGGCTCTCAAACGAGGGAGATACGCTATGAATTCGGTCATGCAGTTACTGCGTTCCCACCGATCCATCCGTAAATTCACTGACCAGCCAGTGGGAGACGCGTTAATCGGGGACGTCGTCCGCTGCGGGCAGTCAGCCGCCACCTCCAGCAACCTGCAGGCGACGACAGTCATTCGGGTTCGAAATCCAGACACGCGGCGAACCATAGCCCGGCTGGCCGGCGATCAGGAATATGTGTCGACCGCCGGGGCGTTTTTGGTGTTCTGCGCCGATTTGAACCGCTCGCGACAGGCCTGTGCGATGCAGGGCGGTGAATTCGTGACCGGCATGACCGAACACTTCATCATTGCGACCATCGATGTTGCCCTGTTTGCCCAGAATTGTGCCATTGCCGCGGAATCGGCGGGCCTGGGGATCTGCTACATCGGCGGCATCCGCAATGATCCGGCCCAGGTAACAGAACTTTTGGACCTACCGGATCAGGTCTACCCTGTTTTCGGGTTTTGTCTGGGCTATCCGGCCCAGGATCCGGAAATCAAACCGCGCCTGCCGCTCGACGTGGTATTAAAGGAAGAGCGTTACCGGGATACCGGTGATGTAGACGGCATCCGGCATTATGATGAAAGGCTGCGCCAGTATTACCGCACCCGTACCGGGGGCACCAAAGACAGCAATTGGTCATTGGAGATGCGGGACCTGGTGGGCAAGGAATCCCGCCCGCATATGCGCGGGTTTCTAAAAACGCGCGGGTTTACCATGCGCTGATGGTATTAAATAGAATCTGGCTCAAAAAGAGTCTTCCTGTCGGTCGTCTTGTGCGGCGTTATGTCCGGCGAAGCCCTTGGAGAGAAGTCGGAAGCTTGGCAAGGCGAAGACGTAAGCTCGCAGAGCGAAGACTAATTGGTATTATCGAAATCGCTATCGGGATCGAAATCGAAATCGGTAGTTGAGGTAGTTACACGAGTGGCATTGACTGCCTGGGAAAAAAAGACACGAATCCCGAAAACCGTCCCGATACCGATTTCGAGTTACGGCACTTCTTGTGTCAAAATGCCTTAACTGGAACTTCGTAGAGAACCAATATCCAATCTTTGAGAAAGGTTCTGGAGGGCCAACCCTTTCGGGAAAGGGGGTCAAAAATGGGAATGGCGACAGACGAGTTGTATTTTAAGCCGCGCATGCAAGTCATCAACCAGGACCAGATCGATCAGATCCATTGCGCCACGCTCGACGTGTTGGAAAGGACCGGTGTGGACATCCCGCACGAAAAAGCCCTGGATATGCTATCCGGACATGGTGCCCGGGTGGATGGGGAACGGGTGCGAATGCCGTCCTGGATGGTAGAGAATGCCATTCAAGAGGCGCCGTCTCGGGTTATCCTCGGTACCCGGACGGGTAAACGCACCATTACCCTGGAGCGGGATAAAACCTTTTTTGGGCCGAGTCTGGACTGTGTCGATTATCTGGATCCCCATACCCATATGCGCAGTCGCTTTGTCAGCGAGAACGTCAAAGTCACCGCCGCCTTATGCGACGCCCTGCCGCATATGCACTGGGCCATGTTTATCGGGATGGCCGACGACGTACCGCCGGACATTGCCGACCGGGTCATTGCCCGGTATGCCATGGAGTATTGCGAAAAACCCATCGCCTTTTGCAGCAAGGACACGGCCAGCAGCAAAGATATCTATGAAATGGCCCTCCTGCTATGCGGCGGCCGGGAGAACTTTGACCAGGCGCCCTATTTACTGCACTACTCTGAGCCGATTTCGCCCCTGGCCTACTTTGATCTGGCAGTGGACAAAATCATCTTTTGTGCCCAAAACAGCATCCCCTTGATCAATTCACCGGCACCGCAGGCAGCGGGCACGGCCCCGGCCACGCTGGCGGGTACGGTTGTACAGGGGAACGCCGAGACCCTGAGCGGCCTGGTATTGCACCAATTGGTCAACCCGGGGGCTCCTTTTGTGGCCGGTGCGTTTACCACCGTCATGGATATGCGAACCACGGTATTTTCCTATGGTGCCTGCGAAATGTCCTTGATGACCGCCGCCCTGGCCCAGATGGCGCAGCACTACCGCCTGCCGTTTTTCGGCACCGCCGGGGCCACCGATGCGAAATTCTGCGATGCCCAGGCCGGGGCCGAGGCCACCTTCCAGTGCCTGACGGCAGCCGCCATTGGGTCGGGGCTGGTTCATGATTGCGGCAGTTGGATTGATCACGGTTCCGTGGCTTCGCCGGAATTTATGGTCCTGACCAATGAAATAGTCGATGCGGTCGATCATTTTATGAGGGGGCTCCCGCTTACCGAGGAGAGCCTGGCATTGGATGTCATCCACCGCGTGGGACCCCGCGGGCATTTTCTCCAGGAGAGCCACACCTTCAATAACTTTAAGAACATCAGGTATTCGGAAATTTTCGACCGCTCGATTCTTGATCAATGGAAGGCCGCCGGTGCCAAAACCTTCGAGCAGCGGTTGCAGGAAGCGACCCTCAAGAAAATGGAACACCGCCCGGAACCATTACCGGAAGATACCGTCAAGATTCTGAATGAGATGCAGCAAGGTTGGAAATAGTCGGACTCATCAGCGTGTGACACTGTAATGCCGCCCGTTTGGAGATACGTCAGCAGAGCTTATAGAGACCGGATTAGATAAGAGGAAATGGGATATGACTGACCGCATGCAAGTACTTTCGAATGGTGAGCTCAGCCTCATCCATGATACCTCCGTAGAGATTCTGGCGGAAACCGGAATGAAATTCAATTCCGATATGGTGCTGGATATTTTTCAAGAACATGGATTCAGGACAGATGGAACCCGGGTTTTTATCACTGCTAAGGAATTGCGCTCAGCTTTGGAAACCGTCCCGTCCCGTTTCACGATCCATGCCCGTAATCCGGCCAATAATGTTACAATTGGAGAGGACGATTTCGTGTTTTTGCCCACCGGCGGTGCACCAAATGTCGTCACCGCCGATGGCGAAATGCGGCCGGCCACGCTTGAAGACTATCACAACTGTTGTCGCCTGGTGCAAACATCGGATCAGCTGGATATGAACGGCATGCTGATGGTCCAGCCCACAGATGTCCCGGCCCAGATTGCGCATCTGGACATGCTGTACGCCGATATGGTCTATTGTGATAAAACGTATCTCGGCACCGCCATGTCCCGGCAAGCCACCAGCGATTGCCTTGAGATGGCCGCAATGGGCTGCGATGGTGTGGACAACCTCCAAAACAATCCGGTGATGGCAACCATCGTGCACGCTATGTCACCGCTAAAATATTCGGCAGACGAGGCGGAAGCGATTGTTTCGATGGCGCGTATGCGGCAACCGCTGGTCATTACGAATATGGTTATGGCCGGTACCAGTGGTCCGATATCTTTGCCGGGCTTGCTGGCATTGGCCAATGCCGAGATTCTCGCCGGACTGGTCCTGGCCCAACTGGTGTCACCCGGCACTCCGGTGGTATATGGCTCTGTATCTGCCCCGGCCGATATGCGCACCATTGTTTCAGCTGTCGGTGCACCGGAGGCGGTAGCCTTGGCGTCGGCCATTATTCAACTGGCGCGGTTTTATAAACTACCCTGTCGTACCGGTGGCATGCTGACGAACGCGCACTGCCTGGACGCCCAGGCGGCGGCTGAGGGAACTCTGATGATGACGACTGCGGTACGCAATGGGGCCAATTTTATCTTCCAGGCTTGCGGACAACTAGGCTCCTATGTTTCCATGAGCTTCGAAAAATGGCTCTTTGATGAGGAGGTTTGCCGCACGCTCCGCAGAACGCTAACCGCAATGGATGTTACGGTTGAATCAATTGACGTGGAAACGATCAAAAGTGTAGGCAGTGACGGAAACTACCTGACACACGAAACGACCTTTAAACATTGCCGGCGTCTTTATCAACCGAGACTGTTCACGCGTGATGATCATCAAAAATGGTATCAAAAAGGGGCCCGGAACGTTACCGCTGTAGCGGCGGAAATGCTGACCAAACGCCTTGAAGCGTATGAAAAACCGCCCATCGATGAGGGACTGGAAAAGGCGCTGCAAGAATATATGGACAGAAAAAAGGAGCAACTGCTAGCATAAGGGGGTGCTGGCTCCTCTGTGTCCGGGCTGTGGATTTAAATTACCCGTCATACTGCTCGGCCCGCTTCGGCGGCGCCAGGGGTAGCTGCGGGACGGTGACAATCCGTACTTGGCCAGGTAAGGTATCGCGCGTCCTGGAGGGCAAAGAACCCCACGGATTTACGATAAACTGATGTAACGTGTCGAAATTGATGGAATGAAACTATAACGCCCAATGACACCTGACCCGAAGACAACATTGCCCACCCGTCGCTTCGAACAGGAGCTGTTTGCCTATCCGTATCTGCTGAAGCTGATCCTATACCTCGTCATACCCCTGCTGTCGGTCCTGCTGGTTGTCCTGTTTCTGCAGCGCAGCTATACCGGTGCTGCTATAGTCGCGATTATGCTGGTCCTGAACGTAGCTGCTCTGATCATCGACCGGACTGGGCTGGCCCGGGAAACCAAGGTCAGAATAAACAGTATTCTCTTCAAAACCCTGGTGTATACGGCCGCCTTGTTGCTGCTTTTGGAGATAGGTCTTGCCTTGCGGTGGGAACTGGTGCCGTGGATATTTGTCATCTGCTACCTGGCGATGGTCATTAACGGCATTCGGGCCGGGGTGGTGATATCCGGGGTGCTCTGGGCCGTGCTGCTCTGTACGTATGCGCTTGGGGCGGCACCCGCTTCCATCTCTACCGAAAGTCTCTCCTTACGCCTTTTTCCATCCCTGCTGGTCATCATTATTCTCTTTGCGAGTATTGAGTATATTCGCAATGATTACCGCCGCAAGCTGGCCCGGGCCAATCTGACCCTGAGCGAAGCAAAGGATAAGTACCAACGCCTGTACGAAAAGCTTTCCGGGGAGGTGAGTGACCGCAAGCAGGTCGAAGAAGCACTCTGGGGCAGTCAAGAGCGATTTCGCATCATAGCGGAAAATGTGGCTGATGTGATCTGGACCATGGATATAGATCTGGCCTTTACTTATGTCAGCCCTTCCATTTTCCAACAACGCGGTTACACGGCAGAGGAAGTGATGCAGCAGCCCCTTGAGCAGGTGATCATGCCGGATTCCCTGGCCGCGATTCTGACGCTATTTGCGGAGAAGCTGGCATTGATTGAAGCCGGCGATGAAACCGGTTTCGATCCGGTCGAGTTTGAAGTCGAGCAGCCCTGCAAGGACGGCCGCACCATCTGGACCAGCAATCATGCCCGTATTTTGCCGGGTCCCGAGAAAGAGGCGGCGGGTGTCCTCGGTATCACCCGGGACATTACCGAACGTCGGGAGACCGAAGAGGAGTTGTTGCGGCTGAATCAATTCCGGGAGTCGATTATCGACAATGCCAACATCTGGTTGAACGTGCTGGATGAGCAGGGAAATGTGGTTGTTTGGAACAAGGCGGCGGAGAGTATCAGCGGCTACAACCGGGAAGAGGTGGTTGGCCATGACAGCATATGGAAATGGTGTTACCCGGTGCCCCAATACCGAGATGAGGTTATGTCCCGGGCCACGGCGCTTATGGCGCAGGATGAGGTATTGGAAGATTTCGAGACCACCATCCGGACCAAGGATGGGAAAAAACGGGATATCGCCTGGCATTCCCGCAACCTGACCGATGAAAACGGCGAACACATGGGCTCCATTGCGCTGGGCAGGGATATCACCGAGCACAAACGGGCCATGCAGGCCCTGCAAAAAAGTGAAGAAAGGTTGCTCCGGTCAAAAAAAATGGAATCCTTGGGGTTGTTGGCCGGTGGGGTTGCCCACGATCTTAATAACATCCTGTCCGGAATCGTCAGCTACCCGGAACTGCTTTTGATGGAAATGCCGGCGGATAGCAAGCTGCGCAAACCCATAGAGACCATCCAGGAGTCAGGACACCGTGCGGCCGCCATCGTACAGGACCTGCTAACCGTGGCCCGGGGGGTGGCGGTTGCCAAGGAACCCCTGAACCTGAATGAAATGGTTTCCGACTATCTTCTGTCGCCCGAGTTCGATGCACTTAAACAGACCCATCCGAATGTAAAGGTCCAAAACGACCTCAATTCGGAGTTGCTGTCTATCAATGGCTCCCCGGTGCACATGCGAAAAGTCGTCATGAACCTGGTGGCCAATGCAGCCGAGGCCGTGCAGGGCGCTGGTCGGATTGCCATACGCACTGAAAACCGCTACCTGGACACACCCTTGAAAGGTTATGATGCTGTTGATACCGGGGAATACGCGGTCCTGATTGTATCCGATAACGGGCCGGGTGTTTCCCCGGAAGACCTCCAGCGAATCTTCGAACCGTTCTACACAAAAAAAGCCATGGGCCGCAGCGGGACCGGGCTGGGCCTGGCGGTTGTCTGGAACACGGTCCAGGATCACAAAGGTTACATTGATTTGACCACAAATACCGATCAGACTACTTTTGAACTCTACTTTCCCATCACCCGAGAAGAATTACCCGCACCGCGCCTGGCAGTGCCCATTCAAGAATTTAAAGGTGACGGCGAGCGTGTCCTCGTCATCGATGACGAGGCCAGTCAGCGGGAAATATCCTGCAAAATGCTGGAAATGCTGGGCTACGAAGCCCGGGCGGTGGCAAGTGGGGAAGAGGCTGTGGCTTACCTGCGCGACCATACCGCCGATCTGCTCCTGCTGGACATGATCATGGGCCCGGGCATCAATGGCCGCGAGACCTATGCGCGAGTTCTGGAACTGCATCCGCAGCAAAGGGCCATCATCGTCAGCGGTTACGCCAAAACCGAGGAAGTGCAGAAAACCCAGGCGCTGGGCGCCGGCAAATATGTTAAAAAGCCCCTAACCCTCAAGCGCCTGGGGGTAGCCATTAAGGAAGAACTGAACCGATAAAACGACCGTTTGGCCGCAGCGGGTGACCAGGTCTAGCCAATGGCGGTCTTGATACGGGCCAGGGCTTCCCGGACATTTTCATAGCTGTTGAAAGCGCTGATCCGGATAAACCCCTCGCCGCAGGCGCCGAAGCCGGCCCCGGGGGTGCAGACCACGCCGGCCGTATTGAGCAACTGGTCGAAAAAGTCCCAGGAGTCTTTTCGGCTGTCTATCCAGATATAGGGTGAATTTTCACCTCCCACACACTCAAAACCCAGTGCCTTGATCTCTTTTCTAATCAGGGTTGCATTTTTCAGATAGTATGCCACCAGACCCTTCACCTGGGCCTGGCCTTCCTCTGAATAGACCGCGGCCGCCGCTTTCTGCACCGGGTAGGAAACCCCGTTGAACTTGGTCGAGTGCCGGCGGTTCCATAAAGGATGCAGGGCTTGGGAGCCACCGTTTTCATCGAAAGCCCGACATTCCTTGGGCACGACGGTAAAAGCGCAACGGGTGCCGGTGAAGCCGGCCGTTTTGGAAAAACTGCGAAACTCGATAGCCACCTCCCGGGCCCCCTCGATTTCATAGATCGAGCGGGGCAGGGACGCATCCTGAATGAAGGCCTCATACGCGGCATCATACAAAATGAGGGCCTTATTCTTACGGGCGTAGGCCACCCAATCGGTCAATTGATCGTGGCTGATTGTGGCCCCCGTAGGGTTGTTGGGAAAGCAAAGGTAGATCAGGTCGACCGGTTCACTTGGCAGGGCCGGGATGAACCCATTCTCAGCCGTGCTGTCGAGATAGACAATACCGTCATAACGACCGGCATTGAAACCGCCTGTACGACCGGCCATGACATTGGTATCGAGGTAGACCGGGTAGACAGGATCCGGAATTGCGATTTTGGCATCCAGGGCAAAGATTTCCTGAATATTGCCGGTGTCGCACTTGCTGCCGTCACTGATGAAAATTTCGTCCGGCTGAATGTCGGCATCGTGGGCCTGGAAATCGTGTTTGGCGATGGCTTCCCGTAAAAACGGGTATCCTTGTTCAGGGCCATATCCCTTGAATGTGCTGTCGGCGGCCATTTCGTCTACGGCGTTATGAAAGGCAGCGATACAGGCCGCCGGTAGACTGCGGGTCACGTCACCGATACCCAGTTTGATCACGTCGCGTTCCGGGTTGGCTTCTTGAAAAGCCGCCACTTTCCGGGCAATGTCTGCGAATAGATAAGACGCCTCCAGTTTTAAATAATTTTCATTAATTTTGATCATGATATTTCCTTGTGGTATAGAAGATTCATTTAGAGACAGGGGCGTTATAAACCAATATTTACCCGGTTGTCAATGGATTGAGCCGAATAAAATTCTTAAAAATGTACTTAATGCCAAATCTTATTCTTATTCTATGACAATTTGCGGAACCATATATTGGGGGTGGGTGCCCGCCGGTTCGACCCTTCTGTTAGGAGAAAGTCTATGAGCGCCAGGGCGGAATTGACCAGCATGGAGCGACGGCTTTCCGCGGGCCCACTTGACTTCAGTGAATTATTCGTATGCGTCGGTCAGCTGAAAAGCCTGCTCGACGGCGGCAGTACGCCGGCCACGGGCCGTACGGTGGCGGTGCTTGCCGGCTTATTGGACTCCGAACAGCATACCGATCAGACGCAGGCCTACCATCTTTTTGGCTCGATCGCCGGGACCCTGGCCACCATCGGATGCAGTCGGCATGATCCGTGCGTGAGCCGCCAGGCCCTGCAGGTCCTGGTACCAGCCGCCACCGGCAGCCGAGGTGAAAGACAGCGCGCGCTTGCCGAAACCGTGGGGACCCTGCCCGTCAATATCAAAGGGCCGGACTTACGGCCCGCGGCCTCCGCAATGTCGCCGCCGCGCCGGTCGCTGACAAGCCTGCTGGCCCAGTTGGGGGCCGGCACCCCGGCTGGTACCTACCAGGGGCGCAGCCTGGTAATGCCACTGGATGACGCCGACGAGGTTGCGGTTATCAAAATAACCCGCCGCGGGGAAAACCCGGCCGGCCTGGAACGGGAAGCCCGCTGGCTGGATTACCTGCGGGCTTCCGCGCAGCTATTCGCAAAACCATTTATTATTCCGCGCCCGGTACAGATGAAAAATGGGCATCTTTTCCGCCCCTTGAATCTGCCGGTTTTGAACGGCCGTCCGCAGGATATTGACCCGGCCAGTGCCGCGGCCATTGCTTTTACGGTTCACCGCGACTATTTCGTTTACCCGAACGAGCATCGCCCCCAAGCCCGCTTGAGCTATAAACGCTTTCGCCAGGTCCTGCAGCGCGCGGCCGTGCTTTTCGGAGAGCTGGCGGCGGGCGGCATTGTGCACACCGCCCCGATTCCTCTGTTTCACAACCGAGTACAGCGCCAACGCCGGGACGACAGCGGACTCTATGAATGGGATCGGGCCGGACGCTTGGACCGGTGGCTGCAGTCCAGCCGTTTTCCTAACTTCGGTCCCACCGGTATTCGTGATTTCGAGCACCTGACATCGCTGGGCAGCAATGCAGGCCGCCGGCTGTACCGACACATCGGGAACCAGCTGCTGAGCCTGATCCTGGTAGCCGGCAGCTATTTCCGACACAAGGCGCCTGACAGCGTAGGGCTCGATAAGGATGGCACACCACTCGATGTCCGCCACCTATTTGACCGTGCTCAATTTTCCGAATTGGTACAAACGGTTTTCAATGCCTATCACACCGGGTTTTCCAACAGTGAACCGGTGGTGGATATACAAGCGGAGATCGAGGCCCTGGTCCCCGCCCTGATCGAACAAATGGGGGTGGACCGGCACATGCGGGAAATCTTGCGCCGGGAAGACCAGCAGCGTATGACGACAACCGAGTTTGAAACGTACCTTTCTCAATATCCGATGCCTGCGGGAGCTGCAGCGGAATTTGAAAAGGGTCAGGCGGATATCGAAATACACTCGGGGCCGCATTTGGGCGAGTTCAACGGTCCCATTTCCGTGCCCGAATTGACTGCCTTTCTCCGTTCGGCCTCGGCCGCCATTGTGGCGGGACGCTTCCTGGGGCAACGTTTTGATGGTGATAGCGGAGGTTCCGATGGCTGAAGATATTCGCGACAAAGCCTACCTGACCCATAACGATGTGATTGCCCTGAACTTTATCCAGGATTCCGGGCAATATGTCTACCGGCGGCATTTTAGAAACGGTTTGCGTTCGCACATCATGGAAATCCTGGACGCAGAGCAGGTGCGCCAGGAATCCCGTGGCAAAATGGTGGCCGGCGTCAGGCTCTTTCCCAAAGCCACCCCTTTGAAAATGCTGCGCATCTTCCGAACCCGGCTGGTTTCCATAAGCCAGGCCCTCGATGAAATCGTGAAACTGCGTGTTATCGAGACCTTTTTGACGCCGGACCAATTTGCTGGTTCCAGTGAGTTTATCGTGGGGTATCAAGCCCCGGATGGCCCCGACATGCTATTGTGCGGGTTGCAGGAGTTCGTCCAGGGGCGCAAATTGGATCCGTGGCGCTTGAAGAGCGGCGGGATATTCCAGATCTACCCCGACAAAGATTCCCAGGCCCAGAAGACTTTTGCCACCCAGCTTCGGCAAAGTGCCCAGCGCTTCGTGGCCGGCATCAAAGACATGGTCTTGAAGGCCGGCTACATCCCCGACATCGCGGGTCAGCGCAACCTGCTGGTCACCCGCCGCGGCCGGATCCGGCTAGTGGATATCAACAACGTCTCCCGCGTGAAGTATAGCGATGATATATTTATCGATGACAAGGGTTACCCGGTCTGCGACAAATCCATAGAGGCCCTGGCCCTCATCGATCGGCACCTCTGTAATGGCCGCAACTGCAGCGGCCAGGTGCTGTTCGAGATGTTCCTGGATCCGGATCGCTTGCGCGCGGTAGCCGCTTTGGATGCAGCCTTCCACCGTTCCCTGAAAAAGAACCGTTTCCCGTCTTTCTAACCGCCCCATGCTGGTCTTGGTCTGCGGCACGCGTGTTTGCCTATTTGCCGTATTTGGTTCAATTGGCTAACCAGCAGATCTTACTGCCTTTTCATATTAACCGCATTTCGGTGCTTTTGGCGGAAATCTTGGTTCGTAGCCTAAAGGTTTGGGTTTTTAGGGCGATAGTAAGGGTAAGCAACGGCAGTGAGCCAAGCTTAACGGCCCGGAGAAACTCAGGCCGTACCCATTTAGCGGAGGCGCATCATGTACAAGGAAGATATTGTATTTTTCGATCAATTGGGATTTGGATGGGCTTTGGACAAACGCATCATCCTCAAGATCTTTGCCCGGGCTCAGAAACGTGAAAAAGCGGCAGAAAAGGTTCTTTTCAACCGGACCTATCAAGCCAAATAGCCCGGGGTGTGTCCGTGCCTGTCGGCCACCAGCAGTCGGCGGGTTTAAGTAAAGATCACTCCCCGGAAGATTCGCTTCCCTGCCAGGCTTTTCCCACCGTTTTCAATTCCAAGTTTACCCTGACCGTTCGATTCTGAAACCAGTTCGCAATCCACGGTTGTAAAATTTGTTGCAGATGGTATACAATTGCCATCATTTCAGAATGTTAGTATTTGTTCTGTATTAAGTGCCCGATCTTTAAGGCCGGGTCAGAGATATTTGGCTACACTGATGTAACGGATCCCAGGTGTTTAGGCTGAAGGCTGAAGACTGAAGGCCGCAGCGTTTAAGAGCCATATCAATTTAGTCTTGCCCGTTCTGCAGCAGTTTTTGTTACCAGTTGATCAATTCGGATAGATTGGTTTTAGGGTTTTACTTCAGCCTTCAGTCTTCGACCTGAACCCCTGAATCATGCCACGCCAGGATTCACTACATATGGAAAAAACGGTCTACCGAAAAGTCACCATCGCAACCCTGATCATGATGGCATCGGTCTTCTTGAGCCGCGTGATCGGGTTGGTGCGTGAAATGGTGATTGCCGGCGTGGGCGGGACCCAGGCCCCTGTCGATGCTTACCAGGTGGCGTTCGTTATTCCGGAAATCCTGAACCATGTGGTGGCCTCCGGCTTTCTGAGCATTACCTTCATTCCCATCTTCACCGGCTACCTGGCCAAAAGCCGCGAAGCAGATGGCTGGCGGGTATTCTCAATCATTCTAACCCTTTTTGGCGGCCTTCTGGCGGTCTTGATCGCAGTGGCCTGGGTATTTGCGGCTCCCCTTTTGTCACTGGCGGCCCCGGGTTTCACCAGTTCCCCCCATTTTGACCAGGCGGTTACCATGATGCGTATCATTTTGCCGGGTCAGTTTTTCTTTTTTTGCGGGGGGCTCTTCATGGCGGTGCAGTTTGCCAAGGAGTCCTTTGCCATCCCGGCGCTGGCCCCGCTGGTTTACAACCTGGGCATTATCATCGGCGGTCTGATCGGCGGGTCACAGCACAGTATGGTCGGTTTTGCCTGGGGGGTCCTCGGCGGGGCCTTTGCGGGCAGCTTCTGCCTCCAGTTGGCCGGTGCGGTCCGGGTGGGCATGCGCTTCGTGCCGGCCCTGGACCTGAAGCACCCGGACCTTAAAAAATATATCCTCCTCACCATCCCGCTGATGCTCGGTCTGACCATGACCTTCTCGACGGAAGTCCTCTTTCGGTTCTTTGGTTCCTACCTGCCCGGCGGCAGCATTGCCGGCCTCAACTACGCCCTGCGGGTGATGTTCATCGTGGTCGGCCTGGTGGGGCAGGCCGTGGGCGTGGCGTCCTATCCTTTTATGGCCCGCCTGGCTGCCGAACAACGGCTGGGGGAGCTCAGTGACCTTTTAAACAAATTGTTGCGGTACCTGGCGATTACCATCCCCATTTCCGTTCTGGTGATCATCCTGCGCCATGAAGTGGTGCTGGTGCTTTTTCAGCGCGGCGTCTTCACGCCGGCCTCCACGGCGCTGACCGCCGAGGCACTGGCGTTTCTCATGGTGGGCGCTTTTGCTTTTTCAGCCCAGACAGTGGTGGCCCGCGGATTCTATGCCATGCAGAACACGCTGCTCCCGGCAGTGTACGGGACAATTGCTGTGCTGCTGAGCCTGCCGCTTTATTTCCTCGGGCTGCAATGGATGGGCATCAACGGCGTGGCCCTGGCCTGTGCCCTGTCCGCTACCGTGCAGGTGGGCGTGCTGTTTGCAGTGTGGAACCGGAAACAAGACAACCAGGCCGGACGGACGGTTTACCGGGCAATTTTTAAATTTTTGGGTCTGAGCGTTTTGCTGGGTTTCTTTGCTTTGGCGGTGCGCGCCGCCATGTGCCTGGCGGTTGACCCCGGTACCTTTGCCGGCAGCTGCATCATATTGGCGACGACCGGCGGTCTCTCCCTTGTATTTCTGGCCGGGGCTGGTTATGCTTTACGCATCGCAGAGATAACGAACGTGCTCGACAGACTTGCTCGCAAGGTAAAGCGTAGCGGCGGCCACTAGCCGCCGCCGGCTGCCATCCTTTCCGCAGGAGGTGCCATGTCTGAGACATACGATCTGGCTGTTGCCCAAGCTTCCCATCGGGACGTGGATACGCGGTTTTCAGTATACCACGAACTGATGTCCATCAAGGTCCAGGAAGTTCTCTTGGTGGCCACGCCGTATGATGCCTACATCATGGAGGAAGACGGCAGCCTGGCCTCCCGCATCATCAATGAATACCACGGTTTGAACCTGAGCCGGCCACCCCGTTTGATAAAAGTGTCTTCGGGCCTTGCCGCCATGGAGATCCTCGAGCAGCGGGACTTCGATCTGGTGCTGACCATGCCCAATTTGAAGGACACCAACCCGTTTTCCCTGGGGCGCAAGATAAAAAAGAAGAAGCCCGACTTGCCGGTGATCCTGCTGGTTTACGGGCACAGCAGTTTTACCGACCGGCAGATGGAGACGGCGGGTATCGACCAGACCTTTGTCTGGTCGGGAGACAGTGACCTGCTGCTGGCTATCGTGAAAAATGTGGAAGACCGGCTGAATGTGGACCGCGATACCCGCCAGGCCGGGGTTCGGGTGCTTATTCTGGTCGAAGATTCGCCCCTATACCGCTCCTTCTTTCTGCCACTCATTTACCGGGAGGTGGTCCACCAGACCCAGTCTGTGCTGGAAGAAAGCCTCAACGAGGAACACCGCCTGATGAAAATGCGGGCGCGGCCCAAGATCATGGTGGCCCAAAATTACGAACAGGCCCTGGATATCTATGAACGTTTCAAACCTTACGTGTTCGGCGTTATGTCGGACACCCGCTTTCCCAAGGACGACCAGGTCGTGGCCGACGCCGGGGCGCAGTTGCTGGCCAGGTTCAAGGAGGAGATCCCGCATTTGCCGCTGCTTTTGTTGAGTTCGGAATCGGAGAATCGGCGCCTGGCCGAGTCCCTGCAGCTACAGTTTGTGGATAAAAATTCTCCCCGTTTGGCCTCGGAAATACATGACTTCTTCCTCGAGTATTTGGGATTTGGTGATTTTGTGTTTCGCCGGCCCGACCGTACCGAGATCGGCCGGGCCTCCAGTTTCAGGGAGTTGCAACAGATTCTGTCGGAGATACCCGACGAACCGATTTACTATGAGGCAACCCGCAACCGCTTTTCCAACTGGTTCATGGCGCGTTCGGAAATCGCGCTAGCCTCAGTGATGGCCAAGATACCGGCCACCGGGTTTTCAGATGTCGAAGCCCTGCGGGAGTTCCTGATCAGAAGCATCCAGATCCTGCGCATGAACCGCCAGAAGGGCGTGGTGGCCCAGTTTTCGAAGGCGGAGTTCGATCCAGCGGTATCCGAATTCGTAAAGTCCGGCAAAGGGTCGCTGGGCGGCAAAGCCCGGGGGCTGGCTTACTTTGCTTCTATCTTGTTCAAGGAATCCGCCCTAACCGAGAAGTATGCCGACATCAAGATATCCGTCCCGGGGACCCTGGTGGCTGCTACCGACCGCTTCGATCAATTTATCACGGAAAACAACCTGAAGGACATTGCCGCCACGGTTGTTGATGATGGAGATATCACGGCGCGCTTTTTGGAGGCCCGGCTGCCGGACTCGCTGGCGGCCGATCTCACCGCCTATCTGGAAAAGGTGACCGGGCCGCTTTCGATACGCTCCTCCGGCCTGTTCGAAGATGCCTATTTTCAGGCATACTCCGGTTTATACAAGACCTACATGATTCCCAACAACCACCCGGATTTCAAGATCCGCAGCCGGCATCTGTTTACTGCCGTTAAACTGGTCTATGCGTCGACCTTCTTCAAGGACCCGCTGACCTTTAAAAAGAGCACCCAATATCACATCCGGCGCGACTCCATGGCCTTGATGGTCCAGCAGGTGGCCGGCACGGTGTACGGTGAGTATTTCTACCCGGCCATATCCGGGGTGGCCCAATCGAAAAACTACTACCCGGTCGCCGGTATGCAGGCCGAAGAGGGGATTGTGCGGATGGCCTTGGGAATGGGGAAAACAGTGGATGAAGGGGAGGGGGGGTTGCGGTTTTCACCGGCCCGTCCGGAAATATTGCCGCAGTTTTCCAAGATCGAAGACATTCTCGAAAACGCCCAGTACAAGTTCTATGCGTTGAAGGTCAAGGACTACGATGAAAAACTGGGCTTTCACCGGGGCACCAATTTAGAACTGCGCGATATCAGCGACGCGGCGCAGGAATACCCTCTGGCGAACCTGTGCAGCACTTACATACCGGCCGAGAACCGCATCCGCGACAGCCGGGTAAAAGGCGGCGCGCCGGTGCTGACCTTTGCCTCTGTTCTGAAATATGACCGTTTTCCGCTGGCGCAGCTGACGGCTGATCTGTTGAAAATGGGTCAGGAGGGGCTGGGCTGCGATGTCGAGGTGGAGTTCTGCCTGAACCTGCATCCGGAAGGCGAGCCCGATGAGTTCTCCATTCTCCAGGTGCGCCCCATGACAGCCGGCCAGGAGCACAGTGATATCCACATCGGCAAAGCGGATGTAGGCAATGCGTTTTACTACTCCCACCAATGTCTGGGCAACGGCCTGGACAAAAGCATGCAGGATGTCATCTACGTCAAACCGGATGCGTTTGACGCCGGCGTAACCCGGGACATCGCCGCGGAAATCGGTCAACTGAACGCCCGCTTGAAAAAAGAAAATCGCAAGTATCTGTTGGTCGGTCCCGGACGTTGGGGGTCGGCCGACCGCTGGCTGGGCATACCAGTGCGGTGGGCGGACATCTCCCAGGCCGGGGCTATCATTGAAATCCGCAACCGCGATCTTATCCAGGCCGATGCTTCCCAGGGCAGTCACTTCTTTCAGCACATCACCGCGCGCGGATTACAGTACGTCACCATCACGGAAGGCACCGAAGACTTCATCGACTGGGCCTGGCTGGAAGCAGCCCCTCTGGAGGCCGAGACTAAATACTTGCGCCATGTCCACCTGGAAAGATCCATGCTACTCAAGGCTGACGGCCGACATGGGCATTGTGCCGGCCTGCCGGGAGCCCCAGCAAACCCTGCCAGGTGAACTTTTTGATATTTTACTGCCGCAATTACACTAAATCTCGGCAAAGCGTGGACCATAACAGACAATCTACATCCTTTTGCCTAACCATGTAGCTGTGGACTCAAGGTCGTAGTTACCTGCTCAGATAATTAACGAGAGCATCAAAGCCAAAGATATCATACGCAATGCCATATTCTGTTTCCGAGTCAGGTTGAGAAGACTGCTTGACGATTGCAATGTTTCTGTCGACATCAACGTAAATCCACTGCCCATGAATACCGCTGGCCATGAAGGCTTCTTTACCCGGTGTGTGACGTACCCACCAGTACGCACGGTAACTCCAATCACCCGATCCAAAGACACTAACCGCATTCGGCCCTTTGGAAAAAACCTCCGTCGATGCGCCGGCCATCAGTTTTTGAATGACAGAAGAGGGCACTACCTGTTGATTGTTGAAGATTCCGTTGTTTGCCAACATTGTGGCAAATCGGGTCAAATCGTATGGCGCCGCGTTTAAACCACCACTCGCGAAGAGTGTACCATTTCTGTCTAGCAAGACATATGCCTCGCCATCAGTTCCGAGTAGCGACCAGAGCCTTTCATACATATATTCCCCATAAGACAAGCCTGTAACTCGGTTAACTGCCCAGTTGACAACATCCACTGTGGGAGACTGGTAACTAAAGATTTCGCCATGTTCATAATCGGTTGCTTTAGATAGTGTCGTCAGGTACTCATAAATACTACCGGCATATGCTTTCCCAGGGAGCGGTTCATTCAAACCGATGACAACCACATAGTTATGCACATCTGATTCAGGATCGACGTAATCCTCATTGAATGCCATCGCATTGGTCATATCAAGTACATGGCCAAACGTCGCCTCACTGAAAGCAGTTGCATTCTGTAACTCAGGAATGTGATGTGGGATTAGATCTTCTTCGTGAATAAGCCCTTCTTCTATAGCCATGAGAGCAAATAGGCCCGCGAATGATTTGGTTACTGACATCATTTGATGAGGTTGACCAGGAGTCATGCCATTCAAGAATTGTTCGTAGACAATTTGGTCTCCATGCACAACGATAAAAGAGTCTGTAAACGTTTCTTTTAAATGTGTCTCCATATCTACAAGCTGACCACTGGGACGGCCGTTTTCGTCTGGTTTAGCCACCAATAGTCCGTTGATGGCCTGGTCGATTGATCTTTGCACTGGTATCGGTTTTTCTGCATGAGGGATGCCCTTTGAAGGAAAAAACATACGCATATTTTGATAAGACCAGCGATTATAAGGTGGTGTCCAAAAAGCATTGGATTTGTTGATACGCTTATCTTCAGGTGGAGGGAAGCCTTCCATGAGATGAAGCTCTGCCGCGGTAGCAAACTCATTTGAGCTTTCCATTTTGTTTTATCTCCTTTCTCATAAGGTATTAGAAAGACAGCCCCTTGAGGGATAAAACCTTGGTCCTCTCTCTGAAATCGAAAGTCTGAATAGAGAATGATGGGCGGCGGCCATGTCGGGAACCGTTACAAAAAGCTGCGGCATTTATTTTGTTTCCAATTCCTTGAAAGCTTTCACATCTTCCTTGGACGCCACGTGAACACGATCCCGATCATAATGGCCAGGGTAATACCAGGGATCGGGTCCGTAGCGGTGTCCGTAGTATTCGTTCATGTAGGTTTCTCCTCCGGCACAACCCGCGATAAACATCACTATTAAAAGAAGTATGAAGGCTTCATATCTGGAGAACACTTAGTACCACAGTAATTATTCACTATTCTTAAAAAGGTGCTATCCAGTGGGCAGCGATAGTACCGGCGCCGCTCCCCCTCCTGTTGGAGCCAGTACGCGGAAGAGGGCGATAATCAAGCTCAGAGTCAATTTGCTCTCTATATCGTTCTGCTCGATATAAAACCAATAATCGGCATATTGGACAGCAGCAAAAGCATTATTCGGTCTGCTTTGGCTTGAGAGCATTTTGAAGGGGATGAGTTTCCTTCCGTTTACCGAATAGGTAGGAATCTTATAATCAAGGACTCTTCCTTCTTCGAGATGTATTGCGGGGACATTAATTGTCTTTGCAAGATAGTTCATTATCGCAGCGAGGGACCGGGTTTGAATCGATATCTCATCCGGCTTCAAGTCAGTTATTCGCTCTGTGATGAGAAACTTGTCCAACCCCGGAGGTAATCCAAGAAGTTGTTTGAGCTCGTTGACCTTGGCCTTAGTTTCTGCTGGTGTATTTTTTTTAAAAACCATGTATTGGTTTTTAATCCCCTCAACTTCATCATATCGAACTTCGAAGGCCTCCTGATCGGCAAGCTTTACCAGGAGCCTGATCAAATACTGAAACTCTTTTAGCTTTTCCAGCTCTTCCTGGAATTGTATTGTGAGATCGATCTGTCCCGGTGGCGGGATTTGGTCATAGGCCATGTTTTCCACTGCCCCAATTCTTGAAATACAGATTTGCATGAAGGTGTCGACTGTCCAGCCTTCTTGGGCGGCACCGAAGATGACCTCGGCCGGAATGGCTGAGAGCATCCGTTCCGCAAATTCTCGACCTTCGATGGGAATGTAGGTGATTGTCGGTCGTTCCTCATAGCCTAAATTTGCTCCACCTGCAGCTGTATCTGATCCGTTGCCGAGATCGATAATCGCTGCAACATCTGCACCTCCGGTGTAGACGTACTGGGTGAGAATAGAACTTATGGCAAGAAAGACAGGCTCTTCTAGATATCGAATCCGGACGAGATTCAAAAGCATCTGGTCACGCGTAGAGTTCGAAAGGGCTTCATTGTAACTGAAGCGGTCTGGGGCAACTCGACGGGGACCAAAAGAGGAGCAGCCTGCAAGCAGGAAAACTGCGATTATCACCATGGCGACGGGTTTGAAACAAACAAACGTTTCCCGCAGCACCCGCCGACTTGGCTGTTTGGTGAGCGACGGCAATTGACTGCATTGCGTAGTACGGCAAGCAGATAGTCTTTTTGCGAAAATGGTAGTCAGTAATGATGTCATCATCCGACGAAAGCATATACGCGTTTTATTGAATACACTTCGTTTTACAACTGGTTTGTTCGGATATTGCAGAGGCATCTTTTCAATCACGATCATCACCCCCCCTGGTTTATTTGGCATCAACAATGTCTTTAATCTCTGCAGCAAATTGCTCTTCCCTTCATTTTGCCACTTATAGGCATAATCCAATGACTCCCAAAATTTAGTGCCCAATTGAAAAGAGAGGACATTTGAAACCTTCAATTCTTGGAAGTTATGCTTAACGCCATAGTAAGCAGCTGATGAATAGCGGCCTGTCTTCACTACCTTATTAAACCCAACGAACTCTTGGAGAGCGGACTTTAGCGATTAACTACAAATTCTATCCTGTCATTAACCTTATACGTTTTAATATAGGGGCCTTTTCTTTCCTTGGTCCCATCAATTAATTTTTCCAAGAGACCTTCAAAATCGGTCAAGTCTTCATAAGCCAGTACCGGCGCTCCAAACTTTACCGAAGCCTCATCACGATGCGCCGTAAGAAGCCTGGTTTCCGGAGTAGACATTGCCAGTAATCTGTGGGTTGTCGCAAGGTAGTCATCAAGGCTTAAGCCGGGTAAAAGAAACCCAATATTGGGACCTGGGCATAAAAAGTCGCCGGTGAACAAAAAGCCGCGCGCTTCATCAACAAGCACTATTGACTCTTTGGTGTGACCTGGTGCGTGCACTATTTTCAGCGATCTACCGCCTAACTCTATGGCACTGTTCAGGGGCCACCATTCTTTAATGACAATATCAGGCTTGCCAATATTCTCAACGAAGCCAAGGTGTTCTTCCGAATTTATAGAAAGCCTACCTGAATTAGCCCTTTCACGCAGCGCAGGAAGATCAGCGACAATGGCACCATCAAAGTTTCGATGACCACCGACATGATCATAATGAAAATGCGACTGAGTAATGGTCACCGGCAGGTCCGTTAGTGACTCGACCACCGGTCTTATATTCCTGATGCCAGGGCCAGTATCGAACAGCAGTGCGCGTTTATTACCGAGAATCAAATAGGAGTAATTTTGCTGATGGTATCTTGGCTCACCAATTGCTATCGTTTGGGAATCAATGTACTCAACGGTAAAGTAATCGTCATACCATCGAACCGAATCAGTTTCTATATAGGGATCTCTTAGTTTCTGTGTACAGCCAAAGATAAAGAGCAACGATAGTATTAACCATATTCTAAGGTGTGGCATTCTGCTTTCGGTATTCATGGTAGTTCACCAATATAGTCTTAGAAAATTATCGTATAAGTTAACAGTTCTCTATGAGGCCCCAGTTCGCCTGGAGTGTGATCGGGTGTGTCCCAGCGTGTTATCATAATGGCCTCAACTTCCACCAAAGGAGACTGTTGAGGTACAATTCTCGATCACTGAAGATTTCCCGAAAACCGAGATTGAATTTAATCGCTGAAGCAGCAATACTTCTGCCGTAAAGGATCGTGCTTTCTCGCCTTACGGAAACATCCAGTTAAGACCGAATCGCATCTGCCAGTCAGCTGCACCATCGGGGCGTGCCACATTGTAATAGGGTCCGATCATGGCGTCGAACCCATGACCGCCTCCTATGTCAAAGGTCCTGCCAATGGAAAAGCCCAGTGGAACGGTCCATTTGTCGCCGCTTTCGGCCAACCAGTTCACGCTGCTCACGGCATTGTAGGCGACATACGCGCCGGGTATGGAATTGAAATTGTAAAACAGCATGGGTTGAATAATGGCCGTGCTGAATTTGCCGTCGAAAGACCACATCTGGCCCAAGATTCCGGCAAAGGAAATGTCCGGTGTGAGGTTTCCGACAATCACCCCGGCCGCACCGGCGCCCCAATCGGATCCCCTCAAGGCGCTATCCGTATGAGTAGCGAAAGAAATCTGCGGGCCCACGCCCCATTTCCAATTTTTCTCTGTTTTCGGTACAAAGAAAAACTGCCCGACACTGTCGCCTATTCCCCATACGTTTTTATCTCCAGGTGGTGTCGGATTCCCATTTTCACCGGTGAGCCGTGTCCTGCTTCCTGGCTCGATGCCCACAACGGGAATAATCCCGCGGGGAAGGAACGTGAAACCTTTGTCCGGGAAATCGATGGCATAGATCGGCTGAATCTGGAACCCGCTGGACGTGCCTTCGGATGCACCCGTGTTGAAGCCGATGGCGTTGTCGGTCATGACGGCTTTGATATTTGCTAGCGGGTCCTGTAGCTTTCTTGCCATCTCAGCAGCACCGCCGCCGCTTTTCTCTGCCGCTGGCGAAATAGTCGTGAATGCTAAGATAGCGACCAGAAGAGATAGTGAGAGAACGAACATTCTCATGGAATATTTGCCTTTTCCCCCGTTTCCTGCTCCGGCTGACGCGGTCCGGTCAGCTTGATTCCAATAACTCCCAGTGGCATGGTGACTGCGATGCTCGGTACCGCTATTGAAAGGTTTATTTGACTGCTCTTCGCGGTCATGGAGATCATCCCCTAACCGCAGCGCCTATCAAGCCAATCTTATCGGTATAAGGGCATGCGTATGAGCGCTTTATGGACGCAGTTTTACCTCGGACAACCTACTGTTCTTCGTGCCAGACCAGTACTGCGTGCAGGCGACCGACAAAGCGGCCGCCCAGAACCCAGACGCCGACAAAGAAGGTGACGACACTGGCGATGATCGCATAGACAACGGCGGTTGCTTCTTCGGCAAAGGTGACGCCTCCAACCCCGTCGGTCAGGTGACCTTCACCGAGATAGAAAAACCCGCCCACGATCCAGATCAGCACCAGCGCCTGGAAGGCAAGGGGACCGCCAGCCAAAACGATGCCCCAATTGTGGCGTGCCTTGCTGATTGGTTTGTCTGTCAGTTTTAGCTTGCTGAACATCTGGTTCTTGGCGCGCTTGAAACCCTCCTTACCCAGAAGCGGGATGGAGGCAAACCAGATCAATTCACCGCCTACCAAAATTCCGCCGACCAGCGCGGCAGTGTCTGCCGCCGACAGGCCCAGAAGCGGGACAAGGATCGGGGTCAGCACCATCGATAAGACCGGTAGGATGAACATTGCCATCCCGAGCTTGTAGCGCCAGCCGCCGCCGCCACTACTGCTCTCGGTTTCCGATGTGAGGATGTTTTCTTGAGCCATTTTTTAAGCCTCGACTTTCTTCGGGTTCGAAATATCCCCACCGGGGGGACCCGGCGGGGAACAGGGTTTTACTGCATGGTTGCGAGATTCTTGTCTTCTATGTCGAAGTAACTCAGCGGAGCCATACGGCGTAGGCGGTCTTTCTCGACCACCCACTGGTCCTCGACCCAGATCTGCTGATAGCCTTGCTTTTCACATTCAACGATCAGGGTCGGCTCGATGCAGAGCACCATGCCCTCTTCCAGGGGGACGTCATAGTCCTGCTTGTCAGCCGGGTTCATCTGGGGCATTTCGTCCATCTGGGCACCGATACCGTGACCCAGCATGACCAGCGGATAGCCCTTCTTGTCATGCGCCTCGATGAACTTCTCGACCATGGACGAGATCATCTGACCCGGTTTGATCGTCGTCATGATCTCATGGTAATTGTAAATGTTCCATTCGTAAGCATCACGCACCTTGGCCGAGGTTTCGCCCAGGATACGGCAGCGGCCGTAGTCGGTGGTCACACCACCGAAGGCCATGAAGCCCAGGTCCGAGCTGATCACGTCACCCTCCTTATAGATACGGTTCACCGGGGTCCAGGTCAGGCCCATCACGCCCGATCCGGGTTCGAACCGGTAGGTCAGGTTCAGGCAGTGTTGTTCCGAGGATTCCAACAAGGCAAAGCGTTCGGCCATTTTAGATGCCATGGTGCGGTCTTTCCAGCCGACCTCTGCTTCGGACATGGTGTCCCACAGGACTTTGTTGTGGACTTTACAGGCTTCTTCCATCAGCTCGATTTCTTCAACCGATTTGATCATCCGTTTCTTGGCCAGGTGGATGCCCATGCCGACGAATTCGGCATCGGGGACCAGCTTCTGCAGCTCCTGCATCGCGAAATAGTCCGGCGCGCCGTCAAAGCCGATCCGCTTGGCGCCGCCATGAGTTGTTATGGCTTCGGCCATCATCTTCGCCCAGCGACGCGGCACCGAACGCAGGTAGGATTCCGACCCAGCCGAGCGCCAGTCATCCACCGACCATACCGAGCCCGGCTTGCCTGGGTCATAGATGCCGCCCGGCGAATGCGGGTGGCTTTCTCCGAAGGCGTCGTTGACCATCGGCGAAACAAGTGCGTTTTTCGAAATCAGGTAGCCGAAACAGTTGTCCGATTCCGGGTGGAAGCGCGGCATCACGTCAAAAGCATAGCGCGTGTTGCCGTAGTCCCATAGGTAAAGGAAATCCAGTTCGTGTTCCTTTAACAGATCTAAAACGCGTTGGCTGCGATAGCCATAGATTGCTCGGATTTTTTCTTCTGAAACCAAGTATTTCATAATCATTCTCCTTTGGTTATCTGGAAAGAGTAAGCCATGTGACCCTAATCTCGGCTGTTACTATGTGAATCTGGTTGCAGGCTTCGACAAGCCCTTGCTAAGAATTGACAAAACTAAGGTAAACGCATATTTTTGGATATAAACGTGATTCACAGTGAATCTCACTCATTTCGAACAACTAAAACATAATTATTCCGGATTGTTAGAAAATCAAAGGCTTGCCACTATGAAAAGCCGGTCAACAGACAAATCCAAGCTGCCAGACGCTGCGAGAACGCCTGCCGCAGACAGCATACGTGAGCAATTGGGTAAAATCCTCGACTGGCCGGAATTTCAAAAATCGCGTCGCCTGCGGGATTTTCTGGCGTTTGTAGTGACCAATACACTGGAAGGAAACGCTGACAGCCTCAAGGCTTATACCATTGGTTTGGAAGTCTTCGATCGGCCAGAAAATTTTGACCCGGTCACCGATACTATTGTCAGGGTCAATGCCGGGAAACTTCGCCGTGCGCTGGAAAGATATTATCTGGGGCTGGGTCGCCAGGACCGTGTCCTGATTTCGATTCCCAAAGGTCGATATGTCCCGGTTTTCGAGAATCTTGATTTTGGGGAAAAGCGTAAACTTATAGAACCCACTGCAGCTGCATGTGATCTGTCTATTATCGACAAATATCCAACAATTGCTGTCCTGCCATTAAAAATGACCGCCGCTGAATCCGATTTTAACTTCTTGGTGAATGGTTTAGGCGAGGAACTCGCAATGGCGCTGTCGCGCTTTGGGAATTTGAGTGTCATCAGCTACCACTCAAGTGCCAAAATGAAGTCAGACCAACAAGGTATTGAAAAAGCATGTCGCACCCTATCGGCAACATTTGTACTAACGGGAAGCGTATACCAGATAACCGATAACCTGCGGTTGAATATTCAACTGGTAAGGGCCGACAATTACATGCAGGTTTGGTCTCGTCGTTACGAGCAGCAACTTTCAAACAGCGATCTTTTCTCGATTGTAGACGATATCGTACAGCAAACGGTTGCTTTCATCGCTGATGATTACGGGGTGATTCCAAGAATCGTGGCTTCCGCATCGCGGGAAAAACCTTTAAATAGTCTAAATGCTTATGAAGCCATCTTGCGCTACCACGACTATGGGGTGACGCTTGATTTCAGCGTTTTTGCGGAGACATTGACGGCCTTGGAATGTGCGGTCGCTGATGATCCCGAGTATTCGATTGCATGGGCGGCTTTAAGTATTCTCTATCTGGATTCCTACACTTTGGGATTTGGCAGCATTGACGAACCTCTGGATAAAGCTGAACAGGCCATTCAAGAGGCAATCAAAGTGGATCCCAGCTGCCAGCATGTTTACTACGGCATGTGCTATCTCAATTTGCTAAGACGCCAAAAAAGGAACATCATTCAAAATGCCGAAAAGATGGTTCAGTTGAATCCAAATGCCGGATTTCTGGTGGGCGTGGCCGGCTGGTTTTTAGCCTTGGCGGGGGAGTTCGACGAAGGATTTAGCACAATCGAAAAAAGTCAACGACTCAATCCGGTCACCCCTTCTTGGTTTCATTTCCCATACTTTCTGTTTAATTACCAAAAGGGAGATTATGATCAGGCACTGGAAAGTGCCAAATTATTCGGGTTGCATGACTTCTTCTGGAATCCGCTGATACATGCGGCTGCCTATGGAAAATTAGGAAAGATTGACAAAGCAAGGGCAGCTCTTCGTAGATTGCTGTTATTAAAGCCTGATTTTCCTCAAAGAGCACGTTATTACATCAGCTCTTTTATCATCAGTGACAATTGGGTAACAAATATTATTGAAGGGTTGCGTGAAGCGGGGCTGAGCGAAGGATAATTGGATAAATTACCAGGCAATAAACCTATCCTGGTATAAGATCTGATTCGGATATTCCATGTGATTAACAAGACATCTAATCCTCCATTAAACACTTCTATCTCGCCATACATTTATATCTCTTTTAGTAAAACCCTGATATTTTCAATTTCAAAAGGTTCAGCGCGGTCGCGATATCCATCTAATATCGCAAATTGCCCCGCCTATAAATGAGATGCGATTATCTAAAGGATTTCGGGATTTTCAAAAGTGGTGTTTTATGGCAAAAATCACAAATCCATCAAAACTGCATGCATGTTTAAGATATCTGAAACGCGAACCATTGCCAAGATTCCTAAGTTTACTAGACATTTAATCCACCAAAGAATAGTGGTCGCAGCCCATACATAGAAACTATAGAAAATGCAAAAGGTTTTATACTTTCTGAGTGAATCTTTCATGAAATGCGTACAACTACATTGTGGCCTTTAAGCGCCCCATGCATGCCAACTAACTTTTACGCGTATAACGAATACCAAGTTTGCTTATTTTACTTCTGAGGGTACTGGGATTGATAGCCATTACTTCGGCCGCCCCTCCCGGCCCATGAATTTTTCCGTTTGTCGTGTCTAATACTCGTTTTATATAGTCGGAAACCATGGCATTGAAGGGTGGCAAGCCACCCGGGACCGTAAAAGAGACTGTAGTTTCCTGTGGGTGTGCTGGTAAACCGACCTCCTCAAAAGTCAAGCGTGCTTTCGGGTTGACAATCAGGGCACGTTCCACGAGGTTTTCCATCTCGCGTACATTGCCCGGCCAGGCGTAGGCCACCAATCTATCAATAACCCCAGGAGCGATTTTAGGAACGTTCGGCAGCTTCAATTCAGCGGCTTTCTTAGCAACGAAGTGGCGCACCAGGGCCGGTACATCTTCTTTTCTTTCCCTTAAAGGCGGGATCTGGATGGGGAACACATTCAGCCGGAACCATAAATCCTCGCGAAACTGGCGGGCGGCGATCATCTCTTCCAGGTTCTTGTTGGTGGCTGCGATCACCCTGATATTCAGGGGTATGCGTTGGGTTCCCCCCAGGCGTTCGATTTCATGGTTCTGGAGAACACGGAGCATCCTGACCTGGGCCTGCGGTGGCAGGTCCCCGATCTCATCCAGGAAAATGGTGCCGTTGTTCGCCCGTTCGAAACGGCCCCGCTTTTGCGTCAGGGCGCCGGTAAAGGCACCCTTTTCATGTCCAAACAGTTCACTGTCCATCAGATTTTCGGGTATGGCCCCGCAGTTGACGGCAATAAACGGGGCGTCCCGTCGTGTGGATGAATAATGGATGGCATTTGCCAGGACATCCTTACCGGTGCCGGTTTCCCCTAAAAGCAGGACTGGACTGTCGTGGGCAGCCACCTGGCGCACTTTTTCCATGACGTTTTTCAAGCCAAAATCCGCACCGATAATCTGATCACCCGACAAACTAAGCAATTGGTGCTGGAGGAACCGGTTGTCGTCAGCCAGCAGCTCTTTGAGATGCAGTACCTCGCGATGAATCAACGCGTTTGACATCGCCACGGAAAAGGGCTCTTTGAGCAGCGATAAGAGGCGGGCATCTTCATCTGAAAAACGGCTATTGTTGCGGGCGACAAGCATCAGGCTGCAGAGCGGCCGACCTTCCGTTTCAAGGACCATATGCAATAAGGCCGCACCAGGGGCCTGCAATGCTTCCAGAACCTGGGGGGCCACAGGATCTGTCTCCGGGTCGTTTATCACGGCTGCATCCAGCCACCCGGTAGTTTTAAAACGGCGGTAGATTCTCTCCAGCATAGCCCTGGCCTTTTGATCGAGGGGAATTAGCAGGTCCGTTTTTCGGCAATCAGCCAGGGAAGCCCGGGCGACAATCCGCAGGGCGTTGACGTCCGGCTCATAGATTTCCAAACAGATCATATCGGCCGGCATGATCGTTGACAGGTAGCCCAGACAGTCTGACAAACCCTTTTCAATCTCCAAATGCCTGCAAATCCTTAAAGTTGCCTGGCGGAAAAATTCATTTTCATCCACGGCCATAGGTCACTCTCCTCTTAAAACGCAGAGTTCAATTTGGGATCAAACCAGCACTGCTTTATTTAACGATATTACTCCTTTTAACAGTTTTTTCCAGCCAAATTTCGCTATATTTCACAATATTTTCATTCTTTAAATGCAACACCCTGTATATACAGTGTTTATAAATATGGCATGGTACTGGCAAAAGGTGAGCATAACCAATAAGAAATCGAGCAGAAGGGATTTAATTGTGGAGACGATCTCGGAAATTAAAATCAGAGGCTATCATGTCGATCATTTCAACCACGTCAACAACGCGCGTTATCTTGAATTTTTAGAGGAAGGGCGGTGGGACTATTCAGAAAAAAACGGCCTGATCGATGCGTTTCATGAACGGGGCATCACGCATGTGACCGTTAAGATCAAAATCAATTACCACCGCAGTGCCGTGGTCGGACAGATTCTAAAAATAGAAACCAGGGTTGTCGGTAAAAGCAATAAAAGCTTCACCATGGGACAAAAAATATTCTTGCAAGGCAGCCAAAAGCTTATCGCCGATGCAGAAGTTACCAATGTGCTGCTTGACACCTATACCGCCAAGACCCTTCCGATCAACGCTGCCACAATCGATTTCTGGCCGGACCTGGTCGAAATTCATCAACAGTAGGGAGATTAACATGACGTTCGAAAGAAAGGGAGGACATACCATGGGAACAGCACTCGCTAAGATATTTGGAAACAGAAAAGACCACCCTGCACCGAGCCGAACGGTCGGTGGGGGTAAGCGCATGGCTGTAATCAAGCTAACCTATTGGCTGGGCATTGGGGCTGATGCGCTCTGGGCGGTGGGGCTACTCATACCCCAGGTATATGGCGTGCTGGTCGGTATGTCTAACTTTGCACCCGATTTTCAGACGCGGCAACTGATGCTGGTCGGCGGTTCATTGATGACCGGCTGGACGTTTCTTTTGATATGGGCCCTTCAAAGACCCGTCGAGCGCAGGGGCGTTCTTTTACTGACCGCATTCCCAGTAATCTTTGGACTGTTTATCACAACGATGAACAGCATTTTAAACGGCAACCCATCTCTTTATTGGGTGCTGGTTAAATTGGTGGTTCTCATAACCGCCATGGTCGGCAGTTATTTCCTGGCGGGCACACTTGCAGGCCGGGCCAAAGCTTAAACACCAAAAAGGAGAACACGTTATGAATTTCAAAACTTTACTCACCATAAACGCAGTCCTGGCAGTGGTTTCCGGGATTATCTTCATTCTGATACCCGGTCAAATATTGGCCAGCTATGGTATTCGCTTAAGCCTCATGGGAGAGGTTATCTACCAATTCTGGGGCGCAACATTGATTGGCCTGGGCCTGCTAACCTGGAGTGTAAGGCCGCTCGAAGCACCCGAGTTCAAAAAGAGAATCGCGCTGTATTTATCTGCAATCAATGGACTCAGTTGCCTCTTGGCCTTGCGTGGGCAAACTGCAGGCGCCAATGCTTTGGGCTGGTCGACGGTAGTTGTCTACATGCTTATGGCTGCGGGATTCGGATATTTCTATATAAAAACAGCCAAGGGAAAAGTATTATGCAAAACAGAGTAATACATATTGAAATGCAGTTTATCATCAATGCCCCGGCCGAAACAATTTTTCCACTGATTTGTCCTTTTGGAGAATATAAATGGATACCCGGCTGGAATTTTGAATTGGTTCACTGTCCCAACAACCGGATTGAGCAGGGTACGATCTTTCGGGAGGTCAGCTCACCGCCCATTTTAATGGGATCTCCTTTCGGGAAGACCACCTGGACAGCGGTATTGTATGATCGCAAGAATTACACAGTACACTTCAAACTTGAAAATCGAGGATCGCAGACCCTGTATAAAATTGCTATGAGCTCAAATGCTGAGGGAGGCACTCTGATCAAGACAGAAGTCAACTATAAAGCGCTCAACAAACTAGGCGACCGTGTTATTGCCAAAAATGGCAAAGAAAAAATCGTCTTTATGTTTGACTTTATCTATCAAATGTTGACCCATTATTGCGAAACCGGAGAAATGATCACCCTCCCGCAATTGCGCCGGCGTGTTTCTCCGCCTGGATCGCTTACCTTTTTGGACACATTGTTTTTCATGATCGCTCAATTCAGGCAGACCCGGTTACGGAAAGTCAAGCCAGGACGCAATGTTTTGGCGGTAGGGATTTCAGGATAATAGAATATGGCGGCGGACCTCTCGACTGCCGGGCAATAAAGTATAAGCGCCGACAATCGGAAAGATTACACTATCTAAATGGGGTTTGAGCCAAATAAGGGTAAAACTAATGATGCCTGCTCGATTTCAAAACTCAATGTTCTTCAAAAAGCTATTTGTAAATTACATCGTACCGATGAACCGGACATTAGGTATTAAACTGCAAGCAATGGACAATGATCAAACCGTTATGACCATGAAAAGTAGGCGCAAAATTACCAATTATGGTGGTACGACACATGGCGGTGCGATTTTGGCACTGGCTGAAACCGTTCATGGTGGCGCTGTATTAAATAAATTCGGTACCCTTGAGAATTTAATTGTAACCAAAAGCTGCCATCTGACGTTTCTCAAGAAAGCGCGGGGGAATTTAAAAGTGGAGTTCAATTTAAGCTCAGAAGAGGAAGCCCATATAAAGAGGCATCTGGAAAGAAACGGCAGATGCGAAATAGAACTGGTCAGCAGTGTTACTGACGATCAGGGCGATTCCGTGGCCGAACTAACTGCTCTGTATCACATTAAACGCTTACGCAAGAATTCGACATAGAGGCATTCCGGCAGAAAGTGGAATTTGGGGTCTGCCGGTCTGAGGTATCATGAGGGAATTTGAAAAGACTTTGGTCTCCAATTTAAAAAATGAAATAAACCTGTATCATTTAAAGCTGGAAGGAACCAATGCGGAAATTGGTTATAGTGTTGGTTGTCTCGCGAAAGGCACTCACAATATCAATCGTATGACCAACATTGACCCTTCAAAGGTCAGGACGCAGTATGACTACCTAAAAAGTTACTATCCGGAACATTACGCCCGAATGACCGGTTTTGCTCAAGCGTATGGAGTTTCGCTTAAAGATTATAGCTACGATTTTTCATATTTTGGAAGGGTGCCTGATGGAACCGCGTGTTCAGCGGTCTACTATCCCCCTGCCAGTACAGATACCGGTCGGGGATATATCAGCCGGAATCTAGATTTCTCAATCCCTAAGGACCTAGCGCGGCCATCTTTTCCATTCAAGTATGCTTACTTAGTGGAAATGCGCCCTGAAGGTTGCCTGGCATCCATTTCACTATGGTGTTTTGATGTGTTTGGCCTGGCATTGGAAGGCATCAATGCCAAAGGACTTGCCGTCGTACACCTTGCTGACTATGACACCAGAGTTGACCATGCAAACCTGGCCACACACCAGACAGAAAGGGGGTTCAACGAGGTTTTACCCATTCAGTATTTACTCGATACCTGTTCCACCGTCGGCGAGGCGGCGACCGCATTAAAAAATATGGAGCATTATCACGTAGCGATCCCCACTCATCTTCTAGTAGCAGATAGCCAGGGCGCTGCGTTTGTCTTTGAATATTCTCATGATGGTACTCGTAAAGTATTTATACGAGGCAATGCCACGGCACCTTTAATAATTACCAATTTTCAACTTAACCGCTTATCAGACTCAGCCATGCGCAAAAAGATGGAATCCCGGTTTAACGAAAATGGTCTTGACCGCTATCGGGACCTTGAAGAAAGAATACGCCAGACGCAATTGCCAATTCCAGAAAAATCAATTCAGGAAATAAACAGCGCGGTTTACGTGTGCAAGGAAAACCCTGGCTCTGTAGAACGAACCTTATATCACTGCATCTATGACACCACATCTGCATCTGTAAAGATTTGTCTTTTGCCGGGAATTCAGCGTTCACTGAGTTGTTTCAATAAATTTAAACTGTTAAGCTAAATCTGAGGATGAGAAGTTAAGGAACAAATCATATACCCGAGCAACCAGAAGCAGCTGACTGCCAACCATAGTTTTAAAGGCGACAGCAATGTCTCAGAAGACCTAAGAACAAAAGGATATATAATGGAAACACAACATGTTTCGATTAGAACCGAACAAGACACAGATTGCGGAGTAATCTCGGACGTGACTAAATCAGCATTCGAAACGATAGAGATCAGCAACCAAACCGAGCCGTTCATCATTGCGGCACTACGATCTGCGCAAGCCTTAACAATATCACTGGTTGCGGAGGTAAAGGGCCGTGTTGCGGGACATATTGCGTTTTCACCTGTAACCATGTCGGACGGCACCAAAGATTGGTATGGACTCGGTCCCGTTTCAGTGCGTCCAGAATTTCAACGCAAGGGCATTGGCAAGGCTCTTATACAGGAAGGATTGTCACGCCTGAGAAACCGCAATGCAAAAGGGTGTTGTTTGGTAGGGCATCCAGAATACTATCGCCAATTTGGCTTCAAGAATGTTGAAGGGCTAGTTTATGCAGGCGTTCCCCAAGAAGTGTTTTTCGCTCTTTCATTTGACGGGGATATACCACATGGCAATGTCATATTTCATGAAGGATTCAAAGCAAGTGGCCCAGTAGACGGCAAATCACCGCTGCCTGAATAGCGCCTAAGAGGATATTTGGCACAGAATAGAGGTGGCCATGTTAAGTTGATATCGAATGCGAGAAATGAGATTTGATACCGGGCAGGAAATTAGTATGGATAATTTATACAGATAGGCTTTTATTGAATTTCAGCGCTACGGATTATTCCCGAGAGCATGCAGTATTTCAATAAATCCGGAATATTGTACGCTGCTGAGGATATTGCTTGGTCCTATTTCCGTCTGGTGATCCTATACGGTGTTCACGCCTGGTAAACTATAGAATACGACACGTATTCTTCAACCTGTCACCCCCAGATGTCTGAAATCGAATCCTGCCAAAACGGCCGTTCACGTTTAGGGAAAAGGGGGACGCCCTTAAAATTGCAATTTCCTGCTATGTTTTGAAATGCCTATAAAATGTATGTTTAAAGTTATGGAAAGTGCATCACGTTCCTTCGGTGCTGTATACGGATTTGAGAAAATTCATTTCGTTATCGTATATGGTATCTGTTATCTCTTTCTTTAGGTTATCATCCATGTTTTTGAAAATGGCATAGCCGTGCCTGAGCGTTTCCAAACCGAGGGCTATCCCCTCGACATCTTTTTTAGGGTAAACGGACGGCTTGCTGTTCATTTTGGCGATTACAGATTCTAAAATCGTAATGGTCTTACCTGTCAACCTGGTGTTGGTCATGCTGTTGAACAGGTAATATACTTTATCGACAAACTGCCCATATTTTTTGTGGGGTATTTGTCGCACACACTCGCTAAACTGCTCGTCAGAAAGCGGCGGTTGAAAGTTGCGCGCTACGGTCGCATCCAGCAATACCGCTTCGAATCTTTGAGCTTCAATGAAAGTTTCCAAAGAAGCAATTCCCGCCTTCATTGCCGCTGGCAATAAAGGACCAAACTTAAATATTGCAGCGGCCATATTTCCTAACAGGCCAAAAACTTTAACAGGTTTCGAGACGTAACTAGACAGGGTCTCGAAGGCGTCATTTAACTGTTCGCGTTTATCAGGTGCTGGGTATAACCTCTCCAGAAAATAATTGCGCACGTTGGATACGACTTCTTCATTAAACGCTGGTGATAGAGTAAACATTACCTGCAATCGCTCGTATTGATATCTTTTTGAAATCAACTGACGGTACTTTTCAATGAGATGCGCCGCAAGTTCTTCTCTATCTATTTTTTCCGCTTTCTGCATAGCACCTGGTTTCTGAAGCATTTCATTTTTGTTTTTACTGTTTCCGTGGAATGATTGAGGCCTTCTGCAATCCGCCAGGCCCTATGGTAGAAATCAAGACGAGAGCGCCATCCTCGCCTGTTCCACTCCCGCCAAGGCCACCTTAGAACCGCTCTGCCCAATCGGTGGCCGTCGGGTGGCAGCCGGGACGAGTATGGCCTCCAACCCCGAATTGTTTCAGGCATTCCGCGTTTTCCGGATTAAGGGATACTTTCGGATCATGGGCGAAGTCCTCAGGGTTGTGATTTGGGTGCGATATCACAAGATTCGCAAGCGCGTGACATGTTGGTTTTCATGGCAGGGATCATAACATGTATCAGCTGCAAAGCCATCTACCACATCAATGATAGAGGGCGAGTAAGTTGTGTGTTGCCTGCAAATGATCTTCTCTTTGGGAATAGGCTCGAAATCAGCGATAAGCGTCATGATTCAAAGTCTAAAATAGAAGTACTATGAATATTCAGCGATAAGCTTTTTTATCTGCTGTATCTGTTTTTCTGAAAGTTCAACAAACTTAAGGCCGCATCTTCTCAGATACGTGTTATCCGGCAGGTTTGTGTAGTTATAATCAGTAATCACCTTATATGGTATGTTTTCAATCCTTGTGGCACCATCATCAGTTTCGATCGATAGGATATTTTTCTCGTATTGGTGCATATCGGCGCCCACATATTGGGCCTGCAGGCCTCCTGTGGAAATATCAACAATTGCAAATTTCGTGATCTTTGGTTTTAAGAACTTGAAGAACTGTGGTTGTGCTAAAACGATATTTATATTTTTAGATAACTTATGCCTGACAGATTTTCGCTGCTCATCATAATCATACCGGCGGTCTTTACCGCTTCTGCGCTCTATTCCAGACCTCCTATCCACTAAAGCGTTATCCCGATCAGCAGCCCATCCATCAGGACTGATTTGGTGTTTCCGCCTATCACGATAGATTCGCATTATTAAAGCTCTCCCAATTAGTGATTACTCGCCAATATCACCTACTCGTAAAACTACATGCATGTATCTGGTATCTGGACCGACCACTATTGCCAATATCGAAGAACACCACCACCGCTACCATGCTCCAGAGGGCAGTCAGTTGGCCGGTGGCCGGCACGGGCATCGCGTGGGCCGGCCATAATTGTAGCGATTTGACGTTAGCCTTTAATCGTCGAGAAGTTCCATCAACTTGCCACAGCACGGTGGTATCCGGTCTCCGGCTTTGAGCTTGACGAACTTGTTACAGGTCTGACAGTAGCAGGTGCAATCTTTATCAACGTATACCGCCGGGTATTCGTCGTCGCCCTTTTCACCCTCCAGGGCGAAACTGGCCTTGTCATTCTTCGCCGGGACATACTCGCCGACCGGCACCAGCTTCTGGTTGAAACGCGCGCAATCGACCATCAACCGCCATAGCGCTTCCAGCATGGTCTTTTCATTATCGGTTTCGGGCGTGAAGTCCACCATGGTTTTGCTGAGTTCGATCCGCATGCATTACCTCCTGGTTTGATATTAGTGGCTATCTCAAAAATGTCTTATTGCCCAACCTCCAGCCTTCGCTGAAATAATGGCTGATAAACTCTGTTGGGAGCCTAGCTTGTCCGGCGAAGCTCAGAGAGCGAAGACGGAACCTTGAACCAAAATCCTATTTTTTAGATAGCCACTAGGTAGATGATAATTAAAGTTGCGTCGTCGATTTAACTCGACGGTCAAGATATTATAACGGTAATTCGGCCGCTTCCTTTTTTCCTTTCTCTTCATCAACGAAGTAGAGCAATACCATCCCGATAGCGAAGAGCACCACAACCGAAGCCATGCTCCAGCGGGTGGCCAGCTGACCCACCGCCTGCATCTGCATCTCGGTCGGTGACGGGGGCATCAGGAGCCTGCGGGCGGTCAGTCCCACGACACCCATCAGGGCCGGGCCGATAATGGCGGCAAATTTTCCGAGCATGTTGTAAAAACCGTAGAATTCAGCCGCACGCTTTTCCGGGATCATGCGGGCATACCAGCTGCGGCTGAGGGCCTGGACGCCGCCCTGGACCGTGGCGATGGCCACCGCCAGCAGGTAGAATTCGATCTTGCGGGTCAAAAAGGTAGCATATAGGGTCACCCCGATATAGATAAAGAGGGTAAGGTAGATGGACTTTTTTACGCCCCAGTTTTGTCCCAGCCACCCAAAGAGCAACGCGAACGGAAAGCCAACGAACTGGACGATTAGAAGGGCGACGATCAGGTCGTTGGATGCAAATCCCAGACTCATGCCGTAATCCACTGCCATGCGAATAATGGTATCGACTCCGTCGATGTAGAACCAGTAGGCAATCAGGAAAAGCAGCACCGTTTTCATTTGGCGCAGTTGCCCCAGGGTACGGATAAACCGCCGCAGGCCCTCGGCAATCACGCCGGGTCCCTTTGCTTCACCAGTTCCGACTGGCTCCGGCACCCAAAACAGGGTAAAGAGCGTGAACAGGCCCCACCATAGGGCAACCGTTAGAAACGAGAACCGGACCGCTGCGGCTGCATCGGGCAGTCCGAATTTAGCCGGCATCAGGGTCATGAGTACGTTGATCAGAAACAGCAGACCGCCGCCCAGGTATCCCAGGGCGAACCCGAAGCTGGACACGGAGTCGAGTTTCTTTTCACCGGCCACCCCGGGCAGCAGCGAGTCATAGAAGATGTTGCCGCCGGAAAAGCCGATGACGCCCATGACATACAGGAAGATAGCCCATTGCCACTGGCCCTGGCCAACGAAGAAAAGACCGCCGGTCATAAGGACGCCCAGGTAGGCGAAAAAGGTTAAAAATTTCTTCTTGGCTGATCCCCGGTCGGCTATAGCGCCCAGTACGGGTGCCATCAGGGCGACCAGCAGGCTGGCGGCCGAATTGCCGAATCCCAGCATGGCCGTGCTTTCATTGACGTCTGCGCCCACACTCCAGAACTGCTTGAAGAAGACCGGAAAAAAACCGGCCATGACGGTCGTGGCAAAGGCCGAGTTTCCCCAGTCGTACAAAGCCCAGCCCCAGATAGCCTTTTTTTGTTTATCCATGAATGGAACGCCCTTTTAAAGTGAGCGGAGAATACAGGTGTACGATCGCAACAGGATGGCTAACCCGCTTGGGATTTGAGACACTGCCGTACACTGTCAAAATTATCGGGGGCCACCACCAGCAAATGATCTTCGATGCGGCGACCGTCCAGATATTCATTCAAAAAGAACGTGCAGCCATCCAGCATGCAGATCTTGCCCCCGGCCGCTTCTATAATGATGCGCGCCGCAGCCAGATCCTGGTAGGACTCATTGGCAATCAGGGCCGCGTCGGCCCGTCCGGTGGCCACATAGCAGATGTGGGCGGACGTACAGCCCAGGTCGCGGATCTTGCCTGGAAATTCAGAATCGTAATTTTGGTGAAAGCGGGAATAGGTCAGCAAAATACTTTCGTCGTCCACAGAATTTCGGGACGGAATGGCGATCGGGTCATTGCCGCGGTAAGCCTTGCCATCAGCCCGGGCATGAAAAAGATCCCCGGTGGCCGGCATGTGAAAGGCGCCGAATACCGGCCAGAAATTTTCCAGCAAGGCCACTGATATCCCCCAGACCGGAATGCCTGATTGAAAGTTGTCTACGCCGTCGATGGGGTCAAAAATCCAAAGGTAACGTTTGCCATCATGCGAATAGTCATCGGCCAGGTCGCTCTTTTCAAACAGCCCATGGTCCGGAAAACGATTATTTAGCAGTTTCTCGAAAGCGTTCACCAGGTGCAGTTCCGCTTCGGTAACCAGGTTTTCATCGAATTTAACGGCATCTTGCCCTTTTCCATAGTAGTTCAGGGACTCTTTGCCCAGGGTTATCAGGGCGTCCGTGGCGAAGCCGGTTAATTCGTCTATGGCCTGATGACTGGTTTTTCCCATGGAGCCTCCTTAAAGCAGATAAACGTAAGATTATAATTGTTTTAAGCATGGTTTTCGGACAAATCGGTCTTTCCAAACTGGAAAAACAACAAATTACAGTCTACCAAAAAGGACTGGGTTGGCAAGATTAAAAAGATGGTGATAAAGACCGCGAACGGCAGATGACAGGTATCCGCCGGTTGCAGGGAGGATGCTTTTCGGAAAAGGAGGGCAGTGTTCGTTCACGGGTGGTAGGTTTTGGTACATAGCACGTGTCCGGCGTAGCTTTGGGCGAAGACGGAAGGCCTGAGCGCTTTTGAACCGGCAGGCATAGCAGGCGCTATTTCGCGGATCTCAAAAGAGCGCCTGCCGGTTCTTATCTCAGGCCGTGTTACATAGCCAAGGTCGGGGGATTGTCAACAAACTTAACGTTTACGTAAATATTAGGCCGTAATTGTTTGGATCAACGAGTTAAATTAGATTCGTAGCGAAAAGATTAGCGGATTGTCCCGCAAACAAAAATCCCCCTGCTGTAAACAGAGGGATTCAGTGGGCAGGCTTTATTTGTTGGCGGCTTCTGCTTTGGAAAGGGTGGTGGTGGCTGTATCGGTTTCGAGAATGTTATCCAGTTCGTCTTCCTCGAGGACATCTTCCATGGCTTCTTCGGCCAGTTTTTCGGCGGCCAACCGTCTTTCCGTAATCTCAGCCTTGTCGTCAATTCTTACTTCAACGATTCGCTGCGAATCATCAGCCAGAAGCTGGGCCATGGACTCTGCAATTCGCAGGGCGTAGTCGCGCGGCGGAAACATATTCCGGGTGCGAAAGGTCTCAATGACGATTTCGGGGCTGTCCTGCAGACCGTCGGGAAAATCGGCAATCGTAAAGGTTTCGGCACATAGCTGGGCATAGATGTCCTTGTCGACTTCACTGTACTCCGTAATTGTTACACTGCTGTTGTCGTCGCTTCTGCTGATGGAATACTTCTGTTTCATTTTTTTCCTTCCTTCGGTTTATGGCAAAGGGAAAACCAAACAACCAGGTGGGTGGCCGGGGGCCAGGCGGCGTTGGGGTGTCGTTACTACGCGTGTATGCCATATTGTTTTTTTCTGTAAGTATATGTATTGAAAAGGGAAATGTCAAGTTTTCGGAGTAGCGGACGGCTGGATCGTAAAACCCGTTACCCGGGAGGCAGCGTCGGGTCGGCCGTGTGAGCGGATGGGGCCAAAAAAAGGGCTTCCCGGTGTGGCGTTGTTTAATTTCGATGCCGATCTCATCTTTTAATTTTCAGTTAATTTATTTGGAGATCGCTCGATAAAAAAGATGCACGCTCACTCGCGAAGCCTTTACAGATAATATCGGTCTGATTTACGAAAACTCAACCCTTTTTACTTGGAAAAAATCATTATATCAGGTAAGTTATCGTTTATGCATAAAAAAACGACGTTTTTGACAGTTATGGCCATGGTAGTCGCCCTCGGTTTTTCATTGGTTTTAGCGGCTGAGGACAAACCGGCGGTCCCGCCCCCAAAACCGGGCGTCCTGACACTAACCGAGGCCGTCATGTGCGAGGGTATCGAATCCTATGCCCCCAAAACGCCGGCGGTAGTTTTTTCTATAAATATCGGTAAGGTAAGCTGTTATTCCAATTTTGATCCGGTTCCCAAAAAAACGTATATATACCATCGCTGGTATTTTAAGGACCGGCTGACCACCCGCAAGAGGCTTTACTTAAAGCCGCCCCGCTGGGCGACGTATACCAGCATTCAACTCCGGGAGGCCGACCGGGGGCCCTGGCGTGTTGAGATAACCGACAAAGATGGTACCATTCTAAAAATCTTGCGATTTAGCATTACGGATTGACCCTATGGATTCCTATGCTTTTCTGACCGGATTACGCTGGCAGGATATACTTGATATCGCCTTGCTCAGCTATATTCTGTTTCGGCTCTACATCCTGTTTCGGGGTACCTATGTATCCAGGGTAATCGCCGGTCTGGCCGTCATCTGGTGTGTGCAGGAGATTGCCCAGTATCTCGGGTTAATCGTGACCAGTTGGATCATGCAGGATATTATCGCAGTCGCCGCCCTGATCATTATCATTATTTTCCGCAATGAAATTCGCAATGTATTACAGGCCAAGAACCTGCGGGCCATTTTCTGGAGTGTGCCTGATAAAACAACGGAAACACCCTTAGAGGCGACCATTGACAGCGTTTTCCGTCTGGCCCGGCACAAAACCGGTGCTTTGATTGTTTTTCCCGGCAAAGAGGATCTGGACGATGTGGTGCGGGGCGGCATTGTCTTGAACGGTGAAGTTTCCAAGGAGATTATCACCAGTATTTTCAAGACCCAGAGCTCAGTACACGATGGGGCCGTTATCATCCGCAATGGACGGGTGTATAAAATGGGAACCATCCTGCCGCTCTCCCGTCAGGAAGACCTGCCTTCCTATTACGGTACCCGACACCGGGCGGCTCTCGGCTTGGCAGAAGTGTCCGACGCCCTGGTAATCGTCGTTTCTGAGGAGCGGGGGGAAATCAGTGTTGCCCATGACAGTCAGATGACCGATATCGAGGACCGGTTTATCCTGAGTGGTTTGCTGGAGAGACAACTGGGGGTTCTTCCAAAACACGCCAATGAGCAATCTGAACAACGGCTGCACACCATGGCCGCAGCCTTGGTTTCGGTTCTTTTCGTTACGATGGTCTGGTTCAGTTTTTCACGTGGTTTTGAAAGCATCATGACCATGGAAATACCGGTTGAGTTTACCAAGCGGGCCCCACAGATGGAGATCCTGGAGACATCGGTCAATATGGTCAATCTCAAACTCAGCGGCAGTGGCTCCCTGATCAGAGCAACCCGTCCTGAACAAGTGCACGTCAAACTCAATCTTGAAAATGCTGTTGCCGGAAGGAATTCATATACAATTACCCGGGAGAATGTCTCGTTGCCGCCTGGCCTCTTTCTCAAGGAGGCGGAGCCGCGGGTCATTGAAATATCTCTCGATGCCATCGGGCAAAGAGAATTGCCGATACAGGTCGATTGGGCCGGCCACCTGGCCGATGATCTGGTGCTGACCGAAGTTTCCGTCATTCCGGCTACCATTAAAGTTTCCGGCGGGCAGCGGATTCTGAAAGAACTTGCGACCCTGTACACCGAGAAAGTCCCTTTGGACGGAATTGCCGGTTCCGGCAGCCAGAAAGTCAATCTGGTTATGAGCCAGGCTTCCTTGAAACTGGTTCCCGGTGCCAAACAAAAGGTGGAACTGCACTATCGTATTGAAAAACGCACAGCGGAGAAAAAATCCGAAGGCTGAAGATTGGGCGAACCCGTCGTCGCCTTTCGGCTTCCGACTTCGCTTTCCAAGCTTCCGTCTTCGCTTTACAAGCTACGCCGGACAAGACGCCGGACAAGACGCCGGATCAGTCTACGCAAAAAGCTTCGCCCGACAGGCAAGCAAGGCTCCCAACAGAATTTATCAGCCATAGC